>Ga0206129_10006455_pt1 | contig 11922 bp, 10 predicted proteins | sample Helgoland_Spring_8_FD_148616 | JGI IMG/M metagenome (GOLD analysis project Ga0206129, IMG submission 148616) | Pelagic subsurface seawater microbial communities from Kabeltonne, Helgoland, North Sea - Helgoland_Spring_Bloom_20160502_2 | ecosystem: Environmental > Aquatic > Marine > Epipelagic ...
TGATTGGGCCAGTCAGCCTTATCATACTGTCCTAAACACCTTTATTTTTGGCCCCTTTTTCGCGTCGATCGCCGCCGTCTATTTCCTAAACCTTGGTTTGAACGAAGAACTGGCAGACGCCAAAGCCCAAGCCCTTTGGGCGTGGAGCACAGCGCTGTTTGGGATCATCATAGCCTTAACCGCCCCCGTTTTTGGCGCGATGGCTGACAGCACAGGGCGTCGCATGCCGTGGATTGTGGGCTTTAGTATCATGTATGTTGTTGGATCGGGTCTTTTGTGGTTCACCGACCCTGCGGCTAGCAATTTGTACTGGATGCTTGCATCCTTCGGGATGGGGTTCATCGGCGCAGAATACGCGCTCATCTTTGTGAACGCGCAACTGCCTGAGCTGGGCACCAAAGAAGAAATCGGTAAGATTTCAGGCTCTGGATTTGCCTTTGGGTATCTGGGTGGTGTGGTTTCTCTGATCCTTGTTTTGGCGTTGATCGTGGAACAAGGGAACGGCCTGACGATCATTGGGTTGGAACCAATCTTTGGTCTTGATCCAGAACAACGCGAAGGTACCCGTACGACCGGTATTGTGACCGCACTTTGGTTTGCAGTCTTCATGATCCCCTATTTTATGTGGGTGCGTGAAAAACCATCTACCACCAAACGTGCTAGCGTGCCCCAAGCGTTGAACAGTGTTATGATCTCGATCAAAGAGCTGCGGAATAAGCCAAGCTTGGCAGCCTACCTTGTGTCCTCAATGTTGTATCGTGATGGCCTGAACGGTCTGTATACTTTTGGCGGCGTTTATGCGGCGTTGGTCCTGAATTGGGAAGTTAGCCAGATTGGTGCCTTTGGCGTTATCGCGGCGTTAGGGGCGGCATTGTTTAGCTACTTAGGTGGATTTGCTGACCGTAGGTTTGGGCCGAAGCCCATTATCATCTTTTCGATTCTCGCGTTGATCGTCGTCAGCTTTGTCATCATTAACCTGTCCCCAACGACATTCTTTGGCGTCTCATTGGCGGAAGGAACGGGGCTTCCAGATACTGTATTTATGGTCTGCGGTGTGTTTATCGGTGGCATGGGTGGAGTTTTGCAATCCACTAGCCGTTCGCTCATGGTGCGCCATTGCGATCCAAACGCATCTACAGAATATTTTGGGCTTTATGGTCTGTCAGGGCGCGCAACCGCATTTTTAGCACCTTTGTTGATTGGGATCGTTACCCATGTCAGCGGAAGTGCACGTATTGGTATTTCACCGGTTATTGGTTTGTTTCTTTTCGGTCTCATTTTTCTAATTTGGGTGAAAGGAGACGGAGAAAGTAACAAGTGAAAAGATTACGCAATGTTTCGATCATCGGGGTAACACTCACGTTGATCGCGTGCTCGGGATTATCTGATACCAATATTGATGGTACCCAAGTTGTTGAACAGAAAGCTGCAGAAATCAAAGGTCTTGCGAAGGCTGCTTTTGGTGGTACGGCATTTGCATCGACCCAAGCACTCGAAGTGTGCAACGCGGGTGACTATGATCTCTGATGATAACTTCCTGCCTGTCCTGCGCAGTGAAGTTGTTGAGTACGTATTACACGAATGACTTGCGCGACGGCCTGACACTGTTTAGGCAGCGCCCGTCTGCATGGTGCAGGCCGAGTTCTCCGCTACCTTGTAAAACGGATCAAAATTATGAAAAATCTATCACTCTCACGTGGGCATCTTCCTGGTATCCTCGCTATGGCCGCAATCGTTGTCGCCTCTAACATCCTTGTGCAATTCCTAATTCTTGATGGGCTGCTCACATGGGGCGCGCTCACCTATCCGCTCGCCTTCCTTGTCACTGACGTGATGAATCGCGTCTATGGCGTTTCCGCCGCGCGCCGCGTTGTTTTCGCCGGCTTCATCATGGGCATCATTTGTTCGCTTATCGGCAGCCAAATTATGTTGGAATACGGTCCTGCCGTTCCACTACGTGTGGCGATTGGATCAGGCACCGCGTTCTTGATCGCACAGCTGACAGACGTTGGCATCTTCAACCACTTTCGCAATGGCACATGGTGGCGCGCGCCGCTGATCTCTACGCTTGTGGGATCTGCCCTTGATACTGCGTTGTTCTTTACGATCGCATTCTCAGCGACTGTAGCGATTTTTGGCGCGGATGCGGATGCTGCGATCTCTTGGGCGTGGGATTCTGTGCCCTTCATGAACGTTGGTGCGATGGCACCGCTTTGGGTGACACTGGCCTTCGCTGACTGGTTGGTCAAACTGACCTTGGCGCTGATCGCTTTGGTTCCGTTTCGGTTGATCACTACACGGTTGAACGGCGCTTAATCAAAACGACGCAATAAATGAAGTTTAGAAATGCACGGGGTTTTGCCGCGTGCATTTTTGTTTGAATATTAAAGAAAAATTAATCTTTTTTCAAAGGTTCATGGCGGGTAATTATGAATGCATAGCTAATCACTGTGGTCGCTTCGAACTGTACAAAACTTGGTGCAAACTGTGCAGCTCTTTGAAATCCGCACTATTTGGGGTGATCTGGTGATCGTAAACCGTGCAGATTAGAGCCCGTCCTGCACATTGCGCCTTTGGTGAATAACCGTGTGGCCGATGAACCCTACAGGTTGTGTCACAAATATTTTGTAAAAAACTTCTTTGTGATTTTCAAAACCTGTGCGAGGATTCAGTTGAGTTCAACAAATGTAAAGGAGGTGATCTAGTGTCGAGAAAGATATTGGAGAGTGGTTTTGGAACAGCTTTGGGGGTCGTCCGTTAAGGCAATCCTTGACGGTAAGAACTGCCAAAGTGGATCGATCCGATCTAACCAGGATCCCTCCTAAAATTTCGAAAGGGTCGCCCCATGTAGGGCGGCCCTTTTTTGTGTGCGCATTGCGTTGTATAGAGTCACTATGGTTCGCATCAATGATGACATAACTCTGCTCGATTGGGAGCTATCAGAGAGCTTTATGCGCGCGTCTGGCCCTGGCGGTCAGAACGTCAATAAAGTCTCTAGTGCAGTGGAATTGCGCTTTGAAGCAGAGCGTAGCCCGTCCCTTACCGTCCCTGTTAAAATCAGACTCAAACGGTTGGCTGGACGGCGTTGGACATTGGACGGAGCATTGATCTTGCAATGTGACGAAACACGTAGTCAGGTGCGCAATCGCGAGTTGGTGCGCGAACGCCTTGCAGACCTTATTCGCAAGTCTTTGGTCGCCCCTAAACGCCGCATTGCGACACGTCCCACATTGGGTTCAAAGAACCGCAGGATCAAAGCCAAGAAGGTTAGAGGCGAGGTCAAGAACATGCGCGGTAAGGTGGATCCTGAAAGTTAAGATTGTCGTTTTCAGGCATACCTTTTTGATCAATCCAGCTATGGTGGAGTGAACCAAGGTTTGGACCCTCATGCGCCCCACAGATAGAACAGGTCTCGCCATCATTCTAAGCCTTGTGGCTTTAACACTTTTTGATGCGATGGGGCTAATCATCAAGCACCTGTCTGATAGTTATTCCGCCGCGGAATTATCCGCGTGGCGAAACCTGTTTGGGTTGATCCCATCCATCATCGCGCTGTGGTCTTCAAAGGCGTGGCACGATGGTGAAAAGCGTTTGAAAATCCGCCAATGGAAATTAGGTTTATTACGGGGTGCAGTTGTTACCTTTGCCCAGTTATGTTTCTATATGTCATTGGGATTAATGGCTTTTGCCACAGCGTCTACCATCACTTATGCAAGCGCATTGTTCACCACTGCACTTGCAATTCCGCTGCTTGGCGAACGTGTTGGTTGGATCAGATGGTGTGCTGTTTTGATCGGCTTTGCAGGTGTCATTATGGTTGTTCAACCGGGCGGAAACAGCTTTTCGATATATGCGCTTTTGCCGCTCGCAGCCTCTGCTTTCTATGCGTTGGTTAGCGTCACTGCGCGGCTTTTTGATGATGATGTTCCTAGCCCATTGGTGAACCTTTACTCATCGCTCACCGCTGCGATTGGCGCGTTCTTGATCGCCTATTTTTGGACTGGTTTCACACCGATTGCCTCTGCCTCTGATTTAGGTTGGATCATCGCAATGGGTGGCTTTGGGGGGACGGCTGTTTTGTTCCTGATCGTCAGCTATAGGATGACGGAACAAAGTAATCTTGCACCTTTCAGCTACTTCGGAATTCCGCTCGCATTTGTGCTGGGCTGGTTGTTCTTTGATGAGGCCCCTTGGGGCACATTATTTCCCGGCGCAATAATGATCGCGGCGGGCGGTTTGTTGATTGTGTGGCGTGAAAGAACGCAGTCTAAAAAGAGTTAGACAAAGATGTCCTGCACCTCTTGCTTACCTACACCAAACACGCGTTTGTAGCGTTCGATTTCGGCCTTTGGCCCCATCGCTTTGTTCGGGTTGTCTGACAGCTTTACCGTGGGTGATCCATTGGCTTCAACAGCCTTACAGACCAATGAAAACGGTGCCAGTGCATCGTTTGGGACCAGTTCGCGAAAGTCGTTGGTTAGCAAGGTGCCCCAACCAAATGAGATGTTGGTTTTGTCATGGAATAGGCCATGCAGTTCTTTGATCTTTTTGACGTCTAAGCCGTCGCTAAAAATGACACGTTTTTTCTGTGGATCTTCGCCGCGTGAAACCCACCAATCGATTGCGATTTGCGCCGTAGTTATAGGGTCGCCGCTGTCAATGCGAATGCCAGTCCAACAGGCCAACCAATCAGGTGCTTTATCAAGGAAACCTTGGGTTCCGTAGGTATCTGGAAGGATGATGCGAAGGTTGCCTTCGTGCTCATCGCGCCAGTCTTTGAGAACGTTATAGGGGGACCTAGCGAGTGCTGCGTCATCTTCGGCTAGAGCTGCGTAAACCATAGGTAATTCGTGAGCGTTAGTGCCGATGGCTTCCATCTCGCGGGTCATTGCGATTTTACAATTTGAGGTGCCAGAAAACGAACTTCCCAACCCTTCACGCATCGCTTGTGCACACCAGTCTTGCCATAGGTAGGAATGTCGGCGGCGGGTTCCAAAATCAGCGACCGAGAGGCCCTTTATATCGCGCAGAACCTCGATCTTTTCCCAAACGCGTGTCATGGCACGAGCGTATAGAATTTGCAGTTCGAACTTGTCCATTTTGTCCAAAACCGCACGGCTGCGCAGCTCCATCAAAATCGCCAAAGCAGGGATTTCCCAAAGCATTACTTCATGCCATTTCCCCTCAAACGTCAGCTCATATTGATCGCCCACGCGCTCAAGGTGATAGGGGGGCAAACGTAGTCCTTCGAACCATTCCATAAAGTCAGGTCGGAACATCTGGCGTTTGCCATAAAACGTGTTCCCGCGCAGCCATGTGCTTTCTCCACGGCTAAGCGAAAGGGAGCGTACGTGATCCAACTGTTCCCGCAATTCGGCCTCATCAATCAGGTCGGCCAATGGAATTTTTGTAGACCGGTTGATAAGGCTAAATTTGACGTGGGTTTCCGGCTTGTTGTGAAAAATGCTTTGGCACATCAAAAGCTTATAAAAGTCGGTATCGATCAGGGATCGCACAATTGGATCAATCTTCCATTTGTGGTTCCAAACGCGTGTTGCAATATCGACCATTTTTCGGCTCCGGATGCGTGTTTAGGCGCTTAAAGCAAACGCACATGTGACTTGCAAGGATCAGGCGAGTGTGACGCCCGCTGCCTTCATGCTCGCAATCGCAGCATCCAACGATCCATCCATATTGATAGCGCGGCAAAGATCCATGTTTACGGTGACATGAAACCCTAACTTGGCGGCGTCCACGGCTGAGAAATTGACGCAGAAATCTGTGGCCAATCCAACCATGACCAGTTTAGAAATTTCGCGGGTGCGCAAATAACCCTCAAGTCCTGTTGGGGTCTTTTTGTCATTCTCAAAAAACGCTGAATAGCTATCGATTGAATGGTTATACCCTTTGCGAATAATCATATCCGCGCGGTCTTGATTCAGATCGGCATGAAATAGGGCTCCGTCAGTTCCCTGCACACAGTGATCTGGCCAAAGAACCTGGTCACCATAAGGCATCGTTGTTAGCTTATACGGCTCTTCGTCTGCGTGTGAGGATGCGAAGGACGAATGGCCCGCAGGGTGCCAATCTTGGGTTAATACAACGGCGTCTGCCCTCGGCATCAAAGCGTTGATTCCAGACACAACTTCATGCCCCCCAGAAACAGCCAACGCACCATTTGGGCAAAAGTCATTTTGCACATCAATTACGATCAACGCATGAGACATTTAGCATCCTTCATTGGTATTTGTAGCGGGCGTATGATCGCCCTAAGCGGGCGTTAATGCAAACCTCTTGTCCACAGCGCCACTTAGGCGTATCTGAGCGCGCATGATTACAATTGCTGCATTATACCATTTTACCCGTTTTGAAGATGCTGACGCATTGCGTCCAGCTGTGCGCGCCTTGTGTAATGAGCAAGACGTGAAGGGCACGATCCTGTTCGCCAATGAAGGGGTAAACGGAACTATTGCCGGTCCACGCGTAGGAATCGACGCCGTTCTGGCGCACCTGCGCAGTCTTCCGGGTTGTGCTGCTTTGGAGTGGAAAGAAAGCTTTAGCGAAAAGCAGATTTTTGGCAAAATTAAAGTACGCCTGAAGCGTGAAATCGTGACGATGGGCCAGCCCGATGTTGATCCGCTTTCTGCTGTGGGCAACTATGTGCAAGCCAAAGATTGGAATGATCTGATCGCGCAAGACGACGTTGTCGTGATCGATACGCGCAATGACTACGAAGTGGCAATTGGCACCTTTGACGGTGCTATTGATCCGGAGACGTCCACTTTTGGTCAGTTTCCCGCGTGGTGGGAAGCCAACAAAGAACGCTTCCATAACAAGAAAGTCGCAATGTTCTGTACGGGTGGTATTCGCTGTGAGAAATCGACTAATTATCTGTTGGGGCAGGGCGTTGAGGATGTGTACCACCTTAAGGGTGGGATCCTGAAATACCTTGAAGAAGTGCCAGAAGCGCAAAGCACATGGCAAGGCGATTGCTTTGTTTTCGATAACCGTGTCAGCGTTGGTCACGGTCTAAAAATTGGCGAGCATTCATTGTGCCACGCCTGCCGCCGTCCGTTGTTTCCAGAAGACATGATGCGTGCTGAATTTACCGTTGGCGTTAGCTGTCATCAATGTGTTGATGAGACGTCCGATTCAGACAAAGAGCGGTTTCGCGAGCGTCAAAAGCAGATCGAATTGTCACGTAAACGTGGCGAAGATCACATGAAGGTAAATAGTTCTTAAACCAGGTTTTTGGATTGGGAACAAATACTTACAGACAATTTTAATTGTTAAGAACTGCGTAACAGCTGCCGGCTAATTCTAACCTTGGATGAAGATGTTAGGCTGTAACGGGTTGTTGTCCTTCGATCCGATGTTGCGATCGAAAAGGAACCTGGAATTGGTCTTGCTGAAGTACCCGATGGGGCGTCGTTGTCAGAAGTGATCGCCGGCTTGAATGCTTTAGGCGTTGCGTCCCGCGATATGATCGACATTTCGTAAAGCTCAAAGCTCAAAGCTCAAAGCAGCAGGCGCGCTTCATGCGGGATTTATTGTCAACTAGTTGTAGTTGGCGCTGAAAATTTGAATCAGCGCCAACTGATTTTTAGAAGTCGAGGTTTTCAACACTCAGAGCGTTTTTCTGAATGAACTCACGACGTGGCTCAACAACGTCACCCATTAGCTTGGTGAACAGATCATCGGCTTCTGCCATGTCTGATACCTGTACTTGCAGCAAAGTACGTGCGTCTGGATCAAGAGTGGTCTCCCAAAGCTGATCTGGGTTCATCTCACCAAGGCCCTTGTAGCGTTGCAGGGATAGGCCTTTTTCGCCTTCACCCAAAATGGCGTCTAGCAAATCAATTGGGCCATGGATAACTTGGCTGCGATCTTTTCGAACCAAGGTGGCAGGTAATTCGTAAACGTCTTGCAAGCTTTTGGTAAAGCTACCCGTTTTACGGGCTTCGCCAGAACGCAACATTTTCCCATCCAATGTTCGAACTTCTTCGACACCGCGCAAAATACGAGCCAAACGCATACCGTGATCTTGCGTGATACGGCCGCTCCAGCCTTTTTCGTATTCTACAGCAATTAGGTTTAAACGAGCTGCCAGTTTGTCAGCGGTTCCTTGTAAGTCACCATCAACGGCACCCGGTACAAAAGCACCAGAAATTGCGGCTTGTTCCAAAATGTGACGTGGATAATGGGTTGGGAAGGCTTGGAAAACGCGGCGTAATTGGCGCGCTTCGTCGACAATGCGAATAAGATCCTGACCTGATATTTCTTCGCCGTTGCCCTGGCGGAGAACTGCACCCTCTATACCTTGCTGGACCAAATAGTCGTCCATCTCTGCTTGATCCTTCAGGTAAACCTCTGAACGACCACGCGAAACTTTGTATAGTGGTGGTTGTGCGATATAGAGGTGACCATTTTCGATCAGTTCTGGCATTTGACGGAAGAAGAAAGTCAAAAGTAGTGTGCGGATGTGTGCACCATCAACGTCAGCATCAGTCATGATGACGATTTTGTGGTAACGTAGCTTTGCGAGGTTGAATTCTTCACGTCCAATGCCCGTACCTAAGGCCATGACCATATTGCCGATTTCTTGTGATCCCAGCATGCGATCAAAGCGCGCGCGCTCAACGTTCAGAATTTTACCTTTGAGTGGCAAGATGGCCTGTGTCTTACGGTCACGTCCAGTCTGTGCAGAACCACCGGCGCTGTCACCCTCCACAAGGAAGATTTCAGTGTTGACGGGATCTTTATCGGAGCAATCCTTCAGCTTCGAGCTGAGGAAGTTCATGTCCATCGGATTCTTGCGGCGTGTAAGATCTCGGGCTTTACGTGCAGCTTCCCGGGCCAATGCTGCCTCAATGATTTTACCAACAATAATTTTCGCTTCAGTCGGGTTCTCTTCAAACCATTCGGCCAATTTTTCGTTCACCATCCCCTCAACGGCTGGACGCACTTCAGAGCTGACCAGCTTGTCTTTGGTTTGGGAACTAAACTTAGGGTCGGGAACTTTTACCGAAAGAACACAAGTCAGACCTTCACGCGCATCATCACCAGTGAAGGTAACTTTTTCCTTCTTCGCGATTCCTGTAGACTGAGCGTAGTTATTGATGGTCCGTGTCAGTGCTCCACGGAAGCCCGCCATGTGCGTGCCGCCATCGCGTTGCGGAATGTTGTTTGTGAAGGGCAGAACGTTCTCATGGTAGCTATCATTCCACCACATTGCGACCTCAACGACGATGTCGTCGCGCTCTCCGATGATATAGATCGGCTCTGGCATCACAGTGGTTTTTGAACGGTCTAGATACTTAACAAATTCTTTAACGCCACCGTCATAATACAATTCGCTGTGCAATGGCTCAACGGGCCGATCGTCGCGCAAAATGATCCGAACGCCTGAGTTCAAGAATGCCAATTCACGAAGACGTTTTTCTAGCGTCTCAAAAGAGTATTCGAGGTTCGAAAAGGTTTCAGTAGAAGCCAAGAAACGTACTTCTGTCCCTGTGCGATCACCACATTCTTCGACCACTTTGAGGTGCTCGACTGTCTCGCCGTGGGCAAAGCGTGCTACATGCTCTTTTCCATCACGCCAAATGCGCAGGTCCAGTTCAACAGACAGTGCGTTCACAACTGAAACACCAACACCGTGCAGACCACCTGAAACTTTATAAGAGTTACTATCGAACTTACCACCGGCGTGAAGCTGCGTCATGATAACTTCGGCCGCTGAAACACCTTCTTCTTCGTGGATTCCCACTGGAATTCCGCGCCCGTTGTCGCTGACTGAAACGGATGAATCGGCGTTAATGGTCACGGTCACAGCGTCTGCATGCCCTGCAAGGGCTTCATCGATGCCGTTGTCCACAACTTCGTAAACCATGTGGTGCAGACCAGAGCCGTCATCGGTATCACCGATGTACATCCCTGGGCGCTTTCTAACAGCTTCTAACCCTCTGAGAACCTTAATGGAATCTGCGCCATACTCTTCGGGGATTTGCTCGTTGTCAGCCATGCCATTGCACCTTTATTATTTGGTTACATCATATGGTTTTTTAAGAAGATTGTCACGCGTCAGGCACAACATTTTGTGTCAGAAGACGGCAATGACCAACCCAACAAGAATGAGCAATACGCCCGATCCTATATTGAACCTTTTCAGAAGTGTCGGAGAGGATAAAAGGCCACCAATTTGCCCCACAGATCCTGCCAAAACAAGGTTCCCAACAAGTGGAACGGCTACGGATATTGCTAGGATGATGGTTATGTCGATCGTAGTGACTGTGCGCAAATCAAAGAACCCTGGTAGCACACCCATGTAAAATATTACAGCTTTAGGGTTGCCAAGAATTGCGGCGATTCCTGCAAGAAAACCGGCCCACATTCCCGGGCGTGTCAATCTGCTGTCGTTTGAAATCGCTTGTCCCGCGTGTTGGATAAGCGCCCAACCCATGGCAATAAAAACTCCACAGGCGACCCACCGAAGTACTATCATGAAGGTATCGAAGACCAATAAGATCCAAGAAATTCCAAGAATGGCGATCAATGGCCAAACAATATCCCCAACTGCAACACCTAGGGCCAAGGGCCAAGCCGCGTGAAAGCCGCCAGAAAGCCCGCGCGCAGTCAATGCGACCAAGACAGGCCCAGGGGTTAGAAAAAGGATGAGCAGCGCACCAGCGTAAAGAAGCAGGTCATTTGGATCGAGTGTCATTGCATGGCCTTAACTATGGAAATTCCTGCATCTTCGGTGACTTCAAGGTATTGGGCGCGATCACCTAGGCTGTCAAACAGTTCTGTGTCCGTACCCGTCATCCATGCTTGGGCTCCAAGAGCTGAAATTTCGTCGTATAAAGCGGCACGACGATCTGCGTCTAAGTGGGCAGCGACCTCATCAAGCAACAAAAGTGGGGGCGCACCAAAATCATGTTCCAAGGCGCGGGCATTGGCGAGGATCAGCGAGACAAGCAACGCTTTTTGTTCTCCTGTCGAGCAGTCGCGTGCAGGTACGCCCTTGGCCTTGAAGGTCCCAATTAAGTCTGCGCGATGTGGTCCAATCAATGTACGACCAGCCGACAAATCGCGAGGACGATTTTCGGCTAACGCAGTGCAGAGTTCATCGACTGACGTGGGTAAAGGACCGTCGGAATAAGTCAGTTCAAGGAAAGCGTTTGGGAAAGCAGTGACAGCATCTGTTTGAGCTGCTTCGATTTGGGTTAAAGCTGACAATCGATTATTGTGGATCGCCACGCCCGCTTCAGCCATCGTTGCTTCAAGTGCCGTGTACCAATGAGGGTCGCGTACCATGTCTTTTAGCAAACGATTGCGTTCTCGCATCGCCTTTTCATAGGTCAGGGACAGTTCGGCGTGTCGCGGCTCAAAGCTAAGGGTCATGCGATCCAAAAAACGCCTGCGTCCCTCTGCGCCCTCGATCCATAGGCGGTCCATGGATGGGATCAGCCAAAGAACACGCGCAACGCGGCCCAATCCAATTTGAGGGGCGGTTTTTTCGTCTATACGCAGTTGTCGGGCTGCCCCCGCTTCAGACCAAATATCGATTTCGTGCGTTTGCGTGGGTGCGTGCAGTACTCCACTTATTTTCCATCCTAACGCTTCGGGACGCCGTGCCATGTCTTCAGCGCTGGCGCGACGAAAGCCGCGACCCGGGGAAAACAGCGAAACAGCTTCTAGAATGTTGGTTTTGCCAGCGCCATTTGGGCCGAATAACGCAACGGGGCGTTTATCGACAGAAATGCGGGCGATCTTGTGGGATCGAAAATGCGAAACAATTAGGGAAGAAAGGTACAGCGACATTTCCATGACCTTTCTTGTTCCAATAGTACTAAAACTGGTTTTGTAGGCTTAGACACGCATCGGCATGACGACATAAACTGCGGACAGGTCATTGCCTTCGCG
>Ga0206129_10006466_pt1 | contig 11906 bp, 14 predicted proteins | sample Helgoland_Spring_8_FD_148616 | JGI IMG/M metagenome (GOLD analysis project Ga0206129, IMG submission 148616) | Pelagic subsurface seawater microbial communities from Kabeltonne, Helgoland, North Sea - Helgoland_Spring_Bloom_20160502_2 | ecosystem: Environmental > Aquatic > Marine > Epipelagic ...
CAAGCGGCGCGGCGGCTTTATGTTTTTCACAAAGGAGCGCTCACATCAGGGATCGAAGGGTTCCTTGTTCTCTGGGCGCAGATGCCGCGCTATCGCTGGCTGGGAAGACTGGTGGGATGTCCGGGGATCAAACAGATCGCCTGTGCGATCTATGACCACGCATTGGCCCCTGCAATTTATCGTTGGCACCTGCACAGACAGGTCCGTTTGGCGCGCAAAGAGCACAGATAAATATCAGAAATGTTCGCAGCAAACGGCGGCACTTAAGGCCGCAGATCACCCGCCAATGCGTTTAAGCAGCGCCTGTAGATCAGTGACGTAACATCAGCGCAGCAATCCTGCATGGCGCAGCCCTGCATCGACAAGCGTCCGCGTCGGCGCCGTCAAAGGTACCAGTGGCAAACGCACCTCTTCACTGCAAAGACCGAGACGGCTCATGGCGTACTTCACCCCAACGAGGCCCGGTTCAGTAAAGATCGCCTGATGCAATGGCATCAGCGCATCCTGCAATTCAAGCGCTTTGGCATAATCCCCCGCAAGCGTCGCGGCTTGCATCTGCGCGCATAGGGCCGGAGCAACATTGGCCGTGACAGAGATACAGCCCACACCGCCTTGGGCATTGAACCCATGTGCGGTGGCGTCTTCGCCAGATAACTGGACAAAATCCGGGCCGCAGGTGATCCGCTGTTGGCAAACCCGCGCCAAATCACCAGTGGCATCTTTCACCCCGATGATCCGAGGCAATTTTGCCAGCTCACCCATCGTCTCAGGGCTCATGTCAACCACGGAACGCGGCGGGATATTATAAATGATTATCGGCAGCTCGCAGCTGTCATGCAGCGCGGTAAAATGCGCAATCAATCCCGCCTGCGTCGGCTTATTATAATAGGGTGTTACCACCAGTGCAGCATCTGCACCAACGCTTTTTGCGTGCTGCATCAAGCGCATTGATTCAGCGGTATTGTTAGAGCCTGCGCCCGCGATAACCGGCACCCGACCTGCCGCGGCTTTCACCACTTCGGCGACAACCGCCTCGTGCTCGACATGGGTAAGCGTCGGACTTTCGCCTGTGGTGCCGACTGGTACAAGCCCCTGACACCCCGCCTTAATTTGGCGCTCTACCAAAGCCCTCAAAGTCGTCAAATCCAAAGCACCGTCAGCGAACGGGGTGACCAAAGCTGGCATCAAGCCTTTAAACATAACATACTCCTATGATCGTGTGGGCATCGTGGCCTATGTAAACCTCACCCTGTCTACAGCAACGCCATATTTTCAGGTTGCAGCTTTCAGATAGAACGCTACACTTCTACGCTCTATCCTCTAGTGGTTTCGGAAATGCAAGCTATGTTGCGCGTACTTCTATTTATGGCGTTACTTTTTCGCACAGAAATCTGTGTTGCCGAAAACGTGCCAGAGCTGCGCCGGGCTTTCGAAGCGCTTGAAGCCCAAGACTGGACCGCAGCGTTTGAAATCGCAAAATCAAACGGGCCGCTGGCAGAGGATTTGGTGCTGTGGCACTATCTGCGCCAAGGTGAAGGATCTTTTCAGCAGACGGCGCGCTTTCTACACCAACATCCCGACTGGCCCGGCCTGAAATTGTTACGCAAACAATCCGAGGCTTCCTTCGCAGGCGCAAACCCAGCTGACATTGCAGCTTTTTTCGAAAACACGTCCCCCCAAACTGGCACCGGTGCGTTGATCTATGCCAAGGCGCTTGCAAGTCTGGGACGTGATCAATCAGCCCAAAAATCCATCGTAACCGCCTGGCGCACGCTCAGGTTAAGTGCCGACGAAGAAATGACCTTTATGGCGCGGCACAGAAAGCTGTTGAAGCCCCATCATAACGCAAGGCTGGACTGGACGCTGTGGCAAGGATGGCGCGGCAATGCCAAAAGTATGTTGGCCTATGTTTCAAAAGACGCGCAGAACCTTGCAAAAGCACGGCTGGGATTGATGACCAATGCGCAGGGCGTTGACGGGCTTATTGCGGCGGTTCCACAGACTTTAACGAAAAGCCCAGGGCTGGCCCATGCGCGGTTTTCTTGGCGTCTGCGCAAAGGGCTAACTGACCGCGCAATCACACTTTTGATAGAACACAGCCGATCCAAAAAGAAACTCGGGCAACCTGAAAAATGGGCTAAACAACGCCAGATAATGGTCCGGGAGTTAATGGGGCGCAAAAAATATCGCCAGGCCTATAGCCTCGCCTCAACGCACCACCTCGACAAAGGTGCGCAGTTTGCAACGCTCGAATGGCTGTCAGGGTTTATTGCCCTGCGCCGCCTAAAACAGCCTGATTTAGCGATACGGCACTTTACAAAACTCAAAGATACAGTGGAAACACCAATCTCTCTGGGACGCGCCGGCTATTGGCTGGGCCGCGCGCACAGCGCCGCTGGTGACAAAGCCTCAGCAAAAATCGCCTATACCTTTGCCGCGCAGCATCAAAGCAGCTTTTACGGGCTGCTCGCCGCAGAAAAGGTCGGCATACGATTTGACAAGACTTTGGCGGGACGTGAGCAGTTTCCCAACTGGGTCAATGCCAGCTTCACCAAAAAAAGCGTGTTCAGCGCCAGTTTACTTTTGCTAACCGCAGAGCAGCCCGATTTGGCTGAACGCTTTTTAACCCATCTTTCAGAAAGCCTAGATCCCAACGCGTTAGGTCAGCTAGGGACGTTATTGGCCGAGCTTAGAGATCCACACTTACAGGTGATGGTCGGTAAGCGCGCGGCACAACACGGCAATATTATCGCAGCTCCCTATTATGCGCTGCACCCGCTGATCAACACACCTCATCCCGTCGCCGCCGAATTGATGTTGGCCATAGCCCGCCGCGAAAGCGAATTCAATCCCACGCTGGTCAGCGGAGCTGGCGCGCGCGGGCTGATGCAAATCCTGCCGGGAACCGCTAAGGAAACTGCCAAAGAAATAAAAATTAAATATAACGTCAAACGCCTACTGACAGATTGGAAATACAACGCCACCATTGGCGGGGCCTATCTTGCCAAACTGTCGCGCCGGTTTGGTGGCAATCCGGTGTTGATCGCAGCCGCCTATAACGCCGGACCATCGCGGGCCAAGGCTTGGATCAAAAAACAGGGCGATCCAAGAAAAAAATCCGTTGATATGATCGACTGGATCGAGATGATTCCCTATGCGGAGACGCGAAACTACATCATGCGTGTCACCGAAAGCCTGCCGATCTATCGCGCCCGTCTTGGACGCCAGGTCCTGCCGGTTTCTTTCAGCAAAGAACTAACCGGCGCGGGCCTTCTGCCGCTCTCGCAATAGCGCAAAAACACCGGCCCCCGTAATCAGCAAGGCCCCAACCGCTACATTGCTGCGCAACGTTTCAGAAAACACCACAATCCCAACAAGTGATGCAAAAACCAGTTGCAAAAACGCAAACGGTTGCACGGCACTTGCCTCGGCCACCTCGTAACAGCGAATAAGCAACCAGTGACCCAGTGCCCCGGTCATACAAAGTGCGGCCATCCAGCCCCAATCGGCAGGGCTCATGGGTTGCCAAAACCAAATACCTGCCAAGGTCATCACCGCAGCACCGGCAATACCGGTCCAGAAAAAACTGGTCGCCGTGCTGTCACGCCGCGCCGCATATCGGGTCAACAAAGCATATAAAGCGAAAAGAAACGCCGCAAAGAATGGCACCACGGCATAGATCGAAAACACATTAGATCCGGGCTCGAGGATAATCAGCACCCCGATAAAACCAATTCCGATCGCCGCCCAGCGCCGCCAACCGACATATTCACCCAAAACCGGCCCCGACATCGCCGCAACCAATAGAGGATAGCACACAAAAACCGCATGCGTTTCCACCAACCCAAACAGCGTGAAGGCAACAACTGTGACACAGATCTCAACCGCCAACAAAACCCCACGAAAAATCTGCAACGGCAGCTGTGTTGTCACTGCAACCTGCCGCACCCCGCCGTGTTGGCGTTGCGCCAGTGCAATGACAAAAGCCGCAAAAAACCAATAGCGGATCATCACAACCATGATCACATTGTAACGACTTGCCAGATGCTGCGATATGCCATCCTGAACAGAGAACACAATCGTCACCAGAATCATCAACAAAATACCCAGCCGTGTATTATCTTGACCAGTCACGTGGGCATCTTCAGACATGCGGTGATCATATGGCGCTTGCGACCAAAGCCCGCTGTAAGGGCCACGGTGAAGCCTGCCGCCTCCAAACCGCGCCGAACGAAACCAGCCGCCGTATATGTCGCCGCGGTGCCATGTTGCGCACTGTGTTGTCCCACCGCCGCCAGCAGATCATCTTGCCACATTTCAGGGTTTTTTGCCGGTGAAAACCCGTCAAGAAACCACGCATCCGCCGCCCCACTCCAGCCCGCAACCGTCTGTCTGGCATCGCCAATCACCAGACGGAACCGCAGGTCGGGCAATTCAATGTCCCGCTTGCCTTGCCGCCAGAACGGCGCCAATTCGTCGGCAACCTCACACAGTGCTTCAAATCCCGCCTGCGCGCGGATCATCGCCTCTGATGGCATCGGAAACGCTTCAAAGCTTGTGTAGCGCAGCACACCCGTCTGACCACTCTCGCGCCACAGATGCAATGCCGCCAACAGGTTCAGGCCCGAGCCAAAACCCAGCTCGGCAATCTGAAACCCCGGGCGAAATCGCCCGGGTAATCGGTTGCCGGCCAGAAACACATGACGGGTCTCGGACAGCCCATCCTCAAGCGAAAAATACGGGTCGTCGAATTGCATCGAGACCGGCACATCGCCGTCACGCCATTGCAAATCTAGGTGCTGGTCGCTGCGCATCACTTACCTTAGAATTAGGAGAGCTCAGGCGACATAGAACGAGGATGGACATATTGGCAATGGCAGAAGTAACAATCTATGGCGCGGGTATTTTCGGGCTGAGCATTGGCTGGGCCTGCGCGCGCCGCGGCGCTGCAGTACAAATTTATGATCCAAACGGCGTGGCGGCGGGATCAAGCGGCGGCCCAGTTGGGGCATTGGCCCCACATGTACCAGAAAACTGGAATGCAAAAAAAGCGTTTCAGTTCGACAGCTTGATCGCGGCACAAGATTTTTGGCATGGCGTTGAGGCGGCATCAGGTCTGTCTTCGGGCTATGGGCGCAGCGGGCGGCTGCAACCCATTGCCGATAAAAAAACCCTTGAGCTGGCACAGGCACGGGAAATTGCAGCGCAAACACTGTGGCAGGGCAAGGCAACCTGGCAGGTTATGCCCGCAGATACGCAAGCCAACTGGGCTCCGCAAAGCCCGACTGGCTGGTTGATCCATGACACGCTGAGCGCGCGCATTCACCCCCGCAACGCTTGTCTGGCACTGGCGGCAGCTCTGCGCGCATGGGGCGGCCGCATTGAGCCCAACGGGCCCGAACATGGCGTCGTCGTGCATGCCACAGGCTGGCAGGGTTTGCGCGATCTGAGCGAACAGTTCGAACAGCCCGTGGGCAATGGCGTCAAAGGACAGGCGGCGCTGTTGCGTTATTCCGCACCCGACGCGCCACAGTTGTTCGCCGATGCGCTGCATATTGTGCCACACACTGATGGCACTGTGGCGATCGGCTCGACCAGCGAACGCGCCTTTAGCAATCCGGGCGACACCGATACCCAGTTGGACGCGGTTATTGCCCGCGCCACCACAGCGTTTCCAGTATTGCGAGATGCCCCCATTATCGCCCGTTGGGCGGGGGTCAGACCACGCGCCAAAAGCCGCGCCCCGATGCTGGGTGCCTATCCCAGCCGCACAGGGCATTTTATCGCCAATGGCGGCTTTAAGATCGGCTTTGGTATGGCACCTAAAATTGCCGAAGTGATGGCCGATCTGATCCTCGAGGGGCGCGACACCATTCCCGATGCATTTCGGGTGGCAACCTGTTTGAACGCAGGGTCTAAGAGCCCGAATTAAAACCAATTGATTGAGTTCAGCAGGTTGTGGTTCAGTTCAGTTGCAAATCTGAACGGAGACCCCCATGGCCTGGACCGAGCTCAACCGCCGCCAACATGCCCGAGAGGGCGACAGGTACGCAAGCGATTTGACCGACGCGGAAGGGGCGCTGATCAACCCCCTGGTGCCGCGGCTCAGGAGAACGGGCCGCCCGCGAACGACGTATCTGCGCGATGTGTTCGACGCGATCCTGTATGTCGCGACGACTGGCTGCCAGTGGCGCATGCTGCCCAACGACTTTCCGCCGGTTTCTACCGTCCGCGGCTCCTTCTACGCTTGGCGCAATGATGGCTTGCTTGATGAGATGAACCGCGAACCGGTCAAAACCGCGCGCCTTGCCGTGGGCCGACACGCCCATCCGACAGCCGGGGTCATTGATAGTCAAAGTGTAAAACCCACAGAAAGTGGCGGGGTTAGAGGATATGACGCCAGAAAAAAGATCAAGGACCGCAAGCGCCACATTGGTACCGATACGACCGGATTGCGCGTAGGGCTCGAGGTCCATAGCGCCGGCGTTCAGGATCTTGACGGCGCGCTGGATGTGCTGAAGGCTGTCGCCGCGCGCTATCCCATGCTGTGGCATGTCTTTGCGGACGGCGGCTATGCGGGCCCCAAACTGCGAGACACCCTGCAGGTCATCGGAGCGCTGGACTGTGCAGATCGTCAAGCGCTCTGATACGGCGCAGGGCTTTGAGGTGCTACCCCGACGATGGGTGGTCGAGCGAACCTTCGCAGGGCTGGGGCGCTGCCGCCGCCTGTCAAAAGATTGGGATAAATCTATCGCCAGCGCACAGGCTTGGATCCTCATTGCCCACATTCGACGCGTCACCCGCTATCTCGCAAGATCCTGAAAGTAAGCGGTTAGTTTTGAAACAGACTCTAAGGTAGATTGTCTGATGCAAAGGACGATCTGATATGACGAAGAGAAAGAACCATTCAGCGGAGTTTAAGGCGCGCGTTGCGCTTGATGCTATCTGCGAGGAATTGACGCTTGCTGAGCTTGCCAAGAAGTATGGCGTGCATTCTGGCCAGATTAGCACATGGAAGCGTACGGCGCTCGACAACATGGCATCAGCCTTTACGAGGCGGGGCCAAGATGCTGGGCCAAAATGCTGGGCCGGAGGTCAGCACAGCGGAAGTTGAAAAGTTGCATTCGAAGATTGGTCAACTGTTGGTGGAGTGGGATTTTTTGGCAAATGGCTCGCGTCAACTTCTGGGGACGCGAGGCAAAAAATGCTGAGCAAGGAACATAAGCTGAGTGTGCGGCGCCAATGTGCGTTGCTGACGTTGGTACGGTCCAATGTGTATTATCACCCCAAGGGCGAGAGCGCAGAGAACCTGCGGTTCATGGGACTCATTGATAAGCAGTTTTTGCAAACGCTTTGGTATGGCTCACGGCAGATGGTGCGGCACATGAATCGGCAGAGTCACGCCTGTGGTGGTCACCGTGTGCGACGTCTGATGCGCCTCATGCGATTGGTCCCTATCTATCAAGAGCCTAACATCAGCAAGAAGCACCCTCCGCATAAAATATAGTCCTATTTGCTCAGAAATGTGGTGATTAACCGGCCAAACCAGGTCTAGTGTGCCGACATCACATATATTCCAATGCAGCGGGGCTTTTTATATCTGGTGGCAATCATGGACTGGCATAGCCGTAAGGCGTTGGCATGGCGGCTCTCGAATAGCATGGACACAGCTTTTTGCGTAGAAGCCTTGAAAGAGGCTTTGCCCAAACACTGCACACTGGAGATATTCAACACCGATCAGGGCAGCCAGTTCACCAGTGGGGATTGGATTGACATGCTGACGGATGCAAAGATCAAGATCAAGATCAGCATGGCTGGCAAGGGCCGGTGGATTGATAACGAATGATCGAACGGCTCTGGCGCTCTCTCAAGTACGAATGCGTCTATCTACACGCCTTTGAAACAGGCTCGCAGGCCAAAGCAGGTATTGAAAAATAGTTGGCATATTACAACGCCGAATGACCTCATTCGACACACGGCATCTTGACCCCTGATGAGGCATATGTGGGCACAGGAAAAACAATGAAATTAGCAGCCTAAAATGAAACCCTGATCTGCCTTAACAAGGCTGCAAAATGGTCGAAAAACTAGGACCACCTCTGAATAGCTGATGCCCGGGTATAGAATTGGCTTCAGTCTCTGTATCTTGATGCAGCACAGCCCCGGTCATATAGAGGAACATATGAGAGTTTTGGCAACCTACGCGCTGCTAATACAATTATACTTCCGAGGATGAGGTCAAGGCTAGGCAACAGCGTTTCTATTTTAAAACTATAGACATCAAGCAAGCCTATCCAGAAGAAAAACTGTGCGCAACCCATACCGATAAGTGGAAGGAAAGTAAATGTGAGCATATAATTCTGTGCCCCTAAAAGACGTATCGATGAGAAGGTTAAAATATCGATGGGGCTCTGAGTGTCGCAGCGACAATGGCGCCGGAAACAAGTAGTTATGAGCTCCAGTTTTCAGTGTCGTGTGTGGATGCGCTTTCAATGCAATAAGTTTTTTGAACTTCATCCCTGTTCCCGGACATTGGGCTGCTTTACCCCCGTCCATGAAAGGGACACCAAATGGGACAACAACGAAGAACGTACACGGATGCTTTCAAAGCTGCGACTGTTGATCGACATTATGATACAGGAGCGACGCAAGGCAACATTGCAAAAGAGCGCGGTATAAAGGCACACAGCTGAAAACTTGGCGACTTGAGATTGAAGCGTTTGGTTCTGCTGAAGCAAAGCGTCGTCAGAAATTGGATGAGGCGGAGTTGGAACGCCCTCGCAAGGATAACAAACGTCTCGCGCAGGAAGTGGAGATTTTGCACAAGGCATCAGCTTTTTTCCGCGACAAGGGTGGTGAAACCATGACGAACAAGCGTGCAGTGCGTCACTGCCCATAAATCCCAATATGCGGTTTCCACGCTCTGTCAACTTTTGACAACATAGCGAGGTTGGTTTTATGGCTTTCTGGACAGCCAACTGGCCAGAGAACAGCGCTAAGCTGAGCGTAACACGTGGGATTTAGATTTGCTCCCGAAGATCAGGGCGTCGTTCAAAGCAAGCAAAAAATGCTATAGCTACAGGTGGGTTCATCAGGATTTGATTGCAGATGGTGAGATTGTCTCTGAACGGCGCGTTGCCCGAATAATGAAGGAAAAAAAGGTATCACCACGCCTGAAAAAGCGCAGAAAGCCAGTCATGACAGATAGCAATCACAAGATGAGCCCATCCCCAAACCTTCTGGAGCAAAAGTTTAACTTTGTGATCCCAAACGCCGTTTGGTTGGCCGACATCACGCATATCGATATAGATGAAGGCTGGCTTTATCTTGCCGGTGTGAAGGATATGGCCACACGAGAGATTGTTGGTTGGGCGATGGAGGATCACATGCGTGCTGAGTTGTGTTGTGACGCACTCGCTATGGCTCTGGGTCGCAGGGGGCCAGTTCCTAGATTGACCCATCACTCCGATAGGGGCAACCAATACGCTGGCACAAAATACCGCAAACTGATCAGAAAAATGGGTCTCACTCAGTCTATGAGGAGTAAGGGCGAGTGCCTGGATAATGCGCCAATGGAAAGCTTCTTTGCTTCATTGAAAAAAGAACTGGTACACCAGTGGCGCTTAAAACCCGTGCCGAGGCCAAGGCAGCAATCTTCGAATACATGAGGTCTTTTATAATCGCCAGCGCAGGCACTCAGGCATCGAATATCAAACACTGCAGCAGGCTTTCGAAAATATGACTTGGAAAATCGCCGCATAGGGTCAATAATTAAACTGTCCGGAAAACGGCACGAAGTTTAATCCAAGGAGCGGTATCAAAACGTGACACGTCCAAAACTGTGCAAACGATACTTTTTGTGCTGCAAGAGGATTGAGGTGAGGGGGAAAACAAACTAAACAACTCAAAAATATCCAGATCGGCAAATGTGATGGTTGAGCTTCTACGCTATTTTACGAAAAGCCTTTTAAAAATGCGGCATCGGGATATTCAGAAGATATACCCTCAACTTGCGATATTTAATTTTGACTTGATAGGTCGAAAAGTGACTTGCGATGGTTTTTACGACAAGAAAAACCTTAAATTCCTGCAAGACATAGTCTTCCCTAAATTAAAAAGCAGAGATGTTTTTTTAGATATTGGCGCAAATATCGGTAATCACTCTGTTTTTTGCGCTGATAATTTTAATGAAATCTATGCTTTCGAGCCTAACTTAAGAACTTTCAAAATTTTAGAAGCAAATGCGATGCTTAAAAATAACATCCAAGTTTTTAACATTGGCTTGTCCAATAAGAAACATTCCCAGACAGCTAGTTTTGACACTGGAAATCTAGGGTCAGCCAGTCTTGTTCATGCAGGATCTGATAGTCTCACGGTGCAATTTAATTTGGATTGTTTTGATCAGTTGGATTTGCTTTCAAAGGATCGGAAAATTGATTTCATTAAAATCGACGTGGAAGGGTTTGAACTTCAAGCTCTGCAAGGTTGTGAGCGAACACTGCTAGCGCATAAACCCGTTATTGCTATGGAGGTGCTGAAATCTGATATGCAAAATGGTGGCTCTGCCGCGTTAGAGTACTTAGTTCTGCAAGGGTATAATTTTCAATATTGCATCCAAGAGGCTTCTTCATTCTGGGGTGAGCATAAGTCAATCTCTAGGTTGTTTGATGCGATTAGTGTGCTTTTTCGTGGAAAAAAGCGGGCTGCGACCTCAGAACTGGTGAGAATAAACGGCAAATTGTCCGATAGAGATTATCCAATGATCCTGCTTTCTGTGGCGCCTCTATGAAAGAACAGTGTATCGTGAGCCCGCTAACTCGGCAGCACAATCTCTGGCGTTATTGAACCGCTCTGATCAAGACACCCCGTGGGCGCATTTAACAGTGCACACAATGAGTGCTCCGGGTAGGATCGCAATAGATTGAATGTGCCAAGTTGGTTTTCAACATTTTTTGGTCCGATTACACCTTAACAAGTATCGTCAAAATGCTCATTGAACTGTATCAGCACGTGTCGTCTGTATTCAGTGCTTCGAACATCCTATTCGCTTTCCAACTGTATTTCTAGGTGCGTTGGGCGTCTTTAAAGTATCATAAAATGGCTGGGGTGGTAGGATTCGAACCTACGGTACACGCTACCAAAAAGCGTTGCCTTACCGCTTGGCTACACCCCAACTCTGACCAGCTTCCTAAGTCTACATGGCTGCAGGTTCAAGCCCTTTTCACAGCAAAATTCGATTGAGTTGCGCAAAAAGTGAAATGTCATGCCGATTTGAGTGCCCTATCCGCTTTGTTTGGGATACTCTGACGTAAGCAATGCCGTCATTCTGGGTTTTTTGGTATAGTGTTGCGTGTTTCGCTTATCCACTTTTCGCAGGCGTAAGGGTCAAAGATCCATCGTCGCTGAAGGACCATCCGGGTTCATTGCCACCTCGCAGACATACCCGTTTAGATCAGAGAAATATCCGGAATACCCACCCCCAAAAAAACAGTTCTCAGGATTTTCAAGGGACGCGCCCGTGCCTCTATGGCTTGTTGAATCTCTCAGCCAGCCTGCTTGGTGTATGCAAAACCCTGCGCCAGTGACATGGCACCCGTGTCCAGTTGGTCGGCGTCGCGGGTCTGATCTGGCGGCAATTCAATTAGGTTAAACAGACCCAGCACGGTACCCCAGATCTGAAAAAATACGATTTGATCATCTGATCTTGGATGCGCTTGCCAGCCATTTTCTGATACAAAGTCAATGTGCGTTGCAAATCCTGCACCCCAAAGTTGATCAAAGTGACAGGAGGTGAGAGGTGGTCGCGGAATTTTGGACCATTTGTGAAGGTGGATTGACTGATGAAAGAAGTGATCCAAAATGACGAAGAGAAAGAACCACGCGCCCGATTTCAAGGCCAGGGTTGC
>Ga0206129_10006481_pt1 | contig 11878 bp, 7 predicted proteins | sample Helgoland_Spring_8_FD_148616 | JGI IMG/M metagenome (GOLD analysis project Ga0206129, IMG submission 148616) | Pelagic subsurface seawater microbial communities from Kabeltonne, Helgoland, North Sea - Helgoland_Spring_Bloom_20160502_2 | ecosystem: Environmental > Aquatic > Marine > Epipelagic ...
ATTGATCAGGGCGACGGAGTGACCTAAAGCCTCGAGTTTCTCCTTAGCTTCAAGGGCGACTTCATACATGTGGCCGAGGCTGATGATCGCGATATCGTCTCCGTCTTGGATGATTTCGCCTTTGCCTATCTCGAGTAGTGCAGGTTTAGCTTTAGGCTTTGTTCCGATGCCGGCACCCCTTGGATAGCGAATAGCGCTTGGGCCATCATCGTGATTGGCCATGGTCCAGAGCATATCGATGAACTCATCCTCATCCTTGGCTTGCATATGAATGAGGCCAGGAATGGCACGCAGGTAAGCGATGTCAAACAGTCCGTGGTGGGTCGGGCCGTCATCCCCGGAAAGGCCACCTCGGTCCATGCACATTCTTACAGGCAGGTTTTGCAAAGCGATATCGTGGATGATCATGTCGATGGCGCGCTGCATGAAGGTCGAGTAAATGGTGAGGAATGGCCTCAGTCCTTGGGTGGCATGGCCACAGGCGAATAGCGCGGCATGCTCCTCGGCGATACCGACATCGAAGTAACGCTCTGGAATTTCCTTCTTAAAGATATCCAGCTTGGTGCCACCAGGCATGGCAGCGGTGATGGCGGTGATGGATTCGTCTTTTTTGGCAAAATCGGTGACGGCACGACCATAGAGTTCCGAGTAGGTGGGGTTGTCGGCAGCTGCTGTTGAGCCATCTGCAATTTTGTAGGTGCCCAGGCCGTGAAATTTACCGGGGTTATCAAGGGCGGGTTTATAACCACGGCCTTTCTCGGTGATGATGTGCAGAATGACTGGTTGATCCTGCGTTTTGAGATGCTCAAAAGTACGGATCAGTAATGGCAAATCATGGCCGTCAATCGGGCCGTAATAATGAAGGCCGAATTTTTCAAAAAGGACACTAGGTAGTAGTAGGTTTTTGGTGTTGCGCTCAACTTTATGGGCGAATTTACGGACCGTATCGCCGCCGATTTTGCCGACAAACTCAGCCGCTTTGTGACGCACGGAGGAAAACATGGGGTGCGTCTGCAAGGCGTTGAAGTACTTGGCTAGAGCGCCGACGTTGCGATCAATAGACCATTCGTTGTCGTTGAGTACGACGATGAATCGTTTGGTGGTGTGCTCAATGTTGTTGAGTGCCTCAAGTGTTGGTCCACAGGTGAAAGCCGCATCTCCAGCGACAGCAACCACGTTGTTGTCATCGCCCTTGAGATCGCGTGCAGAGGCCATGCCAAGTGCTGCAGAGAGCGCTGTGCCAGCGTGTCCAGCGCCATAACAATCATGTTTTGATTCTGTGCGAAGTAAGAAGCCGTTGAGTCCACCAGGTGTGCGGATCGTGTCGATTGTGTCCGCCCTGCCGGTGAGCATTTTGTGCACGTAGCCCTGGTGCGAAACATCAAAGAGAAACTTGTCCTCAGGGCTATCAAAGACACGGTGTAGTGCTACCGTAAGCTCAACAACACCGAGATTGGGGCCCAAGTGTCCGCCGGTCCTTGCCAGTGAGTGGATTAAGGTGTGTCTTATTTCCTCACACAGGTCCTCGAGTTGGTCATCAGGCAATGCCTTGACGTCCTCTGGGCCTTTGATGTTGGATAGGAGCTGCGGGAGCTCAAAAGAGCCTGATTTCGTCGTCATTATGATCGTTTGAGGGTGAGGTGCCCTCTTGAGCGTCCTCTTGGTTAAAGTTGTCTGGAGAATCTGTTGAGCTTTGGCCCGCGGCAGCCTTGGGTTTAAGCGTGATAAGATCAAGTCGTTTCCGCGCATTCCCTAAAACAGATTCGCAGTGGCTGATGAGTTCAGCACCGCGTTCGTAACTTGAGATCAGCTTTTCTAGGGGCAATTGGCCAGATTCCATGGTTTCAACCATGGCGTCGAGTTCCTCAAGAGCCTCCTCAAAACTGGGTGACTTAGCTGAGCTGTCTTTCTTTTTGGTTTTTTTATCGGGTGGCATGGGATGAATCTAATCGAAGGATTGAGTGACGGGGCGTTTGGAGTAATAGGTCATGAAACCATAACTGATCATTGGGTGTTCATGCTGGTAGCGCCGTGAGAGCGGCTTAAAAGCTTCATGAGTATCCATGAACGGTTTGGCAAGAGCCATTCGTCCCCATACGTTAAATACGAGAGGGTAGAGCTCACCATAACTGCCTTTCGGCGTTGCAATCGACATAATACTTTCACTGTTGAAAGAATAAGGGGTGATGAGAATACCGCTGACAGGCGTGTGTTGCTCGATGGCGAGTGATTCTATTTTTTGAATCTGATCGAGGTTCTGAGGTAGCCAGACACACGTGCGATCAGCATACCAAGCCACGGCCCATGGCACATCGGAGATGACGACATCCTTCGCCGTCGTGTTCTCTGCAAGGGTATGGTTGATTGCTTTGGGATAGTAGGGGGGCCAATGAGGAAAACCGCCAATACCCTCTGCTCTGAGACCGAGCCGCACGTTTTGAGGGATGGATAGCAACATTGGACCGGCGCTGATGGCGACGATTATTATCAAATGCGCGTGACGAAGTGAATCGATACGCTGCGCGATCCCGAGCCGAGCCCACAAGATGGAAATCATGGCGAGGCCGTAAGCAGACATGAGGGGAGCAAAGAGAATGTGGATTTGGTTGGAGTCCATGCTCTCATCCTTGAGACCATAGATCGACATGCCGATGCCGGCGAGCGCCCACATGAGCAATAATGGCCAGCGAAACATGGCTAGCGCTTGGCGCTTAAAAGGATGCAGTAGGGCAATAAAGAATAGCGGTGCGGCTAAGATGGCTCCCAAATACGCGTGCAGATTTGAAATTTGGCCCAGCGTGGTTGCCATGATGTTGATAAGCAGGCTTTTGAGCCCCAGCTCATGATCTGCGGGTGAGAGGGACCGCATGATATCATCTTGAGATGAGCCTAGGCCGTTGTGGATAGCATAATAAGCTGTGCCAAAAAGGCTTCCCGTTGGGCTGCTGTAGATCAGGTAGGCAATGGGTAACACTAATACTAAAAGCATTCCGATGAGCGCGCCGGCAATGATACCTCTTGGTTTGAAATAAATGGCTGCAAAAATCACAAAGCCAAAATATATCCATATGGTGATCCAGTGGGTGAGTATTAGCAGACACAGAAACAATCCGGCTACGATCACGGGGGTGATTGCTCGTTTGTTGTTGGCGGCGTTCTCTATCCCGAGCCACAAGAAGAACATGGCACATGAGAAGAGCATGAGCATCAGCATCTGAGGCATGCCGGATTGGGAAAACTTCCACATGAGCTCACAGAAAACCATCAGGATGGCGACCACAGAGGCAATGGTGGTATCGAAAATCCGAGAGATCAGGAGATAGTTGATGCCGATGGCAATAATGAAAAAGATGACGCATGTCCCTGCGATAACTCGGTCGAGTTGATAGATGTTTGATTTTTGTGGCATCTTCCAACGCTCTTGGTTGCCGCCATCCACCGCTTTCAGAACCGCAGCGTAAACGCATGGGTTAATGGGCGCATGATAGGTCTCGGGGAATTTTTTCAAGCTGGCGATCGCTTCTTCGTCTTGATGGTTTTCCTCCATTTGCCAGAGGGTGATGGGACGTATGACTTTGGTCGAAAAGCCATTGCCGCGAACTATTTCCCTGGCTACCTGTGCCTGCTCCATTCCTCGTGGCGAGGAAAGACCCCTAAAGGTGATGAAGATAGAGGTTATAGCTAAGCCCAAAAGCAGCACAAAAAAGATAGAGCGGCGCATGGTGCTCGCGGTATCTGATGAACTTTTATCTTTTGTGGGGGAGGTGCTCATGTGTTGGCTGATGACAATGGGGGGAGCTTGTTTCCGCAGGTAAGCTAGGCGGAGTGCTCAAGGTCTTTTAATTTTCTCTGAAGCGTGCGGCGGCTGATGCCGAGAAGGCGTGCAGCTTCAGTGCGGTTATTACTGGTTTGTTCTAATGCCCTGCGGATTGCGCGCAACTCCAATACATGCAAATTGAATTCACCGTCTGAATCAAGCGGGATTTCCTCCTTTTGAGCCTTTTGCTCGGCGGCGGGAGTCATTTGATCATCTTTGCCCACGGGAAGGGGCTCGGAGGAATTTAAAAAGTAGGGGAGGTGCTGGCTGCTAATGACATCTTCGTTGCTCATCACCACCCCATGTTCTATCGCGGTGCGCAACTCACGCACGTTGCCTGGCCATGAATATGAGCGTAGCATGGCGAGGGCGTCATCACTCAGGGGTTTGAGTTTTTTGTGATTCTCTGATGAGAATTCACGTAGGAATGCCTGGGCAAGAATGACGATGTCTTCCTCTCGCTCCCGCAGTGTGGGCATCAACACTCGAACCACATTCAGGCGGAAAAATAAATCCTCACGAAACTCCCCCTTGCCGACGAGCTCTCTGAGGTTTTTGTTGCTCGCAGTGATGACTCTGACGTCCACCTTGATGGGTTGATTGGAGCCGACGCGTTCGATGGTCCGTTCGCTCAGGACACGGAGCAGTTTGACCTGAGTTGCCTGATCAATTTCACCGATTTCATCGAGGAAAATAGTGCCTCCATTAGCCTGTTCAAAACGACCAATTCGCTTTTGTGCCGCACCCGTAAAGGCTCCTTTTTCATGACCGAAGAGCTCGCTTTCGAGGAGCTGAGGGGATAAGGCAGCACAGTTGACGACAAGCATTTTCTCCAAGGGTCTGCCACTTAATTGGTGAATGGCGTGTGCCACTAGCTCTTTGCCGGTGCCGCTTTCTCCCTCGATGAGTATGGTAGCACGGGTGGGAGCAACCTGGGTGACAAGCTCGCCGACTTTTTGCATCGCAGCGGATTTGCCGATCAGGCTTTCAAGCCCATGCTTGCTGTTGCCAGCTTTTTCACGCAGTTCCTGAACTTCGTGCTCAAGGCGGGCCTTGTCTTTTTCAAGTGATCTGCTTCTTAGGGCTCTTTTCAGGAGCAGTTCGACCTCGTCGAGGTTGAGTGGTTTGGTAACGAAGTTCCATGCTCCACGGCGCATAGCCTCGACAGCGGTATCTACTGAGCCATAAGCCGTCATCATTACGGCGACTGGCGGCTGTGGAATTGCCAGCGCCTGATCGAGCAGGTCCATGCCGCTGTCTCCTGCAAGTCTCAGGTCGGTGAGCATGAGGTCGATGGGCTCGCTCTTCAATATAGACATCGCTTCCTTGATGCTGGAGGCAAGGTAGCAGTCAAATTCATCTTCGAGAGCCATTCGGAGTCCGTCACGAGTTGATTTTTCATCGTCAACGATGAGTAAAGTTGTCATGGCCATGCTTTTAGGTGTGGGTGGATGATTCAACGTCGATTACGGAGCTCTCTTGTTTGTTTTCCAACAGCCTGACATTACGGTCCTTGCGGGGAATGGAAATGTTCACGGTAGTGCCTTCTCCGGCTGTGCTTTCGATTTCGATTTCGCCTCCATGCTCGCGAACGATGCGGCGTACAATCAACAGGCCCAGACCTGAACCTGATTTTTTGGTGCTCTGATAGGGTTCAAATAGAGAACCCATGATTTCGGGGGGGATCCCAGAGCCGTGGTCGCGAATGGTGAGTGTCAGCTCGTAATCATTGACACGTGACGAAATCTCGATGTGGCCGCCACTCGCAGGTAGAGACTGGAAGGCGTTTTTAAGAAGATTATAAAGGGCTTGTTTAATCTGGCCGCCATCGAGAGGTAGCAGGGGAGCACTCGATGCAAGATCAAGGCTGACCTTGACGTTGCGCTCTTCGAGCTCTGGCTCAATCAGGGTGAGGGTGTCACGCAGTAAGTCATGGATCTGCAGCGATTCACGTTCAGGTTGCGTTGGGCGGATGGCTTGCAGGAATTGTTTAAGAATCGTGTCAAGCCGGCGAATCTCACCATGGGCTGTTTCTAAATGCTGGGAAAGACTCTGTTGTTGCTCACCTCCAAGTTTTTTTATTTTGCGCTCAAGTAATTGAAGATGGATATCGAGCGCATTGAGTGGGTTGCCAATTTCATGAGCAACTCCAGCAGCAAGAAGAGTCAGCGCGTTGAGCTTTTCACTTTCTACGTTTTCTTCAGCCTTTTGGCGTGAGCGGGTAATATCACGCACTAGCAAAACATAGCCAAGCACGTGTTCTTCGCTTTCTACCTCACCTTGAATGGGGGATAGATAAAAGTTGAGATAGCGTTGTTCAGGATAGAGGATTTCCATATCGCGGCTAACGATACGACCTGGGTCAGCGAGTTTATCCCATTCAAAACCTCGCACGGTAGCCGAGAGGGCTTGGCCGATGCTGGTCTCAGGGTCGATTCCGAAAATGCGCAGGCAGGCCTTATTGACGTAGGTGATCAGGCCGTCTGGATCGAGGATCATCACCCCTTCCTGTAGGGCCTCGAAGACATTCTCGAGAAAGCCTTTCTCTCTGACAAGGCGCATGATGAGCCGCTGCACGTCCTCAGGTTCGACCTGGTCAAGGCGTGTGATGAGTTTGTCGAGGAAACCGGATTTCATAGTCGGCGGGATTTCGTTGCAGAAAATGGCTGGATTACTTAAGATGCGGGCGATGACTGAAGCTCTCGTGGTATTATGTAGCTTTCCCAACAGGGAGAAGGCGCGACAAGTTGGCACACATTTGGTGGAAAGGCAATACGCAGCGTGCATTAATATCCTGCCGGCCATGGAGTCCATTTACCGATGGGAAGGCGAACTATGCCAGGAGGAGGAGTTTATGCTAGTGATCAAGACAAGTCGAAATGCTTTCCTTGGGCTCAGTAGGGAGCTATCGAGTCTACATCCTCATGATGAGCCGGAGATCATCGCACTTCCGGTGGCGGATGGTTCGGCGGGCTACTTGTCTTGGCTGGTTGACCAAACGCGTTAGCGTTGAGCACATAAAACGCAGAGCGCGAGCCAGATCCGAGCGAGTTATTGATCGCTGATGTTCGCCATGATTACGCGTGAATGGGAGCATCGAGAAGATAAAGTGTATTTCGATGACGCTTTTTATTGCGCATAGTGAAAAACGAGTTATAAACTATCCCCCCCAAGTGCTGGGCAGTTTGATGACAGGGAAAATCTCTGAAGTAGACGCGCTCTTAGTTTTTGGACATCTAACCCACAACGTTTGTTATCTGTAATGGGGCTTTTCCCGCTGTAGCTAACATCATGTATCTCACCCCTTACCCAGCCCTATTTTTAATCAGGTTTTAAACGGAATGAATCCAGACAGAGCAACACTCAATTTTCTTAATAGTTTTCCAGAAAAATCCCGTATCCGAGGAGAGGCATTGCAAGATGATGGCGCCGTTACTCAGATTTTTGGTAATCACCTTTTCATTCAAGGTAGGGTGGAAGATTCCACGGGAACTTTCCGCACAAGTCTGCGCCTTCAAGGCAACCGCTGGTTTGGAAGCTGCACGGCAGAGGACGAGGTCATAGCTGGAGCATGTATGTATGCCACCATGATGGAGCGGATGCACCGTGGTGAAGATTTGCCAGAAAGCCCGAACGAGTTCGATGATACGCCAATCATCGATGTCATTGAAGAAAAGCTCGATCGTGAGCTCGATGATAGTGAAGCTGAATTCGTTAATAAGTTGGAAAAGCGTTATCGTCGCTACGTGATCGAAGGCGAAATCCATGATCACGACTTGGTTCGACTCAACCCACGCTGGGAAATTGTTAGCTATGATCCGCTAGAGCTATGGCCGATGCCTCCTGGAGACATTCTTGAGTTCTGGAACTATATTGCCTACGCCTTTTACAAGAAAAAGCTACCCTATGCTGAATTCCTCAATGCGATCACAGATCTAGAGGCGGTTCAAAAGAAGATGCACGAGTGGGAGCGGGAGCGGGAAGTCGCCGCGTGGTACGACCGCATCGAGAGTGTCAATGAACGCCCCCCCATGGACAAACCTGTCTATGCCGCCTTCCGTCTACTCTCAACCATCAACGAAGCCCGGGTAGAATATCGAGAAGGAACTCAAAATGGTGAGTGGCTACCACTTCGTGAAAAGACAGATATTGACCGCTTCGTAGCACTGTTTGCGGATGCCGCATTACGTATGGATGCACCTAGTCAGTTGATTTGGGATCAGTTCCTTGGTTTCTATCAGGTGGAAGGTGATGCCCGCATTGATCTTGATCACGAGGCAGCGTGTCAGTTCATGAACCGTATTTTCAGGCAGCCTGCGCTGAAGGGTTACGTGGTTAACCTTGATGAACGGGAATTTAATGTCGTCGACAAACCACTGCGATGGATCTGTGAGGATGATCCCTACATGCCAGCCTCTTTTGCGCTGCAGTTGGTAACCTCTGAAGGTGAGCATGTCACACACTCAGTACGCCTATTGCCTGGTCGTGAGGTACTTTATCAATCTGATGAAACAGTATTTCCTGGTCCTCCACGCTGGCTTAGCGAGACGGATATCCAGCCACGCTATCATATCCCCAAAGATGTCATCGATAGTCTAGAGGGTGTAGAATTTCTAAGAAAAATTGGCTCTAGCTTACCGCAGTCATTGCGCAAGCGCGTTACCGACCTCGATCTATACCCGCGCTTCAAGATGAAGCTCGAGCAAGGTCTAACTGCAGCGGAAACCGAGCACCTCGTCATCGACGTCAGAGCACTCGAGAAACAAGAGCGCCGCGAGGAAAAGCGCATCAAAGATGAGTGGGAGCTTGTCGAGCAGCAGCCTGTGAAGGGTAAGCGCTTACTGCGCTTTGCGCGTGAAGAACTTTATCCTGTGCCTGGCTTATTAGCGCAGATGGGACTCACCTATGATGAGAAACTTGACGCCTTTAAATCGAGAATCACCAAGCAGTTCCCCGAGAGGTTTTCCGAGTGGGCCAAGGCACTGCCCGAGTCATTAGTCTCCCAAATGGACGGTAAGTTACAAACGCTCCTTGCTGACCCGGTAACTGCTGCCATCCGCTTCGAGGTAGTCAACCAGGAGATCGACTGGTTCGACCTACGTATTGTGATCGATGTAGAGGGTGTAACACTGAGTAATGCCCAGATTCGCTCCTTGGTAGCTGCGCGTGGTGGATATGTCCGCATGGATGATGGCGGCTGGATGCGCTTAGAGATCAAACTCGATGCCGATCAGCGTGATGCTGTTACCCGTTTGGGACTTGATCCATTTGACCTGACTGGCGAGACCCACCGTATGCACGCCCTTCAACTGGCAGATCCTAAAGCGGCTGAAGTGTTTGATCCTAAAGCGTGGAAGCGTATCAAAGACCGTGCACGTGAAATTCAAATCGAGGTTAAGCCACCAGTGCCTAAGGCTCTGAAGGCAACACTGCGTCCGTATCAGGTCGAAGGATTTCACTTCCTTGCTTACCTCGCCACTAACCGCTTTGGCGGATTATTGGCCGATGACATGGGACTGGGTAAAACGATCCAATCTATCACCTACCTACTGTGGCTCCGTGAAGAGGAGGCCAAAGACAAAGGTGGCATGGACAAGGTGGCACCGTCCCTTGTCGTGTGTCCTAAGTCCGTGATCGATGTCTGGCATTCTGAGTGCGAAAAATTTGCCCCAGAATTGCGTGTTAAGATTTTACGCACCCGTGACGACCTTGATTTAAAAATGCTTGAGACGGAGGTTGATGTCTTTGTGCTTAACTACGCTCAGCTCCGCCTTTGTGGAGAAGAGCTCGCCAAGGTGAAGTGGTTGACCAGTATCCTCGACGAAGGTCAGCAGATTAAAAACCCTGACTCTAAGGCAGCCAAGGCGGCCCGCGACCTTAATTGTAAAAATCGTCTGGTGCTCACGGGTACGCCGATCGAGAACCGCTTGATGGACATGTGGTCCTTGATGGCCTTTGCTATGCCTGGTGTTCTTGGTAGCCGCGCTTACTTCAAGAAGCGTTTTGATAAACGTAAGGACCCCGGTGCACAAAGCCGCCTTGCCTCACGTCTGCGTCCGTTCTTGTTACGCCGGACCAAGCTTCAGGTCGCCAAAGACCTTCCGCCTCGTACTGAGGAAGAAGTCTTCGCTGAGATGGAAGACGTCCAGTCTGAGATGTATAAGGCTGAGCTGAAGCGAATCCAGAAAGCCTTGTTAGGATTTGATTCTGACGAAGCGGTCAAAAAGAACTCCTTTGCTATTCTTCAAGGGTTGATGCGACTGCGCCAGATATGTTGTCACCCTGGCTTGATTGATCCTAAGTTCCTCAAGGAGGAAAGTGCCAAGATGAATGCCCTATTCTACCTGCTCGATCAGCTCCGTGAGGAGGGTCACAAGGTATTGGTATTCTCCCAGTTTGTATCGATGCTCGATATCATCAAGGCACGTCTTGAAGTTGAAAGTCGCCCGTTCCATTACCTGACCGGACAAACCAAGGACCGCAAGGGCGTTATCGAAAGTTTCCAGACGACCAAAGACCCATCCGTATTCATGCTCTCGCTCAAAGCGGGTGGAGCAGGTCTCAACCTGACATCGGCATCTTACGTCATCCTTTACGATCCATGGTGGAACCCAGCCGTTGAGAACCAAGCCATTGACCGTACTCACCGTATCGGCCAGAAAAATAAGGTGATCGCCTACCGTTTGCTCACTCGCGAAACCGTAGAGGAGAAGATCCGTGTGCTTCAGCACCAGAAAACTCAGTTGGTCACCAATGTTTTGGGTGATGAAGGTTTTGCCACCAGCTTAGGAATGGATGATCTTGCCTTTATTCTCGGCACAGGTGGGCTAGAAGATGAAATGGAGGCAGAAGGAGAACTGGCAGAGGACAAATCATCCTCAAATGGTGCTTCTGACTTAATCGATGTAAGCTCTGTCAAAGTGCCGGCTAAAAAAGCGGCAAAAAAGACAGCAAAAACAGCGAAGAAGGCGGCCAAAAAAAGCGCTAAGAAATAAACTCCGTTCAGGTTTTTAGTAACGAGCGCCTGCGCTTAAGCTCTAGGGATTGACTCTAGTTTTTCGCAGGATAATGCTTTGCTGGCCTCAGCTTTGTTTACTGGGTTGTCGTCTTTGACTAGGCATTTTTCAGAGGTTGCGCCCTGCTGCAAGCAGGCTATGATCGAACAATGAAAGGTTTCTTTGTGGCTCTGATCGCCCTCTTTTGTGGGTTTTACTTGCTCAACCCGACCTGGGGTTTGCTCGAGCTGATTCCTGATAATTTTCCTATTGTGGGGAATTTGGATGAGGCTACGGCAGCCGCTGTTTTAATCGCCTGTCTTCGTTATTTTGGCTTTGATGTGACTCGTTTCTGGCGCCGCAAGCTTGATCGACCGGACACAGGAGACGACTCGAGCAAGCATATTCATTGATTTACTTGGAGTAGGCACTCGAATGCCGCTTCTTGTGTGCTGTATTCCGGTAGATATCGGCTGAATCAGACAAGGTGACTTTATTGACAATGTATTTACAATGAATGCTTGTGATCGGTTACGATTTGGGCTACATGTAGTTGAAAAGAAGCTTTCATCCTGCCCTCATTCTACTAAATTCACCAGACGACTACGAGAGTCACTAAATAACGCCTATTATGAGAATCACGATCAGAACTACTCCGTTATTGCGCCAAACACGTTTCTACGCTGCTGCATTTTCGCTGCTTGAGCTGCTGGTGGTCATTTCGATCATCGCAGTATTGATGACTATTGGTTCCTATGGCATCAAAAACTTCAGTAAGGCGAGCGGAGTTTCCGCTGCTATTCCGATTGCCCAAGGGGTATTTTCTCAAGCACGGTCTTTGGCGATTGAGAAGGATACGAATACCAGGGTGATGATGCACGCTGATGATAGGACTGATAACCTCAACCGTGAGCGTAATCTTCGGTATATGGTGGTTCAATATGAAGATGACGGGGGTAACTGGGTCACTGCATCCAAGGGGGCCAAGCTTCCCGAAGGCGTGTATTACTCGTTAAGTTTGAGTAATAGGAGCACGGCACCGAATCCAGGCCAATCAAGTACAGTT
>Ga0206129_10006486_pt1 | contig 11874 bp, 7 predicted proteins | sample Helgoland_Spring_8_FD_148616 | JGI IMG/M metagenome (GOLD analysis project Ga0206129, IMG submission 148616) | Pelagic subsurface seawater microbial communities from Kabeltonne, Helgoland, North Sea - Helgoland_Spring_Bloom_20160502_2 | ecosystem: Environmental > Aquatic > Marine > Epipelagic ...
AACGACGGTGCTGATGGAACTTCAGGAACAGACGGAAACGACGGTGCTGCTGGAAACGACGGTGCTGATGGAACTTCAGGAACAGACGGTGCTGCTGGAAACGACGGTGCTGATGGAACTTCAGGAACAGACGGAAACGACGGTGCTGATGGAACTTCAGGAACAGACGGAAACGACGGTGCTGATGGAACAAGCGGAACAAGCGGAACTTCAGGTCCAGGAGTACCTTCGGGAGGAGCTACTGGAGAAACTCTTGTAAAAATAGACGGCACTGATTATAATACACAATGGGCTACTGCTGCTAGTGGATCCGGAGTTAATAGCTATTTACTTAGACTTGATTATGACACTAGTAATCACTTAGTAAATAATTTAACTCAGAATACTTTTATAGGAGCAACTGGTTACGAGACAACTGGAGCAAGTGTATCAAGTGTTAGTGTTAATACTGGAACTGCAGTATATACAGCAACTATATCATTTGCTAATGAATCAAATCCACCACAAAATATTTTAATATATGCATGGAACCCTGTTACATATACATATCAAGTGCATCCATATAGAGTAGACGCTGCTGACCTAAAAATAGACACAGTAGCTGGCGACTTTACGTCGTCCTCTAACCAATACACACCGGATATTTTTGGATCATTTGATGGAGTCACCACTACTATTGATGTGAGACAGGATTTTATTAAATATGGAAATGCAACTGGTTTAGGAGCTGGTAGAAGATTTGCACATGCATATGTTGTATTCACATTTTAATTAACGAAATATAAAACAAAATATAAAACAAAATGGCGATATACGATCCAACAAACCCACCTCTTTTTTTATCAGGTACAATAAGTTCAGTTATTTCGGGCAATACATATCCATACATTGATGATACTGGCCTAAACGCTGCGGGAGCTAAAATAGAATATACTATATCAGTATCTACAATAGGACAACAGAGTGTTGGTACTGCTGATGTACGAACAGGTAACCAAAAGAAATATACAGCAATCGATATTAAAACAGGAGATTGGGTATCTAGTACTAACGGTCAAATTTGTTTACAGATAACAAGTGTTATTTCAAAGACCGATAGCTCAATAGAGTTTGTCGCAAAGGATGTTGATATGATTACATATAAGACATATGCTAGTAGCACGTTTTCTAATGGTAGTCAAATTGCATTCTTTGAGGCTTCTGACAACGGACAGCCCTTAATAACTACTTCTGGAACAAGTACGTTCTTTCAACCTGGTGCAATTGATAGGATACAAGGTAGATTTGCCGCTGTTGAGGAAACTGAAAGATACAGATTTGAATTTGAAACAGATCAGACTGTAATTGATAAAGGAGACACTATATCAATAAACGAGACTTCTGGAGACTTTGTTCAGTTTGGATCAGCAGGTGCATCAAATATACCGCTAGGTATTGTACTTGAAAAAACAATGGGAGGCAGGGTAGTTTATATAAAACCCTTTAATACTATTATTGATAACCATTCAAACCCTGAACTTTTAACAGGTTCTGCTGGAGATGTATATTACACAGATCCTTCAAATCCTGGTAAAATGACAACAACTAGTTCCGTGGGATCTCAAGCTATATTGTTACATATAAAAGATGCAGTACCTACTATAATAGAATCGACAGTCGCTGGTTATCTTCCGACATCAGGAGATTCACTAATAATAAATGATGTTGTTTCATACACTGGCGGAGTAGACCCTACGCCAACAAGCACTCAGATCTTTGCAGATCTAATTAACCTAGGAACGGCATCACACTCAGTAGTAGCATCTAAGAATTCTATATTCGCTGCTACCACAACAGGTGATGGAACTGGACCTACAAATGGAGTAGTTATTGTTACTATAACAGACGATAATGGCTCTAGTTATACTCCAGTAGACGTAACAATTGGCGACGGAACTACTAGTACTACTGTTACATTTGATGAAAATACAGGACAGCCTCTATTAGCTCTTTCTGCGCTTGGCGCTTCAAACTATGAGGCGTTTACTGCAACTGAAATTGCAACAATACTTAATAGTGAGTTTATAGCAAACAGTATTAATTTATTAGCATCTACTGTAGATTCTGGAAACATTGATTTCCCTAACTTAAAAATATCAGCAACTAATCCTACCGCAACTATTAACGTAACAGGTACTGGAGCTGACGTACTTGGAGATACTTTCTTAACCGGTACTGGAGTTGCAACTTCTACGTCAGCGTCGAGTTCTGACTTTTTAGTTTTAACCAGGTCAGATGGTGGAGATGTTTTAATAACTTCAAGTCAGGGATCTTACATTAATACTAACGGAATAACTTCTTCGTCATCGGGTTCTCCTGCATCATTATTAATGCTTGAAGGAGCAGTATCTGCTAGTAGCGAAACTGGTGTTGGAAGTGCTAATGATCTAGATCAAGTTCCTTTAAATACTACACTAGACGGAGATGCATCTGGTGTATTCATTACATATACTCCATATCAAGATTCAAACGTACAGATTCATATTAATGGAATTGGCTCAAATCTAGGAAACGGTATTAAAACAAAAGACTGCTGGTTTTCTGGAGACGGAGGAACAACAGCTAGACTTGTTGCTGACATCACATCTGGTGATGAATTACATTGGAATGGTTCTATAGCAGGTTACCAACTAGAAACAACAGATGAGGTAGATGTGATATACGATGCATCTAGTGACGATGTATAAGGTATAATACTACTTTAATAATAATATATAGGTATATTTATGAGCCCGGTGATTAATTTTCATCGGGCTTTGATATATAATATCAAGGTACAATAATGTAACCTTAGGCCTAAAAATAAACAAATATAAATTATGGCACAAATTTTTCAAAAACAAGTATCCGGTTTAATATCGGCATTAGCAGCAAAAGACACTATCACTAGTGTTGATTCTAAAGATGCAAGTGTATTAGCAGCTGCAAACTCAGTTGGTACTAATCTTTCTGTAGATTCTAAAGATGCAAGTGTAATAGCGTTGGCTACTGCAGCTAACACTGCTCTTTCTGTAGATTCTAAAGATACAAGTGTATTAACAGCTGCAAACGGTTATACAGATGGTGAAATCACTGACGCTTCTATTGATTCTAAAGATGCAAGCGTAATAGCGTTGGCTACTGCAGCTAACACTGCTCAATCTGTAGATTCTAAAGATGCAAGTGTATTAACAGCTGCAAACGGTTATACAGATGGTGAAATCACTGACGCTTCTATTGATTCTAAAGATGCAAGTGTATTAGCAGCTGCAAACTCAGTTGGTACTAATCTTTCTGTAGATTCTAAAGATGCAAGTGTATTAGTATCTGCAAACGGTTATACAGATGGTGAAATCACTGACGCTTCTATTGATTCTAAAGATGCAAGTGTATTAGCAGCTGCAAACGCAGTTGGTACTAATCTTTCTGTAGATTCTAAAGATGCAAGTGTATTAGTATCTGCAAACGGTTATACAGATGGTGAAATCACTGACGCTTCTATTGATTCTAAAGATGCAAGCGTAATAGCGTTGGCTACTGCAGCTAACACTGCTCAATCTGTAGATTCTAAAGATGCAAGTGTATTAGCAGCTGCAAACTCAGTTGGTACTAATCTTTCTGTAGATTCTAAAGATGCAAGTGTATTAGTAGCTGCTGAAGCTTACGCCGATAATATAGAATCAGGACTTCACAATTACTTAGAAGAAGCAGGAACTTATAATACAACTAACGTATTTGGTCTCGCTGGTAACTTCGATGTAGCTGGAGGAGATTTTGAAGTGTACATTAACGGAATGCGTATAGCAAAAAAGTACTTTACGCTAACTCCAGGATCTGATGTATCGTTTAACAGCACAGGATCTAACTTAGGTTATGATGTTGAAGCAACTGATGAAGTATCAATACACGGACACATTGCTTAATTAAATATCATTTAATTTTAATGATTAAACTAGAGGAGCCTTATGGCTCCTCTTTTTTTGATATATAGACTATAAACATAATAAGATACAATGGTAGTAGGAGTAACTATAAAACTATATAAAGATATAAATATATTTGGCAACGGTCTAGGGCAAAATGCGCTAATGGTATATGACTTGCTTTCTAAAATAGACTTTATTGAAAAAGTACATCTCGTTCATTTCAATCATGAGATAACATATGATGACATGCAAGACCTTAATTTTTTACACGGGTACGATGTTGTAAAATGGAAAGACGATGAATCTGAAAAAATAGATTTATTGATAACATTAGGAATGTTCCCTGATACTAATGAATTAAAAACATGGAAAGGCAAAGACTCAAACCGAAGAGTAGTTACATATAAGGGTGGAAACAACATGGTTTTATTAACCGAAGACATACTATTTCACAGAAAATGGATAAATAGAGAAGAAGAAGATGTAGGAAAGGGTGCTGTATTATATAGTGAAGATGTCGATGAAGTATGGATGGTACCTCAACAAGAGTTTCACAACAAAGACTTTTTTGAAATGACGTTTAACGCTCCTTCAAAATCTGTTCCATTTATATGGAACCCTAAATTTGTTGAACTTGAGTATTCTCTTAAAAAGTTAAAAATTCCAGAACTTGAAATAGAATTTGATAAAAAGAATTTTGATAAGTGGAGGGTTGCATCAATGGAACCAAACCAAAGTATTCTTAAAAATATGGTACCTATTCTATATTTTATGAATGAAGCGTATACTCAAAATCCAGAAGCATTTAAACAATTTAATATTACTAATGGTAACGGATTTTTAACAAATCCTCTTTTAACAGAAGTCGTAAATCAACTTCAAATCCAAAAGGATGGTAAACTAGGATTTGATCCTAGGTGGGCTGTTGAATCGCTACTCACTACATTTGCAGAGATGATAGTATCTCATCAGTGGGGAAATCCATTAAACTATGCGTATTTGGATGTAGTATATTATGGATATCCTTTAGTACATAACGCTCATTTATGTCCAGACATTGGATATTACTACAAAGATTACAAATTAAAAGACGCTGCAAAACTAATATTAAAAGTAGTTGACGAAAGAAAACAGGATTTAGATTATATGCAACGCAATAGAGAAATTCTTAAAAGATATCAGGCAGAACATAACCAAGCGATGGTAGATCAATATGCAATGTTGATTAAAAGCCTTTGGGGAGGACCTAAAGTAGAAGGAGAATGGAATTGGAAGACAAACCTAATAGAGTAATATGTTCAATACGGAAAGTTGGAATTATGACGGCGTAGAATTTATAGAATTCTATGGCTTAAGAAAGAGCGGCAACATCGAAGTAATAGAATGGTTGATGTCAAACATGAGCGATTCTAATCTTCCTGTTGACGTATTAATAGCACCAAATCCAGAAACCGGATTTATGGTAAGTAGATGTGGAAACATTTATCATTTAAACGATGTAGGATCTTTATGGGGAGTTGGACATCCCGAATATATTTCTGGATTAATTGATGCATATGTCTCAATGGGCGCTAAAAAGATAATTATATCCTATAGAGACTATGACCACAATGTAAGTCTAACACATACTTTCCCCGAGAACAGCACGTTCCATAAATTAAAAGGATGTAGGCAGATTATATTACTTAGAGATATTGTTAATCTTTTGCCGATTAGATATGCTGCGCAATTAAACAGCAATGATCTTAAGTTATTTGACATAGATATTAACAAAATAAACTCTTGGATAGTTTCTGCAATTTCTGAAAATACAATTAAAATAAGACATGAGGACTTAAAGTCTTCTAGAGAATATCAAACTGAGATATGCGTCACATTAGGTATTAATAACACTACAAAGTTTAACAGTCTAGAATCAATAGATGATATTAAAGTACCAAAACATTGGAGTGACTTGCTACATGAACTTCCAGTAATTAGAGCTAGAAGAAAGGCTGGATTTATTAAACCAAAAAAGACTGCTGAATTAATTAAAGCAATTGGAGATTCTCATACTTCAATATTTGATGCGTATACGGGTTCAGATTATATCTTTGAACAAACAAGAGTACATGGTGCAACTGCAAGAGGTGCAATTAATCCAAAAACAAAAACAGACTCTCTTAGAATTTTTAAGGAAGGTCTTTCAGGTACTATTGCGAATAGGGTAATCATAGGATTAGGAGAGGTAGATTGCGGATATATTATATGGTACAAAAATAAACACGATGGAATTTCTCTTGAGGATGGAATAAAACAGAGCATGGATGGATTATTTACTTTTGTTAAGCAAGAGGTAGAAAAGATCTATCAGCCATCTCAAATAATATTGATGGCTTCAATTCCTCCTACGATTGAAGATAATACTGATCCTAGATTTTTAGAAGGTAGGAGATCTGATGTTAATCCAACACTTAAGCAAAGGGCGGATTTAACCAGAGATTGGAATAGATTACTAGAAAAAAGGTGTAAGGACGAAGGATATCGATGTATGAATATAAATAATTATATAATAGACTCGAATGATAGAGTAAAAAACACTTATCGAAATAATAATCCATGGGATCATCACCTATTAGAGCACGCTGCGCTACCAATAATATTAGATATTTTATAACATGAACTACGGACATTTAGATACTTTAAAGAGAATTAATATTGAATCTCCAGGAAGCTTTAATTGGATTGAAATACATCCTGAAACACAAATAACTTCAAGCGATAGAGAATCTTCTAAAAGTATAGTTTGGGCGTCTGCTGATTTTGAAACAAAGTTAGTTATTAAAAGCTATTCTTCAATTGCAAACGGATGTAACTTTTTTCTAGGATCTAATCATGACTGGAAAAATATAACAACTTATTTGTTTGTTGGTAAAAGAGATTCTTTAAAGAATCTAAAATCAAATGGAAATATTGTAGTAGGACATGACGTTTGGATAGGATATGGAGCAACTATTCTATCAGGAGTAACTATAGGCGACGGAGCAGTTGTTGCAGGCGGATCGGTCGTTACAAAAGACGTTGAACCTTATTCAATAGTTGGAGGAAACCCAGCAAAACCAATATCTAAAAGATTTAGCGATGAAATTATAGATTTGTTAATTGAAGTCAAATGGTGGAATTGGCCAGCCGATTTAATAAATCAAAATATGGAAGTTTTATCATCGACAATTGTCGATGAAATTAAAAAAATACATGATTCTCTAAAACAATAAAGGGTATCCATATCTTATACAGTATTCGTTAATTAATCTTCTAAAAGTATAAGGAACAAGCTCTATTTCTTCTTTAATTAATTTATCAATTGCTGGATGAATTCTAACGTTATGTTTTACTCCAATAAGACTATCATCAAATGAAGCATTAATATTATTAGATTCTAAATATTCAAAAAGTTTATTAGATTGATCTTCAATTCTAAATACTAAATTTGGATTAATTTTTCTAATAAGGCCGTCCCATGCAAGTATTGAACTAATAGCGTTGAATAGCTTAGACTCTTTAGTTCGCATACCGGTAGATTTTATTCTAAACTCAAGAGATTTATCTTCAGTATATGCAATAGATGCTATACTTTCTTTAGGATCTCTAACACAATATATAATGTGATCCCAATTAAACTTAGAAATTTCTATAGACTGCCACGTTGATTTTCCAGAAACAATACTCCAATCTACAGTTCCATGCTCTCCCATTGTTTCGTGTCCAACATCTAGCCCCCAGCTTTGTAATAATTTAGCAGTATATCCAGTTCCAGTTCTTGGATGGCCTACTCCTAATATTAACTTACTATTTTTAAGTTCTTCTGTTTGTTCCTCTACTAATTCTACGTCTTTATTAAGTTTTTCTAGCTTGGCTAACTTAATTAAGTTTATATAATTTTGTACTAATATTTCTTTAGCTTCTTTATCTGAATGTAAATATGCCCAATACGTAGAACTGCTAGCATTTGCAATCTTTTCTTCTAGTTTATTAGCCTCTTCACTGATAGTTTCAATCATCGATTCTGCCTCTTCTGGTAACTCAACATCTAGCTTAATGGCTATCATAACCATCAACGCCCAATTCTTATCACCATGTGCACTAACTGCTCGCTCATATAAAGAAATACGCCTAATTCGCTCAAGTTCTGAGATGTCACCTATGAGTTTGTCAGGATGACATTTTATTACTACCTTGCGAAATAATTTTTTTAATACTTTATCACTTTCAGTATCTTTAGTACGTTCTTTTTCTTCTTTAGTAGGATTAACTAAATAGTCAGACTGCTTAATTTCAGGAGGCAAGTTATTGCCAACATCTGCTAAAAAATCAGACATTGCATTACTAAATGTTTCTTCTACATCTTCCCAATCTTCTAATAGGAATTCATATTTTCTAATTAGTCTTTTAAATGATTGTGAATTTTCCAAAAAGTTAGTGTTTTTTTTACAAGATATATATTAAAATAAACCACGATACTAATAAATTATTGTAGTACATGAGAAAGAACCCTATTATTTCTATGATATATATTAAGTCATAAGATAAGCCTTAAATATAATATAAACGATGTCAAGAATTAAATCTAAACAAATTGATGAGTTAAAACTCGCCGGCGGTGCAGCAAATGGCGAATATCTAGCATGGAATTCTTCAGCTAGTAGCTATGAGCCACTTCCTCAACCGATCGGAGCTCAAGGAGCTCAAGGAGCAACAGGAAATCCAGGTACCCCAGGTACCCCAGGTGCTATAGGAGCACAAGGTACCACAGGAGCACAAGGATTACAAGGACTTACAGGTACCCCAGGTGCTATAGGAGCACAAGGTACCACAGGAGCTCAAGGAGCACAAGGACTTACAGGTGCCGTAGGAGCACAAGGAGCACAAGGTACCACAGGAGCTCAAGGAGCACAAGGATTACAAGGACTTACAGGTGCCGTAGGAGCACAAGGAGCACAAGGAGCTGTAGGAGCACAAGGAATCACTGGAACTAGAGGAGCAACTGGAGGATATACTATAGAGTATGACAATTCGACACTGAATGCGATTACTGAAGTTCCAGGTGATCTAGCATACACCAACCCTACTTTTATTATAAATGGTGGTACTCTATTTGTAAGTGGTACTGACCGACATGGTAATACAATACAAGCTGTTGGAGGAGCAACAGTTCTTGATAATATACAAGAACTAGGATATGATGGATCGTTAGGACATCGAATATTAATATTTGAACAAGGAGATAGAAGTAAGGTTAATCATTATTCATATGATTTTGTGCTTGGAGATGCCGGAATCTCAGGACAAAATACCTTTATTTATTTTGAAAGTTTACAATATGAAGGAGGTTCTGGAGAAACTACATTTATAGATCCTTGTATATCATTTAATTTAGTTGGAGCTCAAGGAACAGATGGACCTACAGGTACTCCAGGTACTCCAGGAGCATCAGGTCTATCAGGAGCTCAAGGAGCTCAAGGAGCTCAAGGAGCAGCGGGACCAAGAGGTGCTCAAGGTAATATAGGCAATACTGGATCCACAGGAGCACAAGGTGCTGCTGGTACCGGATTCAATACTGTATTAAACGCAGGTGACAATAGGATTTTAACTGCGTTATCACCATTTATTCCAGGATATCAAAACCAGGCGCAAGCAGAATCATCATTACTGTTTGATGGGCCAGCAGGTACATTCAATGCAAATGATATCATGACCGCTGACTGGAAAATGCAGGAAGAGTTTCGGATATCTAATTCAAATAATTCAATTGAAGCTTGGATTTTTCAAACAGCAGCGCAAAATTACCCCAATCCTAACAACGGCGGCCAGCTACAAGGTTGTCTTATGATAGAACCATCATTAATGGTTGAGGATGTCTTAATGCAAGAACCTGTACCAATGGTATATGATCTTGCAGCACCATATGGCATTGGATATCAAGTTTCTTCTCTTCGATTTAAAGAAAATGTTAAAACGTTAGACGTAGACACTGATCTTTTATTTAAAGAGGTACGAGGTGTTTCGTATACTGGAAAGGGCGCGAAAAAGGTTCAAATTGGTTTTATTGCTGAAGAAGTTGAAAAATATGATCCTAATAATGTAATACATGACGAAGAAGGAGAACCATTTTCTTTAGATTATGGTAGAATGGTTCCGATATTGTTTGAAGTAATTAGAGATTTAAGAACTAGAATAGAATTATTAGAACAAAAAATAAAATAATATGGCTAGAGTATATTTAAAAAAACATTTAAAATTTAAAAAAATAACATTAATATGTCAAGAGTATCATTAAAAGACTTAGCATCACTTGTATCTAACCTTAGGATGCAAGGACAAGATATTTCAGCCAAAAAGCTAAAATATAAAGATTCGCTGTTTACAGGTGCAAACAAACCAAGCGGGTATTCCTCAGACGAAGAATATACAAAACTCAATAAGCTAGGACCTATTGTTGATGATCTAATAGATGGACTAAAGGCAGTAGAAGATGAACTTTCTGATATTCACCAATATATTGAGGGTCAATTAGGAAATGCGGCAGATGAGATGGTTCTTCCTCCTAACTTGACCTTTTTAGATCCTGTAGGTAATAAACATTCTATTATCTCTTTTGATGAAAATTCAAAGAAGAAGCAAATTCATATTGATGAAGTAACGGCAGCAGCAGATTTAACATTAACATCTGGTGGAAACATCATAGTAGGAAGCGAACCTATAATAAACAGATCTGGCCAATGGGTTGGCCCTAATAGTGGTCTAAAGGGTAATACTGGCTCTACTGGAGCACAAGGTAATACTGGAGCACAAGGTACTGTAGGTCAAAAAGGACAGACTGGTAATACTGGAGCACAAGGTAATACTGGAGCACAAGGTAATACTGGAGCACAAGGTACTGTAGGTCAAAAAGGACAGACTGGTAATACTGGAGCACAAGGTTCTACTGGAGCACAAGGTACTGTAGGTCAAAAAGGACAGACTGGTAATACTGGAGCACAGGGTAATACTGGAGCACAAGGTAATACTGGAGCACAAGGTACTGTAGGTCAAAAAGGACAGACTGGTAATACTGGAGCACAAGGTAATACTGGAGCACAAGGAGCTTCTGTACTTGACGCAAGATTAGAAGGTGCAAATCTAGTAATTGAAGGAGAAGCATTCGGTGCATTAAACGTAGGTAGGGTATATGGTAATACAGGTTCTACTGGAGCACAAGGTACTTTAGGTCAAAAAGGACAGACTGGTAATACTGGAGCACAAGGTAATACTGGAGCTACTGGAGCAAGAGGAGCACAAGGTAATACTGGAGCACAAGGTAATGTAGGTCAAAAAGGACAGACTGGTAATACTGGAGCACAAGGTAATGTAGGTCAAAAAGGACAGACTGGTAATACTGGAGCACAAGGTAATACTGGAGCACAAGGTACTTTAGGTCAAAAAGGACAGACTGGTAATACTGGAGCACAAGGTAATACTGGAGCTACTGGAGCAAGAGGAGCACAAGGTAATACTGGAGCACAAGGTAATACTGGAGCACAAGGTACTGTAGGTCAAAAAGGACAGACTGGTAATACTGGAGCACAAGGTAATACTGGAGCAAGAGGAGCACAAGGTAATACTGGAGCTACTGGAGCTTCTGTACTTGACGCAAGATTAGAAGGTGCAAATCTAGTAATTGAAGGAGAAGCATTCGGTGCATTAAACGTAGGTAGGGTATATGGTAATACTGGAGCACAAGGTAATACTGGAGCTGCTGGATCAAATGGTTCAAATGGTTCTAGAGGAGCACAAGGTAATACTGGAGCTACTGGAGCAAGAGGAGCACAAGGTAATACTGGAGCACAAGGTAATACTGGAGCTGCTGGATCAAATGGTTCAAATGGTTCTAGAGGAGCACAAGGTAATACTG
>Ga0206129_10006496_pt1 | contig 11866 bp, 12 predicted proteins | sample Helgoland_Spring_8_FD_148616 | JGI IMG/M metagenome (GOLD analysis project Ga0206129, IMG submission 148616) | Pelagic subsurface seawater microbial communities from Kabeltonne, Helgoland, North Sea - Helgoland_Spring_Bloom_20160502_2 | ecosystem: Environmental > Aquatic > Marine > Epipelagic ...
TTAATATAAAATGAGTTCAAAAAAGATTTTTCCTAAAGTTTCACAAAAAACAATGATATTAATAAAAAATTATTACATGAAAAAAAAACCGTGTTTAAATTGTGTTTATGCTTTAGGATACAATAATAAAATGACAGGTGATGTCATGTATAAAAAAGAAGAATTGTTAGATAAAACTCATTGTTATTTATATTATGATAAAATTAACAAAAAATATGAAAGTTGTTTAAAAATAAGAAGTGATTTTAACAAATGTTCAAAATTTGGTTTATATTATAAAGAAAAATATAATTAAAATCTCAAGAAGTAAATGAATAAAATAAATTTTATTAAGAAAATATTTTTATAAAAATATTTTTTTTCAATTAAAAGTAATTATTTTTATAACTCAGAGTTATATTTTACACATTTTTTTACATTGTTCAAGATTAGGAATTCCAGAATTATCTTTGGCGTCTGGATTAAATAAACATACTTCATTAATATTTGTTCTAGTATTTCTCCAAGAATCAGAATCTTTTAATTCTTCTTGGGCAATAGTATTACATACCATACAATCAGGGTATTTTTCTTTTAAAGCTTTTGTAACCTTCATAGGTTTTCCATTAGCTCTATAACAAATGTTATCTCTAGTAATATTAAATGATGAATTATCAGTTACAATATCACCAGGTTTATATATATTTTTAAATGATTGTGCTTCATTAACAACATTTTCCATTTGATTTTCATTTCTAACTACACGAAATTTTTTAAGATCAACTTGAGGATAACCTTCAGAATTAAAATGTCTATCTAAAAGATGTAAATCTTTAAATGATTCTTCATCAATTCTATCAAAATTAGATGCAATATAGTAAGCTCTTTCTTGTTGCTTCATTTCATCTTGTAATTTTTCTCTTGACAAATTTAATTCTTTATTTCTGATAACTAATTGGTTATATTCAGTTTCAAGTTTTTGTTGCTCAGACATTGGAGGAGTATTAATACTTGTTTCAGGAGAACTAGATAACAAATTTCTTCTTCGTCTTCTTTGTCTTATATTTTTACCTTCACCAAAATTAAATTCTCCTTCTACATTAACACTATTCTCTTCATTTCTATTTCTACTTCTACCTCTTCTACCTCTACGACCTAATGATCTAAAAGTTTCAAAGTCTTCATTAATTATAGAATCATTTTCATCAGGTTCTTCATCATCTTCAATTTGATCAATACCGTCATCCTCATCTTCATCAATTAATGTATCTGTATCTTCATCAGTATCTGAGTTTAAGTTATCAAGAGTAGCAAAATCCTCATGATTTAAAATCATTGATTTTTTTTTTTTCCAAGTAAAACAGGTGCCATAGTTTCATAGTTATCTACATTAAATGCTCCACTACTTAAATCATCCATTTGGTTAGCAGTTAAAAAATTACCTCCTTCAAAGTCTTCATCATTTCTATGATGAACAACTGCTTTAGCTCTTCTGTGATCAACATCAAAGTCTTCGTCATTTCTATGATGAACAACTGCTCTAGCTCTTCTGCGATCAACATCAAATCCTTCATTAGCATAATTTCTTAAAATATAACGTCTTAAGCGTTCATCGTCAAGATCGTTATCAATAACATGATTAGCAACTCTTCTACGTTCATTTCTGTCAAGATTAATATCAAGTGAATCAGAAATTTCTCTTACAAGTTCCATTTTATCATCAACAGGTCCAAAACCTTCATTAGCATAATTTCTTAAAATATAACGTCTTAAGCGTTCATCATCAAGATCGTTATCAATAGCATGATTAGCAACTCTTCTACGTTGTTTTCTAGTAAGATTAACATCAAGTGAATCAGAAATTTCTCTTACAAGTTCCATTTTATCATCAACAAGTCCAAAATCTTCACGTCTATCTTCTCTTCTATCGGATCTGTTGTCTTGTCTATCTTCACGTCTATCTTCTCTTCTATCGGATCTGTTATCTTGTCTATCTTCACGTCTATCTTCTCTTCTATCGGATCTGTTATCTTGTCTATCTTCTCTTGTATCATCATTATTGCTTAATCTTTTCATGGCAAGTTTTAATTTTCTGTCACAATTTTCAAGTTTATCTCTACAACCAGAAAGATTATTAGATATAGGTCCAAAATCATCAACATCTTCATATCCTTCTCTCATTTTTTCAATTTCAGAGTTAATAACTCTAAGTTTAACAACATCATCAGGAGTCATATTATCTCCTTTTTCGTCAAGAATATGTTTAGCAGCTAAAAGTTTTCTCATTTGTTCAGACATATTACCCATATCTTCGTTTCTTCTATGTCTAAGAGCCATCATTCTACGTCTTTGTTCATCGGACATATCTCCCATATCTTCGTTTCTTCTATGATGAAGAGCCATCATTCTACGTCTTTGTTCATCGGACATATCTCCCATATCTTCGTTTCTTCTATGATGAAGAGCCATCATTCTACGTCTTTGTTCATCGGACATGTTATTATCAAATCCTTCATATCTTCCATCTCTAAATTTCATTTGAAATTGTGTTGGAGACATAACACCTCTATTAGAGTTCATAACATCAAATCCTTCAGGGGAGGTTTCTGAATAGTGATTTCTGTAAAGTTTTAATATAACGATTAAAACTACAGCAACTGCTACAATTGTAAGAACGATTCCTGCAAGAGTGTATTCACCATCGCCTCCAGTTAATACAGATTGCATATTAGAAGTGGTAAGATCTCCTAAATTTTCAAAAAATCTTTGAATATCCATTTATAATTAAATAATATATAAAAAATAAATATTATAATTTATTATTTGTTAAAAAAATAATCTTATAATCTAATATTTTATTTTTTTTTTATTTTATAAGATTATATATATATCTATGTCATACTCTACTCAAGGTTCCTCAAATAAATCCTTATATGATTGTTGTGCGTATTCGCAATATATTGAACAAAATGTTGGACCATTATATCATCAAATGTATTTTGGTGCCCAAGAAAATTGTTCTAAATGTATAGATGAAAAAGCTTGGTACAAACAAGATGCAGAAATTGTTGATATTGAATCTGATTTAACTAATAGAACTCGTCCTTTAACTAGATGTGATGCTTACAAATACAATCCTAATTGTGAAGCTGGTCCTAACTGTGTAAGTACATTTGATCCAAGAGCTCCTAAAGTGTTATCTCCAAGTTTATGTCCTATTGTTTATAACAATATTCCTATTCAAACATCTCCTGGATACAAAATCCCAAGTACTGATATTTGTAAAGGTAAAAATGAATTTACCGAAGTTGATTCTGTAAATACTTATAAAGATTATATGCAAAGAACAAGAAAAACTTTAGATGATAATGAAGAAGATGAAGATGTTTATATGTATATGAATACTTGTTCAAATAAACCTCTTTATCAAGGTGAAACTAAAAAAGTATCTCCTTATTATTTAAATGAATATCATTCTAAATCAATTAAAAGAAATCTTGGAAAAGGTGTTCCTACTTCAAGACAAGGGATTGCTCTTGATGAAAGAAGTGGTCAACAAATGAGACAAGTAGGAATGAAAATGTCTTCAGAGTCTCCCAAAGTTCTTAAAGAAGATGTAATGGGATATGATTCTGAATATGAATCTGAATATGAATCTGAATAAATTTATTAATTTTAATTTGATAATTATTTAATTTTTTTATAAAATTAAAAATGATGTGACTTGAAATAAAAAAGTAAAATTTATATATAATTATATTTTTCTAATACATAATTATATAATGAATAATTTAGCTCAAAAATACCTAAAATATCAAAATGATTGTAAATCATGTGGAAAAGAATCCTGTGACGAAGTATATGATAATAAAATAATTCCTTCAGATAATAATGAAGTTTGTACTAATAGTGGATTTAATTTTGGTGTTTCTTCTAATTTATCTTATGATCCTCAATACATGAAAGATGATATTGTTCAAAGTACTTCTCCTATGTTATCAACAATGGATCCTAATAGAATTAGTAATTGTAATAGATGTTTATCTTTAAATGGTCCAAGAGCAAGTCATAATGGATGGGGAGATTCAATAGTTGTTGAAAATCCTGGTATTGCTCCTGCTCAAAAAGTAACTGATATTGAATCAGTTCTTTTAAATTTAAATGTAAAAAATGGAAGTGATGGTTCAAAAAAAGGGACATTAAATCCTGTTGATGTGTTTAAATTTGAAACTTATGATGCGACTTTATGTAATAAAGATTTAGATCCTCTTGATACTTTACAAACTTATCCTAAACAATTATATAGAGAGATGTCAATTAATAGATTTTATGATTTAAATAAAAATCCTCAAGAGAATATTTATTATTCTTGGACTGAAAATTCTCAACTTACTGCTAAAGATAATTATGATAATCCTTTTCCGTATGTTCAACCTTCTGATGAAACTTTACCTAATCCTATTAAAGGAAAAGCCAGACCTTGTAGAACTGTATGTAAAGATAGTTGTAATGTTAAAGTATTAAATAGAAATCCTGATGTAAGTGATAGTGAAGAAGATGAATATTATACTGATGAAGCTTCATCTGATTCTGAATCTGAAAATTAAATAATAAAATATGAAAGTATGAAAGTAATTTTTTTATAAAATAATAAATTCTAGTTATTATTTTTGTTTTTTGTAAATATAATTTATAAATATATAATGGAGGATATTTTAGTTAATGAATTTAATTATATTATGCATATGCCTTTACAAACATTAGGATTTATTTTAATATTATTTTTAATTTTAATGAATAGTCTTAGTTTAATGAATCTTTTAATATTTGTAGTAATATATTTAGTTTTTACAAGATCATATGTAAATGATGAAAATGAAGAAGAAATTATATAAATATTTAATTGATAAAAGTGTTACATATATAAAAAATAATTATGATTATACTGATAAAGATGTTGTTACTATATCTGATGATGAAATTATTTTAAAATATAATGGTAAATGTCCATATGAATTACATAATATTTTTCTAAATAAGTTTAATATTGAAGTGTTTACATTAATTAAACCTGTTGAATATTTTCCTTATTTTATTAAAAGAATGAGTGGAGGGGATAAAATAGGTTTAATAATTAAATGTGTTCCCACTCCCTTCGGGACTTGTTTCACAAGGCAAACTTTGTTTGCTAGCAAGTGTTACTTGCCTCACTTTAGTGAGCCTCTTTAGAGGGTGGGTGTTCCTAAAAAGTTTATTTGTCAATTTATAAAATTTATTGAAAATAAAGAAATGGTTAAAAATGATTTAAAATTTATGGATGAAAAATATGTTGCAATATATGAGAAAAGTATTTTTGAAAAAGAAATTAAAAAAAGGAAAGAATTTGAAAAAAAAGAATTAATAGATGATATTGATTATTTTAGTTTAACTTTATTAGTTTTAGGTGGAATTGGATTTATAACAACATGTTTAATTCAAGTAATATTTGTAAAATAAAAAAATGTAAAAATATTTATATAAAATAAAAGTAAATTAAATGGAAATTGCTTTAGTAACAGGAGGTATTGTTGCATTAGGATATTTATTAAATAAACAAGAACAAAAATTTGAAGATGAAGATTTTTATGAAAATGATTTTAAAAAGAATAGAAATATAGAAATTAAAAATTATGCTAAAACAGATTACAATATATATAAAAATGATTTTATGAATCAATTAGAATCTAAACATAATTATAATAAATATGATTTGACAAAAAAATCTTTAGAACCAAATTCAAATCTTATAAATAGAGTTTGGAGAATAACAAATGATGAAGATAGAACTAAAAAGATAAGAGATAGTGTGAATAAACAAGTTGATAAAGATTTATATAATGTAAAAAATATAGAATATAATAATATAGAACCAATGATGAATATTGATAAAAATTATGATAATAGTTATGATAGTTATGACACTAATGATAATACATATGAAAGTGGTAGTTATAATTCTGAAGATAGTTTAGATTATAGTAAAAATTCTGATAATGATAGTTTATTTTCTGATAATTATTCTATTCCACTTGTAAGAAATAATATTCCAAATCAAAGAAATTCTATAAAAACAAATAATATGAATAATTATATAAATGATAATGAAACTTTTGAAAATAGTTCTTTAGAAAGTTTTGATAATATAAATACAAAAGTTTTAAATACTCAAGATGCATTTTTTGATGATGTTGTAACAAGTGTATCTGGTAATTATAAAGAATATCCTAAAAAACAACCTACAGAAGAATGTAATGGTTTTGAAAAACAATATGAAGAATTAAGATTTGATCATGAAGGTATTCCAGGAACTATGCCACCTGATAGAAGAATGTTAAAAACATTTAATGAAAATATGAAAGTAATACCAGAAAGTGAATTTAATGCTGATAGTGATGGTAGATATGGTGTAACTTCTGATATGACTCATAATAATATGGTTCCATATTTTAAAAGTGCTACCTATGGTTATAATCCTTTATTAAATAAAAAATTAGCAGAAAATGGAACAAGAAGAATAGAATTATTTACTGGTTCTGATCAAGATCCAAATTTTAAACATAAAAGAGAAGTTCAAAAATTATTTCCAAATGAGATTGGTAAAGTAGAATCTGTAACAGGAATGCCTAATTTTAGTGATTATTTTGAATCAAGATATATTCCTTCTCAAACTAAAAATGGAGAACTTATTACACAACCAATTAGAACTACACCAGGTTTAAATTTAGGATATACTGAATCTGGTAATAGTGGAAGACAAGATTTATATCGTGTAATGCCAAGAAATGTTGATCAACTAAGAACTATTGATAATCCTAAAGTTTCTTATAAACAACCAATAATTCCTGGTCAGAAAGGAAATAATAGAAGAATAATGGGAAAACAAGTTCAACAAGGTCCAGATAGATTTTATTATAATTCACCTGATTCCATGTTACCTCAAGTAGGAGAATTTGAAGCTCCTGCTGTATATGGAAAATATATTGTTGATCCAACAAATAGAGAAATGAATGGTCCTAATACATATGTTGGACCAATAAAATCAAATGTAGATAAAAGTACTCCTGAATATCTCCAAGGACAATTTAAAAACCCTTTTAAAAAAACATTTGAACATAATGGTCCAAGAAATGTTCAAAGAGATACAAGAGGTCAAATTGTTGGTCAAGAAACATGGACACCAAGTGATACTAATCGTCAATCTACAAATTATGGAGATGAATATGTTGGAAATGTTGGTCATAATAAAACACAAGGTTATTTATTAAATAATGAAAACGCTATACCTGAATTTACAAATAGGGAAATAAATGATAGTAATCCAATAGCAAATATCCAAGGTAATAAAACATCAGTTCCCTTAATTAATTTTTTAAATTATATTCCAGATACAACAAAGAAACAAATATTAATAGAAGATAATGGTAAAAAGAATTTAACAAATATTTCAAATTCAATAAAAGGTTATTTGTTTAATTCTATTAATGCTATTCCTGATGAGACATTAAGATCTATTTTAACTGAGAAAGTAATTTTAACAAATGCAAAGGGTAATTCAGAAAGAAGTTATTTATTTAATAATACAAATGGTATTCCAGATACAACAATGAAAGAATTAACTGAAGATAATTTAATATTAGGTAATTTATCAAATCATGAACAAGGTTATTTATTTAATTATATGAATAATATTCCTGATACGAATTTAAGAAATATTATTAATACATTATATTCTTCTGGAGGATTAAATTTTAAAGGAAATCATGATAAATCTTATTTAATTGATTATAAAAATGCAATTCCTGATACAACAATGAGAGAATTAACTGAAAATGTTATTAATTTAACAAATATTAAAGGTCAAATGGATAAAGGATATTTAATAAATTATGTAAATACAATTCCTGATACAACAATAAAAGAACTAACTGAAAATAATTTACATTTATCTTCTATATCACCAATTCAAGCAAAAGGTTATTTAATAAATTATATTAATTCAATTCCTGATACAACAATGAAAGAATTAACTGAAAATAATGAACAAATGTTAAATATAAAAGGAAATTATAATCAAGATTATATGTTTAATTATGAAAATGGAGTTCCTGAACAAACATTACGTAATTTAATTGAAAATATAAGTCAATTAACAAATGTAAAAGGAAATCATAGTGGAGATTATTTAATAAATTATATAAGTTCAATTCCTGATACAACAATGAAAGAATTAACAGAACATAATACAAATTTAACAAATGTTAGTCCATTAAAAATGAAAACATATTTAATAAATTATGTAAATTCTATTCCAAATACTACTTTAAGAGAACTAACGGAAAATCAATCAAATATAATAGGTCAAAAAGGAAATAGAGGTAAAAATATAATGTTTAATTATGATAATGGTATTCCAGATCCAACTATTAGATCACAAACTGAAAATCAAAAGAATATTATTGGACAAAAAGGCAATAAAGATAAACAAATTATGTTTAATTATGATAATGCTATACCCGATATAACAAATAGAAATCAAACAGAAAATCAAAAAAATATTATTGGACAGAAGGGTAATAAAGATAAACAAATTATGTTTAATTATGATAATGGTATACCTGATCCAACAAATAGATGTCAAACAGAAAATCAAAAAAATATAACTGGTCTTTCTGGTCAAGGAACACAAAATCGTTCTAGATTAGATTATGCAAACGCGTTGCTAAACGTAGAAAAGGAAATAATAGCGGAAGGCAGAGCACCAGTTCCAGTTAAAAATAATATTGGAAAAACAACTTTATTTACTGAATATGTATTTAATGATGATAATATGACAGAAAGACCTGTTTTTTCAGGTGTAAAACAAATGGGTTCAATTGAAAATGAATTATACTCATTTAATTAATTAAAAAAAGTTGAAAATTATTCTAAATAATTAAATAATTAAATAATAAAAATAAAATAAATGAATTATTCAATTGCAAGAATAAATGATAATTTTTTTGATGAAAATTTAAAAAAACATATTAGTTCTAACAAAATTATTAAAAAAATAAAAAATATTATTAAAGAAGAAGAATTTATTGAAATATATTCTTTTCAATTTAGTGGAAATAAAGAATATACATATACTGAATTTTTGTTTTTTGAAATTGATAATAAATATATACCTATTTTAATTGAAAATATTAATACTAGTTCTCCATATGCATATGAAAAAGGATATTTTACACTTGATAATAATGAAAATGAAGATAACGATGAAATTTATAAAAACTATAAAATTGAAATAAATGATTTATGTGAAAATTTATATGAGGGATATTATAAAAATAATGTAAAAGAATTATTATTAGAATTATCAAAAAAATAATTTTTATAAAAAAATAATTATCAAGTATTGATTTTATTTTTTTTAATTATTGTGGAACTAAATATTTATCTACCAATTTAGATAATTTAGTTAATAAGCTTAAAGTTTTTTTATTAATATTAAATTTTTATAAATCACATTATAAAAATAAATAAATCATATTATTATATGTATCAACCATTAATATTTAGTTATTTGACAACATATGTTGCAAGAGATGTTGTATTTTATACAATAACTACAATATCAACATCAATAATTTCTATTCAAAATATTAATAAATTTATTACTGAACACAAAGATTCTGAATATAGATTTTTTCATAATAATATTGAAAAAACAGATTTGATACATAAATTAAACTTAACAAATGTTCTTATAAAAGATATTATAAAATCTCATACAAAAGAAAAAGATAAAATTGATTTAATTTTTGATAAAATTGGAGCTTATAATGAAGAAATAGAATCAGAAAATAATAAAATTTCTAATGAAGAAGAATTTAGCATTATATCAAAAAATAATGAATTTGATAAAATAGATATTAATTTACCAGAACCAGTAAAAATTGCAATTGTTACAACTTTAGAAATTATACATAAAATTAATTATATTTTTGAAAAAATACATAAAAAAATGATTGATTATAAAAATTCTTACTTTAATATTTATAAATTAAATATTATAAACGAAGTAAATGAAGTTATACATTATAATGACATATTTAATAAAAGATTAAATTTAATGATTAAAATTATTGATATTTATAAAAATAAAATTTAATTTATTCAATATAATAAAAAAATTCATAATTAAATCATTTTTTTAATTAATTATTCAATATAATAAAAAAATTCATAATTAAATCATTTTTTTAATTAATTATTCAATATAATAAAAAAATTCATAATTAAATCATTTTTTTAATTAATTATTCAATATAATAAAAAAATTCATAATTTAATCATTTTTTTAATTAATTATTCAATATAATAAAAAAATTCATAATTAAATCATTTTTTTAATTAATTATTCAATATAATAAAAAAATTCATAATTAAATCATTTTTTTAATTAATTATTCAATATAATAAAAAAATTCATAAACAGTAAATAATAGTGCATCTGCGACATCATCTTTTTTCTTTAAAGCCATAAAATTAACAAAACTGGATAATGTTTTGCTTGAATTCAAACTTATTTTATAGTATAATTTTTTAACTATATCTTCAGAAAACTCTTTTCTTTTTCCATATAATATAAATTTTTTAATTGATGATTTAATACCAAAAGTATGATAAATATCTGTAACAAATAATTTACTTGTTTTAGAAACAGCATGAGTAAATTTAACTTTTTTAATTATTTTTGGATATTCTTTTTTTTTCATTTGAAAAAATGTATATAAAATCATAGAAATATTATTCATTGCAATTCTTTTTGTAGGTTGATTTTCAACAACAACAACTAAATCTTTTATTTTTGATATTTTTTGTGTATTAACATTATAATCATAACCAAGACGAATTTTTAAAAATAATTCTTCTAATTTTTCTAATAATTTTTCAGTTGTTAGATTTAATGTATCGCCAAATAATTTGTTATTTTTTGTTTTATATACATTTTTAATTTTATATTGTTCTACGGAAATATCATATCTTATTTTTCTTCTATTTTCTTCTTCTATTTTTTTAATATTTTCTTTATCTGATTCTGTTATATTTTCTTGTTTTTTGTTATTTTGTTTTTTATTATTTAATTTTAAAAGTCTAGTAATTTCTTTTTTAGCTTTATTATTATTTTCTCTTAATTTTTTAGCATGTGTTTTACAATATCCCTCAATATTATTAATATTATCATGTCCTTCAGATTCATCTTTTAAAACATAATCTAAACATTGTTTATTACATATTGCCCTTTTATTTTTAATTTGTTTACAATATAATTTTACTTTATGAATATTAATAATACCTGAATCAATAACATTAAAATAAGATAAATCAATTTTCTCTTTATTATTTTTTTTATCATGATTATCTTGATTATCTTGATTATCTTGATTATTTTTATTTTGAAATTTATTAGTATAACTTGATAGACAATAAGCTAAATTTTTAGTTCCTATATCAAATCCTAAAGCAAAATGTTTATGTTTCATTAATATTAATAAGATAAATAATGTTTAAAGCGTTTATACCTAATAAAATAAATAGTTAAAAAATTGATAATTATATTTAATATAATATATTTATAATGTCTATAAGCGAACAGATTGATAAATTAACAAATCAATTTGAATATTTTTCTCCGAATTTAAAAATAACAACTGCAACTGTAACATGTAAAATACCTGGGATAATATTTAATATTGAAAATATAGGTTTATATTTTAATGATTTTGACGATGTAATGATTGGAAAAAAATATGGAGATAGAAAAGATAAAAAACAAAAAATTCAAGATATACAAGATATTAAT
>Ga0206129_10006498_pt1 | contig 11865 bp, 6 predicted proteins | sample Helgoland_Spring_8_FD_148616 | JGI IMG/M metagenome (GOLD analysis project Ga0206129, IMG submission 148616) | Pelagic subsurface seawater microbial communities from Kabeltonne, Helgoland, North Sea - Helgoland_Spring_Bloom_20160502_2 | ecosystem: Environmental > Aquatic > Marine > Epipelagic ...
AAAATTGGAAAAATGTTTCGTGATCCTAAAAATGCCTTATTGCCCAACTGGAAACATCTTCCAGTCGGTTATCATGGGCGTGCAAGTTCCATTGTTGTTTCTGGAACGCCCATCCATCGACCCGTTGGACAAACCAAGCCCAAAGAAGATCAACCCCCTGTACATGGCCCTACGAAAAGATTAGATTTCGAACTTGAAATAGGTTTTGTTACAGGCAAAAATACCCTCCTTGGGCAAAGCATTCCAACGGATAAAGCAGAGGAGTACATTTTTGGTTTAGTTCTTTTAAATGATTGGTCTGCAAGAGATATCCAAAAATGGGAATATGTTCCGTTAGGGCCTTTTTTAGCTAAAAATTTTGCTTCGCATATTTCTCCATGGATTGTTACTTTAGAAGCTTTAGATGCATTTAGAATTCCAGGACCAGATCAAAACCCAGATGTGCTTACTTATTTAAAATCTATTGGAGAAAAAAATTATGATATTCAATTAGAGGTTAGCATAACACCAGAAGGGAGTAAAGAGCAAAATATATGTCATTCCAATTATAAATATATGTATTGGAATATGGCACAACAATTAGCTCATCACACGGTTAATGGCTGTAATATAAATGTCGGAGACTTATATGGTTCAGGGACTATTTCGGGGAAAGATGAAAACTCCTATGGCTCAATGCTTGAGCTTGCATGGATGGGGACTAAACCCATTCAAATGAAAGATAAAAGTACGCGCATATTTATTGAAGATGGAGATACAGTCACAATGAGAGGGTACGGAGAAAAAAACGGGATAAGAGTAGGATTTGGAGAAGTTTCCGCAAAAGTATTGGCGTCAAAATGAGTGGGGGTAAAGTAAAAACAATTGACCCGAATGCCATTTCACAAATGGAATTGCATCATCATTTGATCTCTGCTGTAGCCCCACGTCCCATTTGTTTTGCAAGTACAATAGATAAGAAGGGGAATGTTAATTTAAGTCCATTTAGCTTTTTTAATGTATTCAGCTCAAATCCGCCTGTGATGATTTTTTCACCTGCTCGTAGAGGAAAGGATAATACAACTAAACACACCTATGAAAACATCCTCGAGGTAAAGGAAACGGTAATCAATATGGTAAATTATCCCATAGTAGAGAAAATGTCACTTTCAAGTACAGAATATGAAAAGGGAGTAAACGAGTTCATCAAAGCAGGTTTGAAACAAATACCTAGCGAGAAAGTTAGGCCACCAAGAGTTGGTGAAGCTCCTGTTTCATTTGAGTGTGAAGTAGATCAAGTAATCGAATTGGGGAAAGATGGAGGTGCTGGTAATCTCATTATCGCCCGTGTTGTTTTGATTCATATGAAAGAAAAATATTTGGATGAAAAAGGATATTTAGACACAAAAAAACTTGATTTAGTGGCCAGAATGGGAGGTAGTTGGTACAGTCGGGCAAATCAAGATTCCTTATTTGAAATACCAAAACCAGCACTCAAAAAAGGGATAGGGATAGATGCATTACCAAAGGAAATTAGAGATAGCAAGGTTTTATCTGCTAACAATCTAGGGAGATTAGGTAATGTGGATAAATTACCCTCAAAAGATAAAATAAATGAAATAATCACCAAATATGATTTATCTACAGAATCCTCATTATTAAAATGTCATCAAAAGGCTAAGGAAATATTAAAAAATGGACCTGCTGAGGATGCTTTATCAGTGTTATTATATGCGGTGAAAACTCACAAATAAGGTTGAATACTAAAAACTTCAGTATATTTAGAAGGTAATTATTGTCTTGGCAAAACGAAATACTATTGAAAAATTCCTTGGAAGTTTATCCACAGCTCCTGTACCTCAATTGGGGCATTAGCCATAAAAAGAGCTTTAACAGCGGTAGAGGTTGAGCCAAAGTATGGGGGTGAAGTTGTTCATGGGAAATGTATTGCAAGTAGTCTCAGGCCAAGTGCTAGCATGTCAAGCAGCCTTGATAGCTGGGGTTCCTGTTGCTGTTCCTTGTACTAGCGTAAATAAAGTGTGTTCTTCCAGTGTGAAATCCATTAGCATGGTCGGAAAAGCTATTGCCTTGAGGATGTTTAAATTGTCTTTGCTGATGGGATGGGGAATTAGAAGTCACAAAACCTATGGAGGAAGAGGGGGCCATTTAAGTCCTTTATGGAACCATTCTCACTGATCTATCCCCTCCTTATGTAATTTCAAATCATTCTATGTCTCCTTTTTATTTCAAAAGAATTAAATTAGGTCATATTAAACAGGCCTAGATATGAAATATTCACCGTTGTCACTATCCTTCTTACCCATCATTTGCTCAGCTTTATGGCTGAGTTGTCAAGGCCCCACGGCCCCCTCCAATGAAAAAACCAGCGAATTGATTGAGCTGAAAGTGACCGAAGGCACGAATATGGCGGTGGCCTTGTCTCCTGACGGCAACACCCTTGCTTTTGACTTGCTCGGGCGCATTTGGTTGATGCCTGTATCGGGTGGACCCGGCCGGCCCATCACCGACTCACTCGGTAATGCGAGACAACCTTCTTGGTCTCCTGACGGCCGAAAGCTCACATTTCAAGGATATTGGCAAGGTAACTGGCACATCTACATCGTCAACGCTGATGGCAGCAACTTAAAGCAAATGACTTCTGGAGATTATGACTATCGAGAACCTCACTGGTCGCCAGATGGGACTACTTTGGCCTTCTCTTCAGACCGCAGTGGCAATTACGATATTTGGACTTTAGATGTGGTCGGTGAACAGCTCATCCCCTTTACTTCCAGTCCCACTAACGAATATGGTCCCACATGGTCTCCTGATGGACAACAATTGGCTTATGTCTCTAGTGACAAAGTATCAGGAAAAATTTTAATCCGATCCACCATAGATGATTCAGAGCAGACTATCTATAATGGTCATGGAAAGCTGACGGGTATTTCTTGGTCACCAACAGGCCAGCAGCTGTTGTTTAATGAACATGCTGGCATTGAAGCTGCCTTGAAACAAATAAATCCTGAAACGGGTCATATGCAGAGTTTATCTGAGCCCCTTGAAGATGTCTTCCCTTTTCGCCATAGCTGGCAATCAGACAGTAGTTTTATCTATACCTCGACAGGTAAAATTCTCCGGAAAACTAGCAATGCTCCTGCCACCGAAATTGCATTTGAAGTAAACTTATGGTTGAACCGATCTCCTTATCAGCGAAAGAAAAGAAATTTTGATGAGACACAAGCACAAGCAGTCAAGGGTATTGCTTGGCCTAATCTATCCCCAAAAGGTACCGAAGTCGTATTTGTTGCCCTCCAAGATCTCTGGCTGAAAACTATGGACGGTCCCATCAAGCCCCTCACCAATGATCCTTTTGTACAACTGATGCCCACTTGGTCACCCGATGGAACATCCATCGCCTACAGTTCTGACCAATCCGGGTCTTTTGCTATCTGGATCCTAGATTTAACCAGTGGTGCCATGCGCAATTTGATCACCACGGGAACTTGTGTTTCGGGGATGTCCTGGTCTCCAGATGGACTCAAAATTGCCTTTACGGAGAGTTTTGGCCCCAAGAGGGGACGATTGAACTGGGTGGATGTCAATACTGGAATACGAAAGCAACTGGGTGATGAAATGGCCAGCAGTGTGGGTACTCCTACCTGGTCTCCCGATGCAAAAATCATTGCCTTGACCGCTCTTAATCCCTATTCTTCTTTGTACCGAGAGGGGGTTAACCAAGTCTTGTTGTTTCCGATAACTGGCGGGTCTCAACGTCCACAAGAAGGAATGAATCATTGGTCCTTGGGGGTACGAGGCAATGATGGCCCCGTCTGGTCTCCAGACGGCAAATATATGATGCTCATTGCCAAAGGCGTCCTCTGGCTCTTGCCCGTCAACGGGTCCGGTGATGCCACTGGAGACCCTATTAAACTGACCGAGGATTTGGCGGATGTACCTAGCTGGCATGGAAACAGTAAGGAGATTTTATACATGGCTACTGATGAACTCAAACTGATCAATATTGATGATCACACCACTGCTGATTTTCCCATAGAGATGAAATGGAATCGTGCCCACCCCAAGGGAACCACCATTATCCATGCAGGCGGACTCATCGATGGTTTAAATGATACGGTCTGGAAAGATAGGGACATCCATTTTAAAGGACATAGGATCACAAATATTCTGCCCCATGATCCCTCGCAGAAAGCCGACCAAAAAATTGATGCATCTGATGCTTATGTGATGCCTGGCCTCATTGATCTTCATGTGCATGAGGGCAGCAACGACGGTGAACAGCTTGGAAGGACTTGGCTTTCTTGGGGGGTGACGACCGTCCGAATTCCAGCAGGGGATCCCTATGATATTCTCAATAGAAGAGAAGCCTTTCAATCTGGAAAAGCTCTAGGGCCGCGGATTTATTTTACCGGAAATCCCATCGACGGAAATCGTATTTTTTATGGGGGCAGTCCCACCATGGAAACCACCAAGCACATTGATCAGGTACTGAAAAAAGCTGAGTTACTTGATTATGACTTAATTAAAACTTATGTGAGATTACCTGACGCGGTCCAAAAAAGAATCATCGATGGGGCTCACCGCATGGGGCTACCGGTCACCTCCCATGAGCTCTATCCCGCGGTGGGTTTCAATGGAGATGGCGTTGAACACGTCAAAGGGACCAGTCGCAGAGGGTTTTCGCCTAAACTCTCCGAAACTATGCGTGCCTATGACGATGTAACAGACCTCCTCGCCCGCTCTGGTATGTATTTTACGCCTACCACGGCCATCTACCTAGGATACAAGTATGTTATGGCTAGAAATCCCAGTGCTTTAGATGATCCCCGACTCGCAGCGTTGAGCTCCTTGGAGTACCTCTCAAGTGTGAGTATCTCGTCCGAAAAAATACTGGAAAATCAAGCACAATACGATCGCTTGTATGCCAATGTGATTCGAATGGTCGCAGACGTACATCGAAAAGGAGGTTTGGTGGTAGCGGGAACGGATGCTCCCATATTACCTCAAGGCTTTGGCTTGCATGTCGAACTTGAAAATTACCAGGATGCCGGACTTAGTCCATTTGAAGTACTCCAGACCGCCACCATCAATGGGGCGATGGCCCTCAATGCTCAAGACGACATAGGCACGATTGAAGTTGGTAAACTAGCTGATTTAATCATCGTAAATGCCAACCCTTTGGAGGATATTCGGAACGCCCGACAAACCAAAATGGTCATTAAAAATGGCGTTATGTGGACCTTGGATGAATTAATGAATCCGCCCAATTGAGACGTCTTCTTTAACGTAAGCATCTGTCTCTTTAGAGCTTTCGCCCTCGCGTATAGGGTGCCCCGGCTGCGGCCAAAGCGGCTTCATATTGTTCAAGTGCGAGCAGGTATTGCTCCAAATCGCCTGTGAATTGAGTAAAATCACGCGCGGCAATCTCAAAATTGTCTTGATAGGTCTGGGTAGGGTTTTGCCGGGTCGCCCAGTGACCCGAGGCAATGTGTCCTATGCGGCCGCTTATAGAAGGTAAAGTAGCTTCATTAAATCCTTGACGAATGGGGTCACCGTTGAGCCGCATTTGTAATTGATTTAATTGGTTCCGTTGTTGGTTCCATTGTGCGAAATGCTGTGCTGTGGCTTTGGGAGTTTCCTTCAAGGCCGCTTTTAGATATTCCAATCGGGTATATGCTTCTGTTATTTTCTGGCCCGCACCCTTGATCTGTCCCATCAATTCACTGGTCTTTTGTTGAAACGCTGATACGACAGCTACGTCCGTGCCCGCCATTAAGCTAGGTACGGGTTTGACCTCAAAATGCTGTGAGCTCCCTTGTGCCTTCATCACCCCTTGATGGATGATGTAAAGGGTGACGGTGTACTTGCCTGGAGCAGCCAATGGTCCTTTTGGATCCCCTGCCCAGGGCGGCTTAAAGGCTGACTTGGTCAAGTTAATGGCATGGGGGGCAGCAAGCCTTAAATCCCAACTCGCCCGATGTACACCCGAGGCTTTTGACGCTTCGATCCATCGAATGGGGTGACCACTTTCGTCCTTGACCAAAAGCAATACCTGTGGCTCGTTCTCATGGGCTTGCTCCCGCAGGACTTCCCAACCCGGAAAAGGTACGCTCGCTTGTTTTTCACGCAAGCTTACCTCTTCCGCTTTTCGGTTTTTAGCCGCGGTTTTGGGAACCATATTGATATAATAGGTAAACACCGCCCCAAAAGGAGGATTTTTGCCCACATAGTTGGTGGATCCTAAGGTGGGCATTCCTTTGGCTTGCATCGGCAGATTAGGGATATACCACCAAGCATCACGTACAGGAAAGAGTCTATTGGCTTGATCCTTTACTGCGGTGCTCAATGTTCTCAGGACTGAATAATCATCCAAGACATAAAAACCTCGACCAAATGTCGCCCCGACCAAGTCATTGTCGCGAGTATGAAGCTCAATATCTCGGAAAGGAGTTGTAGGTACGCCTGCCTTAAGTTTAACCCAGTTTTTCCCCTTATTAATAGAGAAATACAGGCCACGCTCAGTACCTATAAACAAAAGGTTTTCGTCTGCGTGATCTTGCTTGATCACCCAAATAATCAATTCTGCTGGTAAATCCCCTATCAATGAATCCCATGAACGACCCCGGTCATTGCTAATGAAAAGGTAAGGTTTATAATCTCCCAATTTATGCGCATCCGCAATAGCAAATAAAGTATTTATATCATGGCTAGACGTCTCAATATCATTGATAAAAGCACGCTTCGGTACCCCTGGCAGACTTGCGCTTTTACGCCAATTTAATCCACCATCTTCGCTTACATGAATCAATCCATCATCAGATCCGGTATAAAGTAAGCCCTTTGTGAGAGCGGATTCCGCCAATGAAGTTAGCGTAGCATATTTAGACATCGCTACGTTATCATACAACGCATCAGTACTCCACACACGATCACTTATTTCGAGAGTATACCGATTAGTATTTGTGGTCAAATCTGGGCTGATCGCTTTCCAAGAAGAACCTTGATCCTCGCTGCGCCATACGCGCTGAGAACCAAAATACAATCGCTTGTGATTGTGTGGGCTGATTTGTAGAGGGCTGTCCCAATTCCACCTTTCTGGGGGATCATTGGGAGCTGCTTGGGGTTGAATATTCAAAACCTCTTGGCTGCGTGCATCGTAACGATGCAGCAGTCCCTGTTGAATTTCCATATAAACAATTTGATCATCTTCAGGATCAAAATGTGAGTCATAGCCATCTGCTCCCAGCGGTACAAACCAGTCTTGGTTCCGAACCCCTTCTATATTCATTGTCCGAGAGGGTCCTATCAATGTTCCCAAGTCTTGTGCTCCTCCAACAATATTATAAAAAGGCTCAGCTTGGTCGAGACCGAGTTTATAAAACTGAGATATTGGCAAGTTGGGGAAATGTCGCCAGGTCGTCCCCTCATCAAAACTCTCATACAAGCCAGCATCTGTTCCTGCAAGCAGGTGTTGACCATTATGAGGGTCGATCCATAGCGCATGATTGTCGCTGTGTTTTTCTCGGCCTGTTCCAAGGTAGTTGAAGCTATTGCCTCCATCTCGAGATACATGAATAAATACATCCATTTGATAAATCAAATCGCTATCCTCTTGCGAAACCTCAATCTCTTGATAATAATGAGGACCCGTACCTTCGGAGATGTAATCGTTTTGTTTTTCCCAACTTTCTCCTTTATTGATAGATCGATAAAAACCCCTCTCCTCGGCATTGGCCTCAATTGTGGCATAAACAAGTTGTGGGTCAGCTGAGGTAACTGCAAGACCAATTTTCCCCATGTCTCCCTTTGGTAAGCCCGCTTTTAATCGATCCCATGAGTTACCACCATCTGTTGTTTTATAAATCCCTGACTGCGGTCCGCCGGCCAATAGTGACCAAGTATGTCGTCGCCGTTGGTAAGCCGCAGCATATACCAAATCTGGATTTAATGGATCAAATTCTAAATCGCTTACTCCTGTATTCTCATTGATCTCCAATACGTGCCGCCAGGTATTTCCTCCATCTTGGGATTTATAAACGCCACGCGCACCCCCCGAAGACCACAAAGGTCCTTCTGCTGCCACCCAGATAACTTGGCTGTCTCGTGGATCGATCAGGATTTTACCAATATGTTCGGACCCCTTAATTCCCATGGACTTCCAAGTCGCACCGCCGTCCTTACTGCGATAAACACCATCTCCCCAACCCACATGACGGCCACTCACATTTTCACCGGTACCTACCCAAACGATCTCCTGATTGTTGGGATCAATAGTAAGTGTGCCGATAGAATAAGAGGTCTGATCATCAAAAACTGGTGCCCAAGTGATGCCCCTGTTATTGGTTTTCCATACCCCCCCCGAACCTGCAGCGATGTACCAAGTACTGGCATCGGTTGCACTTACTGCTATATGGGCAATCCGTCCTCCCATCAGTGCAGGACCGATGCTGCGTAAAGAAAGATCTTCCACCGCTTGGGCTATAGCTTCTTGATACTTGATTTGCGCGGTGGTCTCCGAACCAAAAAAGACCCAGCTGACCACCCAGAATACCGTGATGTAAAAGTTGTGCTTGACCATAAATTAGGGAGTTTAAATTGAATTTTTTGATATCTTACCCTAGTAATATAATAAAGATATGGGTAATTTTCATACGCAAAACACTTGTTTACATGAGTTTATACGCATTGAACACCCCAAACAAAGTGTCAGACTTATGCATAATCCTTGGTTGAAGGATTTATGGTGCCTATCATGAATTTTCAGATTTATAATCTCACAACTTCGGCCCATTTGGAAAACATACAGAATCCTTATGACGATTTAATTTTTTTTGTGTGTAATAGGGAAATAAACGCAACAAATATTTCTTCGTTTGGCGCAAATATGATTTTAGAGAATGAATTCTCTCGAACTTGTGAAGTTTATAAAGACAGTGTTTATAACATTGATTTTAGTGAGTTGGCGCGGTGTCTCTACACTGACTATTTTGGATAAACCAAAAAGTATTTTTTCTAAAATGATACACATAGTTCAAGACCTGACTGCCTCGGAAAAGCCTGGATCACAAGGATTCGACCACCAGATTCAATAGCAAACAGCACACCTGATTTCCCGAATAAATTATTACCGAATAGGCTGATCTCGTTATCTTTGATGAAAACAAAATTCAGGATAAAGCTACTTATACCAACTCAAGAGAATTCGCTGAAGGAATTGAATACATGGTGATCAATGGGAAGTTCGTGATTCGTAATAGTGAGCTCACCGGTAATACACCAGGAAGATGGATTCGACCGGAGCATCTGCAATAAAGTATCTTATTCACTGAAAAGTGTGCAGATTATTAATCTGCTACTGCTCATACATTAAACGTTAAATAAAATAATTCATTAATGAACTGACGAATGAGGGGAAAAATAATTTTAGGCACACTTCTTACAGGATTAATTCTTTTGGGAATTTTTCTTTATAATCTGGGGCAGAGAACAGATAGAGAATATCCGTCGTTTCCATTACATCCTGAAAAAAAAGCGGCAACAGTTCATGACAGTATTCCTTTGCAGGATGTTGTACTAGTAGGTAATAACTGGGACGGGTTCATTACCATTTTTGACCCAAATACTTTTAGAATCATAAAAAAAGTAAGTGCCATGCCCGACCGAGAGGAAAGATTTGAAGAAATCTATTCAGGCCTAAAAAGAAGTCTTGCTTCAGGTTTTATCAGAGAATATATCGGTGAAGGCAATGATCAATTGGTCGACGACATGTTTACGTCAAATGATGGTAGGTATATTTATGCCTCAAGACCAAGTTTTGCAGACGTTGTTGCCATTGATGTTAATTCTGGCGAAATTTTTTGGCGAACACGGGTTGAGGGTCTTCGAGCGGACCATTCGGCCATATCCCCAGATGGGAAAATCTTTTTGGTTTCCGCCTCGACAGCAAGAAAAGTACATGCAATTGATGTTTCAACGGGTGAAATCATTGGTAGTTTTGAATCTGGAGACCAACCCCATGAAAATATATACTCTGAAGATGGAAAAAAAATATACCATACCAGTATCGGTAAAGTCTTTTTCGCGTCGCCAAATCTCGACTTTTTAAAGGGGGATCGTTGGTTTCAGATTGTTGACGCTAACACCTATGAAGTGATACGCCGTGTTGATATGAAGCTAAAATTGGAAGAATCCGGGTTTGATTGGATTGACCGAGCAATTCGTCCAATGGCCATTACCAAAGATGAAAAATTTGCTTATTTACAAATCTCTTTGTTCCATGGTTTTTTTGAATACGATATAGAGAATGATAAAATCACCCGAAAATTAGATTTACCTATTCCTAAAAAAAATAGAAGTCTATCACCTGGTGACCACCTTTTAAACTCAGGACATCATGGTATTTCTCTCAGCGGAGATGGTAAAATTATATGTGTAGCGGGTACTATGGATGGCTACATCGCCATAGTGGATAGGGAAACCTTCAAATATAGCACTATTAAACTTTCTGATGATCCAAAAGAAGCAAAGCCATACTGGGTAACTTCAAGCAAAGATGGCACCAAGGCTTATGTGTCTATAAGCGGTCTGGACAAGGTTTCCATATTGGACTACGCAACTGGAAAATTAGTTGCCGAAGTTCCAGTTGGAAATCATCCTCAAAGGGTTCGAAATGGACAACTGCGGCTAAAATAAATCTCCAGTCCAACTGAATTAAGAATTGTACTCGAACCAAAGAATTAGACCAAACAAAAAGATTGGAAATAATCGACCCAAAAGATTAGATAAACAGAATACAAATTAACTATTGCTAATATCGTGTAAAATTAATGGCTTGGTTTTAGCCAATTTACGAAAGTCCTCATATACTTTTCTCTCTGTATTTATTTGCTAACTCCAGCACTTAAAACCACGCAACTAATCATACAAAAAAACGATAAGTACAAACACGAGAAATAAAACATATGAGGTAAGAGGCACATTTAGACTTTATAAGGCGTAAAGAAAAAGGGCCTATCGCCTAGTTGACATCACTTTGATTAGTGTAACGTGTGTATCCCGTCAGCAAAAAGTGAACCTCTAAGGGTTAAATTATAAGAGCGTGTTTTTAAACAGAGTAAACACTTGAATTTAAATATTGATGGAAAAAAGACAAATGCAAATTCATTAATAAGTGGAAAGAGTTATTGCACGATTACTATGAACCACTTCCAACAGTTGAGCATTATGAAACAATTTTTGAGAATAAGAAAAACAACATCTAAACTGCATTAAAACGCAGTCTAACGAAAACGTCAGTGTCCATTACGGATAATTAAGGGACAAATACTACAATTATTTACATGAAATAAGACCAAAACTTGGATATTATTATAATTTCTTAGTGGACAAACAATGTATTTGCTTAAAATTTAGTTACATTAAAATTGAAGTAAAATCCTAATTGCGCTTATGAAGCTATATAAAATTAAACCCCAATTTCTTAATCTCTTGATGATTTTAATCCTTTTGCTGTCCTTCACTTCTTTAAAAGCACAAAAGAAAAAATTGATCAAACCAGAAGAGTATGAGAAATGGGAATTACTCAGAAATAATATTATCTCGAAGGATGGTAATTGGTCAAGCTATCAAATAGATAAGGTTAATAAGGACAAAGCAACTTTTCTTTATAACATTAATCAGAACACATCCAATTCCTATCTCAATGCGGCTAGCGCAAAATTTTCTCAAACGGGCAGTTGGTTCGTATATGAAAAAGTACTGAGTGGTAAAAAACAAAAAGCTAAAAATAAGGAAGAGAAAAAAGAAGATCTTGAGATCAACGACAAAATATTGGTCAATTTGACGACCACTGACACTATACTTCTA
>Ga0206129_10006499_pt1 | contig 11865 bp, 10 predicted proteins | sample Helgoland_Spring_8_FD_148616 | JGI IMG/M metagenome (GOLD analysis project Ga0206129, IMG submission 148616) | Pelagic subsurface seawater microbial communities from Kabeltonne, Helgoland, North Sea - Helgoland_Spring_Bloom_20160502_2 | ecosystem: Environmental > Aquatic > Marine > Epipelagic ...
GTTGCCCGGCGCTTGCGTGATCACCGCTTTGGCCTTGATCTACGCCTATTTCGGCACTCTGCCATTGGTTCAATCGGCGTTCCTGGGCGTCAAAGCTGCTGTGGTAGTGATCGTGGCGCAAGCCCTGCTGAAGCTGAGCCGCAAAGCCTTGCGCAGCCGGTTTGATATTGCCATCGCCGCATTGGCTTTTATGAGCATCTACTTGCTGGACATCCCGTTTCCGACCGTCATCGCCGCAGCGGCGCTTGCCGGTTTTGTCTTTACCGCACAGGGTGGCCACGCGGCCGCGGTCGCAGATACGCCCGCGGAGACGACCGTCTCCGCGCCACAGACCCTGCGCACCGTGCTGATCTGGGGCGGACTCTGGGCGGGACCTCTGTTTGCGCTTTATCTGTCAGGACATGTTTTTCTAACCAAGATCGGATTATTTTTCAGCATTTTGGCTCTTGTGACATTTGGTGGAGCCTATGCAGTCTTGGCCTATATGACCCAAACCGTTGTCACCGATTTTCAGTGGCTGACAACAGCGCAGATGATCGACGCGCTGGGATTGGCCGAAACCACACCAGGACCACTCATACTGGTAACCCAGTTCGTCGCCATGCAAGCTGGATTTCAAGCCGGCAGTATCTGGCTTGCGCTCGCCGGTGGCGGAATTGCGCTGTGGATGACTTTTATCCCCTGTTTTTTATGGGTTTTTACCTTTGGCCCCTATTTTGACAAGCTTAGCCGCATACCCAAGCTGACGGCGGCATTATCGGGCGTAACAGCCGCAATCGTCGGGGTAATCTTCAGTTTATCGCTTTGGTTTGCCGTCCATCTTTGGTTTACCCAAACCGACTTACACAGCTTTGGTCCGGTGCAGATTTTAACGCCTTCGATAGAAAGTTTCGTACCTTTAAACATTGTACTCACCGCTGTTGCCACATGGGCATTAGTGCGTCTCAAAGCTGGATTGGAACTCACCTTATGCGGAATGGCAATGCTGGGAATTGCAACCGGAATAATAAATTTGATCTAAAACTTGCACCATCTGGGCTTTTGTTTTTTAACGAATGCCGTATGATCCCAAAGAAACTGAAATGGGATCAAAATGAGCGAGAGCATTGATTATGGCAACCTGATGCACCAGGCCATGCGCGACCTGATCAAACAGGTGTTGCATGGTGTCCAAGACAATGGCCTGCCAGGGGACCACCATTTTTTCATCACTTTCGACACAGAGCATCCAGAAGTTGAGATCCCTAGTTGGCTTGCAGAGCGGTACCCAACTGAAATGACCGTGGTTATGCAACATTGGTATGACGGGTTGGATGTGACCGAGAACGGCTTTTATGTGACGCTAAATTTCGGCGACACCCCTGCCCCGCTCTACATTCCTTACGGAGCGTTAAAGACTTTTGTGGATCCATCCGTTGAATTTGGGCTGAAGTTTGAAAACCAAAACGATGAGACAGAAGAACCTGTCGGACCGGACGACAGCCTGTTAGGAAAGCTGGAACTGCCTGAAGGCCCGGAAGAAAAAGCCCCTGCCGCTGAGGTTGTCAGTCTCGACAGTTTTAGAAAGTAACACCCCATCCTAGCGCATTACATATCTCATCAGGCAGATTTTAGGGATGAAGCCTCAGCTCCAGAAATAGTCTCTGAAATGCCAAGATGATCTTGAGCTTTTGCCATAAATAAACATTGTGCTATCAATCGACTCGGTCTCAAGTATACTGCGGCCGGTGAGTGCATGGTCAGCACAGTGTCCCTACGCGTCTTTTGGGAATACTAAAGACAGCGTGGCACTGTCGAATGAAAACTAGGCTCCTCAGCGCCCATTTGTTAAATAGAATTGCGTGAAAATGGGCAATCTGGGTATCGTCATGAGTGATATAAAAAGAAAGTTTGCATGCATTCTGGCAACCGATTGCGTTGGCTTTAGCAAACATATGCGCGAAGATGAGGAAGGCACTTTAGACAGCCTGAAAACCTGCCGGAACATCATAGACGCGGTGATTCACGAGCAGGGTGGCCGGATTTTTCACACAGCAGGAGATTCGGTTCTTGCCGAGTTCGCAGGACCAATAAACTGTGTAAACGCAGCCGTAAACTTTCAAAACGCGCTCTATGACCGCAATAAAACCGCACCTGACGCAGATCCATTTATTGCGCTGGAATGGCGGGTGGGAATCCACAGCGGCGATGTTATCGTCGAACAAGACAATATATATGGCAATGGCGTCAATATCGCAGCACGCTTGGAAAGCCAATGCAACCCCGGCCAAATTCTGGTTTCCCGTACAGTCAGTGAGCAGGTCAGCACACAGCTGGCTTCGATCACCAAAGCAGCCGGAACCCGAACCCTAAAGAACATTGCCTCAGACTTTGAAGTGTTCACGGTCGAAACTAATGCCGGCAGTCAACCCGCTGCCCGCGTTGACACTGCGGCCACAAATCCAGAAATCACCTCTCAGACCAAACCCTGCCTTGCCATTTTGCCTTTCGACAATCTGAATAAAAATGAAGACAGTTCCTTTTTGACCGATGGGATCTTTGAAGACGTCACCACTGAACTTGCCATGGTACGTCAGTTGTCGGTAATCTCGCGGCAATCGAGCATTAATTTTGGCGCAAGCGGCGCAGATATAGAGCAGCTGATCCAGCAATTTAACGTCGACTATATGATCAATGGCAGCGTGCGATCCGCAGGCAAAAAAGTCCGTGTCTCGATCACCTTGTCGGCAGCGCAAAACAGCGAAATTCTTTGGAGCAAGCGGTTTGACCGAGTGCTGGATGATATTTTCGAGGTGCAAGATGAAATCGTCCGCTCTGTTGTAAATCAAATCCTGGGAGAAATTGAAGTCTCAAGCCTCGAGCGGGCAAAACGCAAACCAACAGAAAATATGAATTCTTACGAATTTTTGCTGCGGGGAAAAGAGTTACATCACCAATTTGAACGCGCCGCAAACGCCGAGGCGCTCTTGATGTTTGAAGCCGCGATTAAATCCGACCCACAAAACGCCCAAGCCTATGCCTGGAAGGCGTGCACACTTGGTCAGGCGATGGCGCGTGGGTTTTCTGACACACCCTCAGACGAGTTGTTTCCCACCGCGATGGAACTGGTGAATACAGCGATCAAAATGGACCCTAATGATTTCGAATGCCACCGCCTTTTATCCGCGGTCCACGGTGCGATGGGCGACATGAAGCTTGCGGTCGAACATGGTAAACGGGCCTATGAACAGGTCCCGAACGACCCGCGTATCTTACAACAATACGGCGAGGCGCTACTGAAGTCTGGCACCGATGTATCGCTGGGCTGTGAACTGACGCTGATGGCATTGGAAATCGATCCCGTGCCGCAGGGTCAGATCAATAGTGACAAACGAAAATCAGATGCGGCCTTCGCATGTTTTTTGGATGAAAAGTACGAACACTGCATACAGCTTGCCTCAGAGATATCGAACTTAGCACCAATAACTTGGCTGCTCGCGGTCTCGTCACAACTGGCTCTGGGTCAAGAACCGGCAGCAAACAGGTTTAACACGCAAGACCTCACATCCTACAAAAGTGTGGATTTTTCAGAAGAAATCAACAAGTGCAAACTTGAGGACAGGGTCATCGTTGGTCAATTACGTGAGATATATTCGACAAAAATTAAAGATATTTTGAACGCCTAACCGGCGTCATACCGCAAAGGGTGGCCGCCACAAGCCCCTGTATGTTCAACGCTGGGTCTTCACGATTTCGAGGCTTTAGCCGCCAAAATGCGTCGGCCCATGCAAACGCTCAAGGTTGACGATCGCCGACAACATCAACCGGTCTTGGCTCCAGTCGCCTTGGTTCGTCATTGCCACCGAAATCGAGATGACAAGCCCCATGAGAAAGACACTCAGAACGCCCAAGAGACCTCTGCCTTGCGGCACTTTTTTCGCATCAAAAACCGACGTCATACGGCGTCTTAGAAACGCGGCAGAGTTGACCCCAAGAAGAGACTTGTCGATCTGCGCAAACGGCACAGAAGAGATCAAAACCAATTGTCGCGAATCTTGCCGCAGGCTGTTGCAGCAGACCCTGAAAAGACACTCACAATAGGCTTTTACGTCATAGTTGTTGCGCGCCAACACCTGTTGATCGCAGGACAATTCGCGCAGTTGGTCCACTTGCCGTTTCCAGAAAATAAACACCGGGTTCCAGAAAAATAGTGGTCGCAGCGCCTCAAGCGCAATTTCCCATTCGACGTCGCCTTGTCGCAGATGCTGGAATTCATGCGCCAAAGCCATCTTTAAATCATCACTCTGGCCCAACATCGCCGAGGGCAGAACAATATAGCGACGGCGCAAACTGCGGGTCGAAAACGGCACATGGTTGGTGTCTGACAGGCGTAAATGCAAATTGCCAAACTGCCGCCATTCATAGCTGCGGCCGATGATATTGTTCAGCGCCATCATGCTGCGTAAAATTCTGAACAGCCCCACGCTAAATCCAATGGCAACGCAGGCCGCCACAAACATCGCGCCCAACGTATTAAAGCCGACCAGCGCCGTCATCATTTCACTGCGTATACCGAGCAAATATTCCAATTGCGAGGGTTGCATAGCAAAACCACCGTTGAGATACTGCGCCAAGACGATATCAGACAGGCTCACCGCATAGGATTGCGACACGGTCCCCGTCTCAATCAACAGATCAAACGCCAGGCAAAAAAACGGACTGACGGCAACCGCCAAAAACACCCCGTTCAACAGTTTCAGTTGCAAGCCAAAGGCCTGTGAAAATCCAAATCGACCCAAAATGAAACGCGCCAGCGCCCAGACACCAAAAGCAAAGATCAATAAAATATTTGCGTCGATATAAGCGTTGAGTAAGTAATTAGTCAGGGTCATTCTTTAACCTCCTATCAAGAAGTGCTCGAATTTCCTCTAAAGCCTCTTCCGACAATCCGTCATCATCCACCAGACGCGCCACCAAAGAGGCCGGCGTGTCGTCAAACAGTTTTGCAGACAGGTCTTTTAACGACCGCGATTGATAGGCATCCTTGGCCAGAACCGGAGTGTAGACAAATGTCTTTCCCTCTTTGACGCTGGTGACAAAGTTTTTTTGTTCCAAGATACGCATAATCGTTGCAACCGACGTATAGGCTAGGTTTCGATCTGCAGCGAGTTTGGCGATCAAATCCCGCACGGTGCCCCGACCGATTTGCCACAGCACGGTCATGAATTCCAATTCTACTTCCGTCAGAAATTCACTTTTCTTTTTCTGTCGCATCGGGTCGTCCTGTAATTTTGCGGCGCTTCTGACCGCTTGATGAAATTAAATACTAAAAACTTCGTTCCACCAAGCAGTTTTTGTCAGACTTCGGTCAAGCTTCATACCTTGCGAAAACAAAACACCGCCCAGAGTAAACTCAGGGCCAAAGGCGACCAAAGCGGCATTCCCATCAATCCAAGCCAAGCCAGAAAAATATATACACTGCCCAAAAGCGCGATAAACAACCGATCACCCCGCGTGGTTGTCAGACCCAGAATACCCCTGCGCTCCGCTCCGCCAGGGCTGCGTATTTCGATCACAACCAACACCGCAATCGCGCTGAAGATCCCGACAAACACCAGCGCGGTCGGCCAGGTCCATGCCATCCAACTCAGCATTATACCCTCCCTAGGGCAAAGCCCTTGGCAATATAGTTACGCACGAAATAAATAACGATCGCACCCGGAATGATGGTCAGCGTTCCAGCCGCCGCCAGCAGCCCCAGTTCATAGCCCGCGCTTGAGGCGGTTTTTGTCATTGTCGCGGCAATCGGCTTGGCGGCCACAGCCGTCAGAGTCTTGGCCAAAAGCAACTCAACCCAAGAAAACATGAAACAAAAGAATGCTGCTACCCCGACACCAGCCTTAATTGACGGCAGAAAGATCATCACGAAAAAGCGTGGAAAACTATAGCCGTCAACCGCGGCGGTCTCGTCCAGTTCCTTTGGCACACCGCCCATAAAACCTTCAAGAATCCAAACCGCGAGCGGAATATTGAACAGACAATGGGCCAGCGCCACGGCCAGATGCGTATCAAACAACTCAACTGCTGAATACAACTGAAAGAACGGTAGCGCGAACACCGCGGCCGGTGCCATCCGATTGGTCAGCAGCCAAAAGAAAAGGTGTTTGTCGCCCAAAAAACTATACCGCGAGAACGCATAGGCCGCAGGCAGCGCCACTGTTACCGAAATCACCGTATTAAGAGACACATAGATAATCGAGTTGATATACCCCCAATACCATGTGGGGTCAGTGAAAATCACCCGGTAGTTATCGAAGGTCCAAGTCTGTGGAAACAGGGAAAACCCCGATAGAATTTCGCCAGTGGTCTTGAAACTCATCGCCACAAGCCAATAGATCGGCAGCATGAGAAACAGCGTATAAAGGATCGGGATCAGAATGCTCATGCGCATTTTTGGCTGGGTCATTTGAGATCATCCTTTGTCATCAGCGTGTAGAACAACCAAGAAATCAGAAGCGTGATTGCAAAGTAAATCAACGACATCGCCGCAGCAGGACCCAAGTCAAACTGACCAAGGGCGATTTTCACCAGATCGATCGATAGCAGGGTCGTTGAATTTCCAGGCCCACCACCGGTCAGGACGAATATCTCGGTATAGATATTAAAGCTGTCCATGAACCGCAGCAGAATAGCGATGGTCAACACCTGTTTCATTTTAGGCAGTTGAATGTACCGAAATACGGCCCACCTCGTAGCACCATCAATTTTCGCGGCTTGATAATAGGCATCCGGGATCGATACCAGACCAGCGTAGCTGAGCAAAACCACCAGCGACGTCCAATGCCAGACATCCATGGTGATAATCGTCACCCAAGCGGCAAATGGATTCTGGGTCATATCATAATCAATGCCCAACGTATGGTTCATAAAATACCCAAGCAAGCCGATGTCTGGCAGAGTAAAGATATTCCACATCGCACCAACCACATTCCAGGGGATCAGCATCGGCAGCGCCATAGTGACCAGAAAGAACGGCACCCAGATGCCCTGCCGCGGCATCGCCAGCGCGATGGCAATGCCCAGAGGCACCTCGATCACAAGGATCAACCCCGTGAACATAAACTGCCGTCCCAAGGCGGCGTGGAAACGATCAGAATTCAGCAGCTTTTCGAACCAGCCCAAGCCTTCCCAAAAAAATAAATTGTTCCCAAAGGTTTCCTGCACCGAATAATTCACCACAGTCATCATCGGTATCAGCGCGTTGAACGCCACAAGCAACAACACTGGCAGCACCAAAAACCAAGCTTTTTGATAGGCTTTTTTCATTCCGTAGCCTCCGGTTCTTTGGTGGCGATCCAGCCATCGCGATAAAGCCGGGTCTTGCTGGGGTCAAAGCGCAAGTGCACTGCCGAACCCTGCGCGGGTGCAGCGCCCTCTACAATGACTTTGATGATGAACTCGCCCACCAGGGTATCCACCACACTATGACGGCCTATATCTGCGACCTTGCGTACAGTTGCCGGCACACCAGTCTCACCAAATGTGATAAATTCAGGCCGGATGCCGATCTGGGTCAGCCCCCCGCTCTGTTCCGCTGGCCCAGCCACGATCGGACCCTCCAAAACCACGGGGTGACCGTCAAACAGCGCCTGACCGTTCTGAACTGTACACGGCAAAATATTCATCCCCGGCGAGCCGATGAAATGGCCGACAAACGTATGGGTGGGACGTTCAAACAGCTCAACCGGAGTGCCAATCTGAACAATCTGGCCATCCTCCATGACAACAACCTGATCTGCAAATGTCAGCGCCTCAGTCTGATCATGGGTCACATAGATCATCGTGGCGCGCACTTTTTGATGCAGCTCTTTCAATTTTGAGCGCAACGTCCACTTAAGATGCGGATCGATCACAGTCAAAGGTTCGTCGAACATCACGACATTGACGTCATCGCGCACCAGACCGCGCCCCATAGAAATCTTTTGCTTATTATCGGGTGACAGGCCAGCTGCAGGTTTCTGCAGCATCTCGGTCACATCCAGCATTTCAGCAATTTTGGTCACCCGATCTTTGATCACTGCCTCATCGACGCCGCGGTTGCGCAACGGGAAGGCAAGATTGTTATAGACACTCATAGTGTCATAGATTACCGGAAACTGAAAAATCTGGGCAATATTGCGCTGCTCTGGCGGCAGCTCAGTCACATCTCTGCCATCGAAAAAAATCCGGCCCTCAGACGGCTCCAGCAAGCCTGAAATGATGTTCAACAGGGTGGATTTACCACAACCCGACGGCCCAAGCAGCGCGTAAGCACCGCCATTGTGCCAATCGAGATCGATGTCTTTCAGCACATAGTCATCTGGCCCAGTCGGACGAGGCAGATAGCTGTGCCGCAATTGTGAGAGAGTTATTCTTGCCATATCCGATGCTCTATTTACGCCACACGTTGACCGTCAGCGGCAAAGTAAAAGCACTTTGACGGATCAAGATAAAAGGGATGTGCTGCGCCGATTTCGTAACTATGAACGCCATGTGCCAATGACACCCAGACGTCTTCACCTATCGAGAAATGCGCACTGCTGTCCGAGCCACTTAGTTCGGTCACCAAAACGGTGCCGGTCAACGGCACACAGGCCGTTTGAGTTTGCACCGGCGCAACATGATTGGGCCGGACCGCGACCTGATAGACCCCGTCGCGCAAAGCTGCTGCCTCCCCCGATAATTCCCAACTCGTTTCAAGGTTCAAATGCGCGGTTGTCCCGGTTTTCGTGATCTGGGCCGCATTAATTGGGGGATCAGAGAACACGTTTGCCGATGTGAAATCATTGGGCCGGTGATATAATTCGCTGGTTGGGCCAAACTGAGAGACCCGCCCATCAGAAATTAGCGCCGTCTCCCCGCCCAACAACAACGCCTCTTCCGGCTCGGAGGTGGCATAGACCACCACCGCACCACGCCCAGCAAATAACACCGGCAATTGCTCACGCAGTTCTTCACGCAGTTTGAAATCCAAATTGGCCAAGGGTTCGTCCAGAAACACTGCCTTACTTTGTTTGACAATAGCGCGGGCAAGCGCTGTGCGCTGTTGCTGGCCGCCCGACAGTTCTTGAGGCCGCCGCGCCAGCAATGGTCTGATCTGCAGAATATCTGCCGCCTCTTCCACCCGCCCTTGTAACTCGGAGCCAGATATTCCGGCGAGTTTAAGCGGTGAGGCGATGTTATCAAATACCGTCATATGCGGATAATTTACAAAAAACTGATGCACCAGAGATATGTTACGCTTTTGCGTCGACAGCGCCGTAATATTGGTTCCGTCCATCAAAATCTCACCATCGGCAACAGGGTCCAACCCTGCCATCAATTTAATCAATGAGGTTTTACCCGATCCTGTCTCGCCGAGCAGAACGTTGAAATGTCCCGGCTTCAAGAGCAGGTTTGTGGGCTTAATATGGCACACCCCCGCCACCTGTTTGGTAATATTTCTTAGCTCAAGCGTCATGAGTTCTCTTTTCAGCATCCACAGTAGATCTGTATTGGGTAAGGGCCTTTGGTACCGCCCATCGCTTATATGCGCCGCGGTTCTTCAAAGTCAGGGCCCATAGCGGGCCCTGACCATAAGTTAGGTTACCATTTACCAACGGTTATTGCGACGCCCAGCGAGCAACCAGTGCTTCATAATTCACTGTTTGACCCTGTGGCTTTTCATTGGCCAGCGGTGGTTTCGCGCCACCATTGGCATACCAATAGGCTGCATCGCGTTCTTCATTCAGGCGTGGACCACATCCGCCATAGACATTGGCGGCCTCATCGGCGGCCTGCATCCGTGCCATTGTGATATCCATTTCACCCGCAAGACGATCCATCGCCTCTTGGGGAGTAAACGCCCCAGAGTTCACATCACCAATTTGCTGCCACCAGATTTGTGCCAGTTTTGGGTAATCCGGCACGTTGATGCCGGTTGGCGACCATGCCACGCGGTCAGGTGACCGATAGAACTCGACCAGACCACCCAGTTTGCCAGCCCGCTCGGTAAAGGAGGCGTGGTTGACGGAGCTGTCGCGGATAAAGGTCAGACCGACATGTGACTTTTTCACATCGACCGTCTTGGAGACCACGAACTGTGCATAGAGCCAAGCGGCTTTTGCGCGCTCTTCTGGGGTTGATTTTAGGATCGTCCAGGATCCAACATCCTGATAACCAACCTTCTGTCCCTCTTCCCAATACGGGCCATGTGGGCTTGGGGCCATCCGCCACAGCGGAGTGCCTTCGGCGTCAACCGTATTGTTGCCGGCGGACTGCGGCGCAACCATGTCGGCGGTAAAGGCGGTGTACCAGAAAATTTGCTGGGCCACGTTGCCTTGGGCTAGGGCCGGCAAGGATTGATAGAAATCATAGCTCGCCGCACCGGGAGGGGCGTAGTTACGCAGCCATTCATCCCATTTACGGATCGCATAGACCGCCGCTGGACCGTTGGCTGCCCCACCACGGCTGACGGATGCTCCGACAGGATTACAAGTTCCCGCTTCCATTCGGATACCCCATTCATCGATTGGAATACCGTTCGGCTCGCCCTTTGATCCGGCACCAGCCATTGATAACCACGCATCGGTCATGCGCCAGCCAAGATCAGGCGCGCGCTTGCCATAATCCATGTGGCCATAGATGGTGTTGCCATCAATTTCTTTGACATCCTTTGAGAAGAATTCCGCGATGTCCTCATAGGCTGACCAATTCACAGGCACGCCCAGATCATAACCATATTTCGCTTTGAACGCGTCTTGCAGATCGGTGCGGTCGAACCAATCTTTGCGGAACCAGTACAGGTTGGCAAATTGCTGATCAGGCATCTGATACAAATCGCCATCGGGGCCCGTGGTAAACTGGGTTCCCATGAAATCATCCAGATCCAGGCCCGGGTTGGTCACATCCGCGCCAGAACCCGCCATGAAATCTGTCAGGTTAACCGCCAGTTGCAAGCGCGAGTGGGTTCCGATCAAATCACTGTCGTTGACATAGGCGTCATACAAGTTGCGCCCGGTTTGCATTTGCGTTTGCACGGCCTGTACGACTTCGCCCTCGCCCAGAATCTGGTGGTTGACCTTGATTCCGGTGATCTCTTCAAACGCTTTGGTCAGAACTTCGGATTCATAAGAGTGGGTAGGTATACCCTCCGATAGCACATTAACCTCCATGCCCACAAACGGCTTGGACGCGTTGATAAACCACTTCATTTCAGACAGTTGTTCCGATTTTGACAGCACTGAAGGTTGAAATTCTTGGTCAACCCATTTTTGAGCTGCCGCTTCATCGGCAATAGCTGTCGTAGACCCCGCAATGACGGCAGATACCGCTACTGCGGAGAGCAGATACTTACGCATCTTATCTCCTCCCATTATATCGATTTGTGCCGGACGCTGCCGACAAGATGATAGTTGACCAATACAAACCCAGTTGTCAACTAAAAGATTAGTAGAAAAGGGTTTGTGGAAATTTTTAGTTAACATATTGTTTTTAAACTTATTTATCTATTCACCTATTAAATGAAGCGTTTTACCCTAGCAAAAATCTATGCTTCCCCATCAATAAGACCGAAAAGGCGTGCAGAAAAAAGCAGATCGGTCGAAATTTTTCAGCCCAAGTTTCGCCTGACGAGCTCAGAAGAATTTGAGAATATTTTTAACAACTCACCCACGCGGCCCTGAGGCGGTAAATTATTCGACAGACCACAGATCAAGGGTTGATGAGTACGGCGGCTTTCGTCACACAGTCACAAGCATGTTAGACCGTCTTTATACCCGCCTTCTGGCCCTGTCACAGCACCCAAAAGCGCTTTGGGTGCTGGCACTGGTGGCCTTTGCCGAGAGCTCGGTTTTTCCAATCCCACCA
>Ga0206129_10006500_pt1 | contig 11864 bp, 12 predicted proteins | sample Helgoland_Spring_8_FD_148616 | JGI IMG/M metagenome (GOLD analysis project Ga0206129, IMG submission 148616) | Pelagic subsurface seawater microbial communities from Kabeltonne, Helgoland, North Sea - Helgoland_Spring_Bloom_20160502_2 | ecosystem: Environmental > Aquatic > Marine > Epipelagic ...
CTAAAACATTTAGCCAACCAGGTTCTAAAAATTTTAATTATTTGCATACTGTAGTTAAAGATAATTTGTCTAAATTATCAGTCATAACTTCACTTGAGACCTCAAACGATAGTGAAGATGTTAAAGCATTTGGTAAACAACTTTCAATGCATATTGCAGCTTCAAATCCTTTGGCTTTAAGTTCAGATTTAATTGATAAAGACCTTCTCCAAAAAGAACAGGATCTTGTTACAGAAGAGTTAAAAAATTCAGGAAAGCCAGAGGAGATTGCACAAAAAATTAGCTTAGGTAAAATGAATAAGTTTAAAGAGGAAAATGCATTATTAACACAAGCATGGGTTATGGAACCAAAAAAGAAAGTTCAAGATATCATAAAAGAACTAAACATACCTGATTTAAAGATTAACAATTTTCTTAGAATTAAAATAGGTGAATAAATGTTTAATGAAAAAACATACAGCCAGAAGATGGATAAAACCATTGAGGTTTTTCAGAAAGAATTAACATCATTAAGAACAGGTAGAGCAAATGCTTCAATGTTAGATCTTGTTAAGGTCGAAGTTTATGGTCAAGCGATGCCTTTAAATCAAGTTTCAAGCATAACAACTCCGGATGCTAGAACAATTAACATACAAGTTTGGGATCTTAATAATGTTCCACTTGTTGATACTGCAATTAAAAAATCAGAATTAGGTTTGAATCCTCAAATTGATGGTCAATTAATTAGGTTGCCCGTACCAGATTTAAATGAAGAAAGAAGAACGGAGATTAAAAAATTAATAAAATCTATGGGTGAAAAGTGTAAAATCTCAATTAGAAATATTAGAAGAGAAGCGAATGATGATTTAAAAAGCTTAGTTAAAGAAAAAATAATTAGTGAAGATGATGAAAAGATTAATGAAAAATTAGTACAAACATTTACGGATGAGCATATTAAAATCATAGATACTAAAGTTGAAGCCAAAGAAAAAGAAATAATGACCATATGAACCCAATTAAACATGTGGCCATCATCATGGATGGAAACGGAAGGTGGGGTATTAAACATAAAAATTCAAGAAACGCAGGTCATAGAGAGGGGTTAAATACAGTTGAGTCTATTATTAATGAATGTTTAAAGATAAATATTAAATATTTAACACTCTATACCTTTTCAACTGAAAATTGGAAAAGACCAAAAAAAGAAATAAATTTTCTATTTAATTTATTGGAGAATTTTTTGACAAATAAAATTGATAACCTATTAAAAAAAAATATTAAACTAAAATTTATAGGAGAGATAAACAAGTTACCCATTAGATTAAGAAAAATTATAAAAAATTCAGAATTAAAAACATCAAAAAATTCATCTTTACAGGTAAATGTTGCATTGAATTATGGTTCCAAAAGTGAATTAATTAACTCTATAAAAAACATCAGGAAAAAAAAAATTAAAATAAATGAAAAAAATATTGATAATAATTTATTTACAAAAAATATAATAGATCCAGATATTTTGATAAGAACTGGAAATACTCAAAGACTAAGTAATTTTATGCTATGGCAATTAGCATACACGGAAATTTTTTTTGAAAAAAAATTATGGCCTGATTTTAAAAGTAATGATTTTAAGAAAATATTAAATAAATTTAAATCCATAAAAAGAAATTTTGGCTCAATATGATGAATAACGAATTAAAAAAAAGAATATTCACATCTATTATTTTACTTTCTTTATTGGCAGCAATGTATTTTTATACATTTATAATGATTGGTTCAATAATGATTATAGCAATAATTATATGGATTGAATTTTATGCATTGATTTCTAAAATTATAAAAGGCAATAGATATCAGGACCATTTTTTTAGGTATATATCAAAGTCAGCTTCATTACTGTATTTATCTATTTTGGTTTATTTTATATTTATAATAGAATCTGATTATACTGATTTAAAAATATATTTATTGTATTCAGTTTTAGTTGCAATTTTATCTGACATTGGTGGATTAGTATTTGGAAAAACTTTTAAAGGAAAAAAACTTACTAAAATAAGCCCTAATAAAACTATATCAGGATCCATAGGTTCAATTGTTTTATCGATGGTTTTAATACCAATATTTTATAATGAAGTAATTATATACGACTTGCTTACTTTAATAATACTAACAATTGTAATTTCTTTAATTTCCCAAATAGGAGATCTATTCATCTCTCTTTTAAAAAGAAAAGCTAAAGTTAAAGATACTAGCGATCTTCTTCCTGGTCACGGTGGACTACTTGACAGAATGGATGGCATAATTTTTGCTGTGCCGTTAGGTATACTTTTGTTAAATTTTTTAAACTAATATGAAAAAAAAAATAGTACTTTTAGGCTCGACCGGTTCAATTGGTAAATCCTTTTTGGACATACTTAAAAAAGATAAAAAAAATTGTGATATTTTATTATTATCTGTAAATAGAAATATTAATGAATTACTTAAACAATTAAAAATTTTTAAAGTTAGAAATATTGTTGTTAGAGAAAAAAAAAGTTTTTTAAAAATTAAAAAAATACTTAAAAATAAAAAAATTAATATTTATAATAACTATGATTCAATACATAAAATTTTTAATAAAAAAAAAGCTGACTATATATTAAATGCAATTTCTGGTTTGGATGGTTTAAGCCCCACTTTAAAAACAATTAGGTTTACAAAGAATATAGCAATAGCCAATAAAGAGTCTATCATTTGTGGCTGGTCATTAATAAAAAAAGAATTAGATAAATTTAAAGTTAAATTTATACCAGTAGATTCTGAACATTTTTCAATATGGTCTTTAATTGATGATGCTAAAAATATTAATATAGAAAAAGTATTTATTACAGCATCAGGCGGACCATTTAACAAATTAAATTTTAATAAGTTTAAAAAAATTACTATAAAACAAGCGCTTAAGCACCCCAATTGGAAAATGGGAAAAAAAATAACAATAGATTCTGCAACATTGATGAATAAAGTTTTTGAAATTATAGAAGCTAAAAAAATTTTTAATTATAAATATAGTCAATTAAACATCTTAATTCACCCAGCTTCCTATGTTCATGCTATTATTAAATTTAATAATGGCTTAACTAAAATGTTAATACACGATACAAATATGAAAATTCCAATTTTTAACTCTTTTTATAGCAAGTATGAAAAAAAAATTCGAACGCAAAAACTTAACTTTAATCTATTAAGTAAACTTAATTTTACAAAGGTAGATACTACTAAATTTCCAGTTGTAAAAATTTTAAAGAAGATGCCACACAATGACTCATTATTTGAAACTGTTATAGTAAGTGCGAACGATAAATTGGTTGATTTATTTTTAAAGAAAAAAATAACATTTAATCAAATATCAACTTTCTTATTGAAAATAATCAAAATGAAGGAATTTACAAAATTTAAAAAAATTAAGGTCAAAAATATTGATGAAATCATCAAATTGAACAGTTATGTAAGTTTGAAAATTAACAAATTAACTATATAAAACCTTATGTTTAAAACAATTATAAGAATTAATTTTATTTTATTCTTTATTTCCTCTTTATCTATAGCTCAAACTATTAGTGAAATTAAGGTGGATGGTAATAAGAGAATATCTAAAGAATCTATAATAATTTTTGGTGATATAGATCTTAACAAAAGTTACAATGACGATGATTTAGATATCGTGCTTAAGAATATTTATGAGACAAATTTTTTTAAAGAAATTAACTTAAAAATTAATAATTCAATCTTAGAAATTTCTGTCATTGAAAATCCAATCATCGAAGATGTCCAAATAAATGGTATTAAAAGTACAAAATTAACTGAGCTATTATTTGATAAAATTAAATTAAAAAACCGTAGTTCTTATATCGAGTCATTGTTTCTATCAGATTTAAATTTAGTAAAGAATATTTTGAAAAGTAGCGGGTATTACTTCGCTGATGTTAAAACTACCTCTACATTAAATGAAGAACAAAATTCTACAAGACTTACTTACAATATAAATCTAGGCAAAAGAGCCAAAATTCATGAAGTACAATTTATTGGAGATAAAAGAATTAAAGATAGAAAACTTATGAACATAATCACCTCTGAAGAGTCTAAATTTTGGAAATTTATTTCACAATCTATTTATCTTAATTCGGAAAGAATAGAATTAGACAAAAGACTATTAACAAATTTTTATAAAAATAATGGGTATTATAATGTAAAAATAACAAACTCCTTTGTAGAATTTAATAATGAAGATTCTTTTAAGTTAATTTTCAATATTAATTCTGGTGAAAAATTTATATTTAACGAATTAACTTTAGTATTATCTGATGACTACGATTCAAAATATTTTACGAAAATTAATGAATCCTTAGTAGATTTAAAAAATCAAGAGTACTCATTAGATAAAGTTGAGAAAATTTTAAGAGAAGTTGATAAAATAGCGCTTACTAAACAATACCAATTTATTGATGCGTCACTAGAAGAAACAATAATAGATAATAATAAATTAAACATTTCATTTTCTTTAAAAGATAACGAAAAATTTTACGTTGAAAAAATTAACATACTAGGAAATAATTATACTATTGAAGAGGTTATTAGAAACTCTTTAATAGTAGATGAGGGTGATCCTTATAATGAAATTTTATTCAACAAATCTGTAAACAATATTAAAGCAAAAAATATTTTTTCAAAAGTAGAAACTAATATTGTTCCAGGTTCTAGCGAAGGTCTTAAGGTGGTAAATCTTACTGTTGAAGAAAAACCTACTGGAGAAATTTCTTTAGGTGCTGGTGTTGGAACATCAGGCGGCACAATAGGTGGAGGTATAAAAGAAAATAATTTTTTAGGGAAGGGGATTAAATTAAACTCAAATTTACAATTTTCAGAAAATTCTATTAAGGGACAATTTATATATGAAAAACCTAATTTTAATTATTCAGATAACTCTTTATTTACCTCTATAAGAAGTACCAGTACTGATAATATAACTGACTTTGGTTACAAAACATCAGATTTAGGTGTATCCCTAGGTACTTCTTTTGAACAATTTGAAAATTTATACTTTAGACCTGAGGTTGATATCTCCTACGAAAAACTTGAAACAACAAGCGCTGCATCAACATCTCTTAAAAAACAAGAAGGAAATTATTTTGATAGTTATTTTAACTATTCTCTAGACTATGACTTAACAAATAAAAGATTTCGACCAGATGAAGGTTTTAGAAATATATTTCAACAGGAACTTCCTGTAATGTCAGATAATTATGAAATTGTTAATTCATTTGAGTCAACCAGATATCAGAAAATATCAGATACGGTTACAAAAGTTAGTTTTTATGGAAAAGCTGTAAATTCACTTGGTAATGAGGATGTAAGAATCTCAAAAAGGTTATTTATGCCTAGCAGTAAACTTAGAGGTTTCGAATCTGGTAAAATTGGTCCAATTGAAAATAATGACTATATTGGTGGTAATTATATTTCTGCTCTAAATTTCAGTGCTACACTTCCTAAACTTCTACCATCCTTTCAAAATATAGATTTTTCTCTATTTATTGACGCAGCTAATGTATGGGGTGTCGATTATGATAGTGCTATTGATGATAATAATAAGATTAGAAGCTCAACAGGAGTCGCAATGGATCTATTAACACCAATTGGACCTCTAAATTTTTCATTGTCTCAACCTATTACTAAAAGCTCTACTGATAAAACCGAAAGTTTTAGATTTAACCTTGGCACAACATTTTAATGACTTTCAAAAAAACTAGTATTTATTTAACCACAGCATTTATTCTTTTTTATACAAATATTGCTCTATCAAATAATAATATTTACTATCTAGATATAGATTATTTGATGAATAATTCACTAGCTGGGAAGTCAATCATTAAGAAATTAGATGAAAAAACTAAATTTAATAAAAAAAAGTTTGAAGAAATTGAAAAAAATTTACAAACTGAAGAAAGGAATATAATTTCAAAAAAAAATATTTTAAGTGAAAAAGAATATCTTATTGAAGTACAGCTATTTAAAAAAAAAGTTGAAGACTACAAACTATCTCGAAGTAAAACAATTAATCAAATTACAAAAATAAAAAATGTTGCCCAAACAAACCTTACTGAGTCACTTACACCAATTCTTGCGGATTATGCTAAAAAAAATTCTATCTCATACATCATTCCAAAACAGGGCATTATAATAGGTAAAAAAGAATTAGATATTACAAGTCAAATACTTGAAATTTTAAATTCAAAAATTAAAAGTATAGAATTACAATAATTATGACCAATAAATTAAATAAAAAAGAAATAATCAATTTATTACCTCATAGAGAGCCCATGCTTCTTATAGAAGAATTAATTAATATCAAAAAATTATTTTCTGCAACGGCAATTGTTAATGTTAAGAAAGATAGTTTTTTTGTACAAGGACATTTCCCTGGTAATCCCGTTATGCCAGGAGTTTTGATTGTTGAAGCTTTTGGTCAAGCAGCTGCAGCTCTTACCGCGCATGGTATTGATAGAGAAACTTATGAAAACAAACTTGTTTTTTTAATGGGCATTGAAAAAGCAAGATTTAGAAACCCAGTTATTCCAGACTGTAAGCTAGAACTAAATATAGAAGCAATTAGATCTCATGGAAGAGTCTGGAAGTATAAGGGTGAAGCATTCGTTGATGGAAAAAAAATGGCTGACGCTATATGGTCAGCTACTATCGTAGATAAAAAATAATTAGTAATAATTCTTGATAAGCAAACCTTTAAAATTTTTGATAAAAAACTTTATCAATGAATAATCCATTTTTTAAGAATAAAGGTCCTATAAAAATTGATGATATCTTAATTTCTGCAAATATTAATAATAAACATAAATATGTTGAAACAAATATTTTAGATATCAAGGATCTTGTTACAGCATCAAATACAGATATTACTTTTTTTCATTCAAAAAAATATGAAGCTGCGGCTTCAATCACTAAAGCTGCTTATTGCTTAACTACTAAGCAATTATCAAGTATATTACCAAATAATTGTAAACCTATTGAGGTTGATAATGTTCTTATCTCTACTGCCATAATTACTAAAATATTTTATCCAGATTCTGTTACTGATGATTTTGATCCTCAAACTGAAAATATTGAAAAAACAATTTTACATAAGACTGTGAAACATGGTCAAAATGTATTGGTTGGAAAAAATGTTAAAATTGGGCTCAATTCTTCAATAGGGCATAATTCAATAATTGAAAGCAATGTAATCATTGGTGATAATTGTTCAATTGGATCTAATGTTATCATCAGAAATACTTTAATTAAAAATAACGTTTATATTTTAGATGGATGTGTAATTGGAAAAAAAGGTTTTGGTTTTTTCCCAAATAAAAATGGAAATACTAGATATCCTCACATAGGAATTGTGATAATTGAAGATAATTGTGAAATAGGTTGTGGATCTACAATAGACAGGGGCTCTTTGTCTAATACTGTAATTGGCAAGAATACCTTTATTGATAATCAAGTTCATATTGCTCACAATAATAAGATCGGAGAAAATTGCATCATTGCTGGTCAAGTTGGATTTGCTGGAAGCTCTACATTAGGAAATAATGTGATGATTGGTGGTCAAGCAGGAATATCTGGACACTTAAAAATTGGTAATAATGTACAAATAGGAGGTGGATCCGGTGTTATAAAGAATATTCCTGATAATACTAAACAAATGGGTTATCCTGCTAAAGATTTAAAAAAATTCATCAAAGATAATAAATGATCCATAAAACAGCAATAATAGATCCAAAAGCAAAAATAGCTTCAAATGTTGAGATTGGTCCATATTGTGTAATTGGTCCAAATGTAGAAATTGATGAAAATACTATCATTCATTCTCATGTAAATATTTCTGTAAGTGCTAAAATCGGAAAGGGAAATAAGATTTATCCTTTTGTTTCAATTAATGATCCACAGGACTTGAAATACAATGGTGAACCTACCAATTTAATAATTGGTAATAATAACAAAATTAGAGAGTATGTAACAATAAACCCTGGTACAGTTAGTGGTGGGGGCAAAACAGTTATTGGAAATAATTGTTTATTTATGATTTCATCCCATATCGCTCATGACTGTCATGTTGGTAATAATGTAATAATTGCAAATAATGTACCATTAGGTGGTCATGCAATTATTGAGGACAATGTTGTTATTGGCGGCAATTCCGCTGTTCAACAATTCACTAGGATTGGAAAAATGGCAATGATTGGTGGAATGACGGGTGTGTTACATGACGTAATACCTTATGGATTGTCTACTGGAAATAGAAATTCATTGCAAGGATTGAACTTAATAGGGTTGAGAAGAGCTAAGTATGAAAACAAGGATATCTTAGGTTTAAGTGACGCTTACAAAGAAATTTTTGCTACAAAAAATATTAATGAAAATATAAGTAAATTGAATGGTTCTTTTCAAGAAAATCCGTTAGTTAAAGATGTAATTAAATTTATAACAAAAGATAAAAAAAGATCTATTTGCACACCATTTTCATAAGATGATAGGATTAATTTTTGGTGATACTGATTTTCCAAAGGAAATTCTAAAAACAATTAAAAAAAATAAAATAAAATATTTGATAATTGATTTATCAAAAACAAAGAAATTTAAGAAAGATAAAAATTCTTTTGCTGTATCCATTGGTCAATTCGGTAAAATTATTAATATTCTTAGGGAAAATAACTGTAAAAAAGTCTTATTTGCTGGAAAAGTAAATAAACCAAACTTTTCTAAATTAAAATTAGATTTAAAAGGAATTTATTATATACCAAGAATAATCAAAGCCTCAAAGCTTGGAGATGCAGCGATACTTAAAGAAATTATTAAGATATTAGCTCAAAACAAGATTAAAACAGAAAATTCTCTTAAATTTAATCCTGAATTATCTTTAACGAAAGGTAATTATTCAAAGATAAAACCAAACAAACAAGATCAATTAGATATTAAAATAGCAATTAAAACATTAAATAATTTAAGACAATATAATTTTAGCCAAGCTGTTGTAGTTAGAAATAAAAAAGTGATTTCTATAGAAGGAAAAGGTGGAACCAAAAAAATGCTTGAAAAAAGCAAAAGCAAAATATTTAGAAATCATGGAGTATTAGTTAAGTTTCCCAAAAAAAAACAAGACTTGAGAGTAGATCTGCCAACGATAGGATTAAAAACTATCAAACAAAGCAAGATTGCTGGTTTAAAGGGTATTGTTATAAAAAACAAACAACATGTTTTTTTAGATAAAATCAAATGCATAAAATTTGCGAATAGAAACAGGATGTTTATCTCGGTAAAATGAAAAAAATCTTTATATTAACTGGTGAACCCTCTGGAGATAAACTTGCCTCTAAAGTCATATCCAAAGTCCAAAAAAATAATCCAAATATTCAATATGCTTGTGTCGGTGGAACACATTTAAATTCGTTAGGGATAAAATCTATTTTTAAGCTAAAGGAAATTACCCACATCGGCTTTACAAGTGTTTTATTAAATATTTTTAAAATAAAGAATAAAATAGATAAAACTGTAGAAGAGATAATAAGATTTAATCCAGATATTTTGTTTAGTGTAGATAGTCCTGATTTTACATTAAGAGTTGCAGAAAAAGTTAAAAAATTAAACAATGATATAAAAACTATTCATTATGTAGCACCACAAGTATGGGTATGGCGTGAGGGCAGAGTAAAAAAATTTAAAAAGTTTTTAGATCATATTTTATTATTATTTGATTTTGAAAAAAAATACTTTGATAAAGAAAATATTCCAAATACTTTTGTCGGTCATCCGTTGCTAGAAGAAGAGTCAAAAAACAAAATAGATCTAACTAACATCATATCTAATGATAAAGAAATTATTTCTCTTTTTTCTGGAAGTAGATCGTCGGAAGTTAATTTACTTTTACCTATCTTGATAGATTTTATTAATATGATGAATAAAAAATTTAATAATTTTACTTTTATTTTTCATACTACTGAGGATAATAAAAATTTAATTAGTGAAAAAATTCATAATATGAATTTAAAAAATGTTGAAGTTATTTCTGAAGAAAATATTAAAAAACAAATTTTAAATAAATCTATTTTTGCAGTTTCTAAATCTGGAACTGTTTCTCTTGAAATTTGTAATGCAAGAGTTCCTTCTATAATTATTTATAAAATGAATTTTTTGAATTTTTTAATTGTTAAAATGTTGGTGAAAACAAAATTTGCTAATATCATCAATATTATTAACAACAAAGAGATAATTCCTGAATTAATACAAAAAGAATGTAATGCTAAAGAGATTTACGACTCTGTTGTTTATTTTTTAAAAAATCCAGAATTAATGAAAAAACAAATCAATGAGTGTGATGAAACTTTAACTAAAATTAGATCAAAAACCTCATCTTCTGAAGAAGCTTCTTCCGTATTAACTAAGTTTCTTATTAGTTAATCTTTTTATAACTTCCTCTTTTCCAAGTGAAATAATTATATCATATATGCCAGGTCCAAATTTTGAACCTGTTAAAGCTATTCTTAAAGGCTGACCAACTCCTTTAAAATTTGTATTATTTGATTTAATTAGTTCATTTACTATTGGCTCCAATGTTTCTTTGCTAAGTTTATCTATGATAGCAAATTGAGCATTGAAAGCAGAAATGATTTTTTTTGCCTTATCATCAACGATCTTAATGTCATCCTGATTAAAATTTACCTCATCTACAATAATATATTGACCATTATTAAATATATCTTCTAATGTTTTTGCTTTATTTTTTAAGAAAGTTAGAGATTTTTTGATCTTATCTTTTTTATCTGACTTAATTTCACTCTTATATAATTTGCAGTATTCTATTAGTTGATTAAATAAATCATTTTCATCAATATTTTTAATATAATGCTCGTTCATTGATAGAATTCTACTCATATCCAGTTTAGATGGTGATTTTCCTATACCTTCTAAGTTAAAGTACTTAATGCTCTCATCTAGAGTAAATATTTCTTTATCTTCAAAAGACCAGCCCAATCGCAGTAAATAATTCCTCAATGCATCAGGCATTATTCCTATTTTGGAGTAGTCATCTAAAGTTGATGCATTATCTCTTTTTGATAATTTTTTACCTTCTATTGTGTGAATAAGAGGTATATGTGCAAATTGAGGAACTTCCCATTTCATTGCTAAGTATATTTGCATTTGTTTGAATGTATTAATCTTATGATCGTCGCCTCTAATGATATGGGTCATATTCATTTGATGATCATCAACGGATGCAGATAAATTATATGTTGGCGTTCCATCATTTCTTAATATTATAAAATCCTCAATTGTAGTATTCTCTATTTCAACATCTCCTTGCACCAAATCTTTTAGTATTGAAGTTCCTTCAATTTTACTTTTAAATCTAATTACTGGTTTGATAATTGTAGGAGCATTAGATTCTTGAAGATCTCTACATTTTCTATTGTAAACATAAGGAAGTTTTTTTTGTCTCGCTCGTTTTTTTTGCTCTTCTATTTCATCACTTGAACAATAACATTTATAAGCATGACCATTTTTAAGCAGTTCATTAGCTACATTTACATGATCATCAATTTTAGTTGATTGAATGTATTCATCACCATCATGTTCAATACCAATCCATTTTAAAGACTTGATAATTTGAATTTTGTGTTCATCTTTAGATCTTTCCTTGTCTGTATCTTCAATTCTTAGATGAAAGGTCCCATTTTTATTTTTAGAATATAGCCAATTGAATAAGGCAGTTCTTACACCACCAATATGAAGAGCTCCAGTAGGAGAGGGAGCAAATCTTGTTGCTACTTTTGACATCAATGATTTTTAGACTATTTTCT
>Ga0206129_10006505_pt1 | contig 11855 bp, 6 predicted proteins | sample Helgoland_Spring_8_FD_148616 | JGI IMG/M metagenome (GOLD analysis project Ga0206129, IMG submission 148616) | Pelagic subsurface seawater microbial communities from Kabeltonne, Helgoland, North Sea - Helgoland_Spring_Bloom_20160502_2 | ecosystem: Environmental > Aquatic > Marine > Epipelagic ...
TTGAGTTCTTCGAATTGAGTCGCACGCAACACGGAGAGGTGTCTGAGCGGTTGAAAGAGCACGCCTGGAAAGCGTGTATACGTTAATAGCGTATCGAGGGTTCGAATCCCTCTCTCTCCGCCAGTTATTTACCGTTGTTTACTTTTCAATGACTTACGCGTGCTTTTCAGCGCTTTTACGCACCTAAATACGCACTCATATTTACCGTTGTTTACTTTTCAATTGCGTAATTTACGCACTTTTTTAGATAGTCCGCTTCAAATGCTGAGTAGCACCCCACCCCGCCCCCCACTTCACCAGATGGGACTCCTAGTATTGGTATGTATTACTAATGTGGGCGGGTAACCCGGGTGGGATTCATTTCCAGATACCAGTCCCGTTAGTTTTCGTGATGCCACACCGATGGCATACTCTTATGGTGAAATTACTCACGGTTGCCGAATGACCCGCTTCGAACAATTAAGAACATTCCTAACCACACAATTGCCAAACGCGTCTCCCGATTCTTGGAGCGATAAGGTTACTTGTACCGGGATGCAGAGTCAGTGTGCCTAGACTAGGTAGCGTTCATTAGCCAAGAGCTAGTTACCTATAGGACGTTCTCGATGCGATAGGCCCTCGCTGCCGCACCAGCAAACAAGTCAGTCTTTTCAGTCGCAGATGCGCCGGCTGAGATCCGCTTGAATGCGTTCCAGCACACTTGATAACTACACCACCGCTTTTGCACCGGAAAATTTGACTCATACATGGATCGGGCAGGACCAAAGGCCTCGATACAGGTTTCCAACCATGGGCGCCAGGCCGTAGCCACCTCCTCTGAACCCGGTGGCAGACTACGGTCCCCGACATAGCCCGGCATGCGAATCGGCAATGCGCCGAGTTTTATAAAAACGTTGTCACGCTTGCTGACATCGCCAATAGACGCCTTCCATTCCTTGAAAACCTCGTCCGCTTTACCTCGATATGGGCCACCCAGAATCGGAGTGCCGACATGATTGAGAATGATCATCAGATCCGGGTAAGCATCTGCAATCTGCGCAACTTCACTGAGTTGCGGGTGATAAAGCCAGCAATCCAGCGACATTCCCAGACGGCTAAGAACAGCAATAGCATCCTTAACCCGAGGATCTATCAGCAAATGAGCCTGTGCGGCGACATTTCCTACCTTGTCATCCAGATGCCAACCACTGGAAAGTCTGACTCCACGAAAGCGACCGCCGGAGGCCTCAAGATGTTGCTCAAGTAGCGGCTCAACAGCGCCGCCCAGCGTGAGATCAACATTACCGAACATGACCTCGCACGCACGAGTGGAACCAAACGCGCCACTGGCGCTCATCGCCGCCTGGCCTCGAACAAATTCAGTTTCTCCCAAGGAGCGAAGTGCTTTGACGCCATCCCTACGGTACATCGAATGGCACTCTGCAAAGACAGTGGCCACGATGTTGTGTCCACTGGCAAGATCAGCAGCGAGCTCCGGCATCAGGTAGGTATATCCGTTGCGTAGCCATAAGTGGTGATGCGGATCGATGATGGGTAGATCCGGTTCAAGGATGTCTTCTTGCAACAGCCCTAGCCAGTGATCATCCGGCGCCGACTGACCCGTATTCGCAGCCATAAATTACTCCCGCACTTATCTGCTTGTGTTTACTGGACAGTCCAACCGCCATCAACCGGCATCGCAACGCCTGTGAGGTAACTCGACTGCGGTGACAACAACCAGGCGACCGCTTCCGCGACCTCCTCCGGACTGGCAATCCGGCGCATAGGTAGCGAATTGATCACACCATTTAGCACCGTTTCACTCGCACCTGCGCCCTTAGCGAGCATTGGCGTATCGATGAATCCCGGGCAGACTGCATTAACCCGGATGTTCTTTGGCCCGTACTCAAGCGCGGCTGATTTCGTCAGCCCCACAACGCCATGTTTTGCTGAGTTATAGGCGGTTGCATGAGGTAGCGCTACCAAGCCGCAGATAGATGCGGTATTGACGATACTGCCACCGGATTCCTGCTGAATCATCTGAGCGATTTCAGCTTGCACGCAACTAAATACACCAGTGAGATTGACCGCCAGCACGCGGGCCCATTCCATGGGATCAATGTCGAGCAACTTGACGGTCGGCCCTGTAATTCCGGCATTGTTGAAAGCGCCATCGAGCCGACCATGTGTGGTGACTATTGTTTTAACGGCATTCGCCGCAGCGCCTGGTTCTGCAACATCAAATTCCAATAATTCCGCGCTACCGCCTGCACTCTTTGCCTCAGTAACAACCTCAGCCGCTAGCTCAGCCTGTGTGTCTGCCACGATTACATGCGCACCATCCAGCGCCAGTCGATTGACGGTTGCGCGTCCAATACCGCTCGCTCCGCCGGTAACCAATATTATTTTATTTTCCAAACTCATCTCACTTTGCCCGATCATGGTGGTTTAATTTAACGGAACTGAATGCCTTCGTAGTTGTTGTCCGCGACTTCACTCAACATCATGGCATATCTCGGAACACCGCCGTTATAGATGTTGTAACGTATCTTGCCGTATTCGTGGCCCTCGATGTTCGAGTTGTACCCGGTGAAAAAACTCTTGGCTTTGCGTAATAACGCGCCTTCGTACATTTGTTTAACGTGCTCGAACCACGCTGCCTCAGCTGCCTCCTCGACATCGAACCGTTGGTAGCCGTGTGTCCACATGTACTCAAGGAAAGGCGTGACCCAATCGACGCTCTGCTCTGCGCTGCGCGGGAAGTTCGCTGCTGCGGTTTGCGGCCCCATAACCATCAGCAAGTTTGGGAAGCCGCCGATCATTACACCAAGATAAGTGATAGGTCCGTCCGCCCACTTTTCGCGCAGCCGCTCGCCACCCACTCCCTGAATATTGATCTGATCGAAAGCCCCTGTGAACGAATCGAATCCGGTGGCGTAAACCATGACATCAAACTCAAACGATCTATCGCTGGTTTGGAGCCCCGTAGGCGTGATACGAGCAATTGGCGTCTCAGTGGCATTCACAAGCTCGACGTTGGAGCGGTTGTAGGTCTCGAAATAACCAGTCTCAAGAGGTAATCGCTGCACACCAAAACCGTGATCCTTTGGAATCAGCCGCTCTGCAAGCTCAGGGTCATTCACACGCCGACGAATACGGTCGGCGATGTAGTCGGATATCTCCGCATTAGCTTTTTCGTCGGTGAATATCTCCGGGAAATTTTCAAGCCAGATACCGAAGCCCGGCTCGTCATAGAGTCTGTCCCACAGCTCGCGCCGCTGCTCTGGACTCACGTCGTAAAAGCTACGGCTGTCGAATTCATGTTCAAACCCGCCCGGACTGCGCGCGCAAGTGGCAAAAATCTCATCGTAGCGTTCACGTATCGCTGCCATCTCAGATTCGGAGATGGGCTCGTTGTTCAAAGGCGCTGCCCAGTTTGGGCGGCGCTGGAAAACGGTCAGTTGGTCCACGACTTTCGCCACTTCTGGAATGATTTGAATCGCCGTCGCACCGGCACCGATAACGGCGACACGTTTGCCTGTCAGGTCAGGAGGCTCATGAGGCCAGTTTGCAGCATGAAAAGATGCACCCTTGAAACTTGCCATGCCCTCAAACTTCGGTAGTGATGGGGTCGACAGCGTTCCCATCGCAGTGATGACGAAACGGGTCGTTATCTCACGCCCGTCTTCTAGTCGAATCGCCCAGTGGTCTGCATCCTCATCAAACACCATCGCATCTACCCTGCAGCCAAACTGCATGTGTTGACGCAAATCAAATTTGTCTGCTACGAAATTCAGATAGGACAGCGTATGTGCCTGCGGCGAAAACTTCTCGGCCCAATGCCACTCGTCCAGCACTTCCCTGGAAAACGAGTAACCGTAGGTGTAGCTCTCTGAATCAAATCGTGCACCCGGATATCGATTGTTGTACCAGGTGCCACCAAGATCGGCGTTAGTGTCCAGCACCGTCGCACGAACACCGAGATCTGCCAGGCGCTTGATCTGGTACATCCCGGACAAACCTGCTCCGATGATGACCACTTGGTAATCGAGGTGCTCGTCATTGTTTACATTGATTGACGCAATCTTCTGTTCAGTCATGTGCGCGGTTCGCTATGTTGGTCTAAGGTTTAATTGCGGTTGCGCTAATCGGGCAAACCGAGAACACGCTTCGCGATAATATTGAGCTGAATCTCAGCAGTACCACCGGCAATTGTTAAAGACTTCTGTTGAAGCCAGGTGCGAGTGTGCTTGAGCGCTTCTTTCGGAAACTCATCGCCTTCCCATCCAAGGCCGTTGGAACCCAAAGCTGAGAGATGTAATTCATCACGCTCTTGCTTTGACAGGGTCCCGATCAACTTGACAACTGACGATGTAAAACCCGGTGCACGCGCTTGAGCTTCCTCAATCGCTCGCCGCTGGGTCAACTCAAAGGTCCGCTGTCGCATCTGCCATTTCAGCAGCGCCGAACGCTTGGCGTCGTCCAGAATTCGACCTGTCGTATCGTCGGTGGGTAGCAGGTCACGAAATATCTCAGGTAACGGAGTCTCGGCTACTCGGCCCTGCGCGCCCGAGATGTTTATGCCCGCGTGGGTGGAGCGTTCGTACTGCAAGAGTCGCTTGCCAACAGTCCATCCTTGATTAACCGGACCGATAACATCCAAGACACTTGCTCTCGCATCTTCGAAGAGCGTTTCGCAAAATGGACTGTTGCCGCTGATCAATCGAATAGGTCGCACCTGCACGCCGGGCTGATCCATGTCGATGAGGATGAGACTAATGCCGTTATGTCTTGGGGCCGTGTTGTCCGTTCGCACCAGTGCAAAGATGTAATCACCATGAGTGGCTTCGGATGTCCAGATCTTGCGACCGTTGATAATGTAATGGTCGCCTTCGCGCTCGGCTTTTGTACTGAGACTGGCGAGGTCAGAACCGGAACCCGGTTCGGAGTAACCCATGCACCACCCACCGTCGCCCCGGGCCATGCCAGGCAACCATCGTGCTTTCTGCTCATCCGTGCCAAATTCCAGGATTGTCGGACCAATATAGTTGACACCCCGGCCAACCAAAGGCGAGCGAGCGTTGATGCGCTGAAGTTCTTCGAGGAGGATCAAATATTGGGCTGAATCGAGCTCGGCACCGCCATATGCCTTAGGCCAGGTGGGGACAGTCCATCCTTTAACCGCCATATTTTCCAACCAGATGCGACTGTCGGCAGGCAGCTCAACCTTGCGGCTACCCCAGGGAATGACGCCGGGACCGCGGGCACCCGGAGGACAGTTTTCCTGTAGCCAGGCACGGGTTTCATCCCGAAACTCTGTCGTTTCTGACATCTTTTTTCCTTCTCTCTTTCGCAGGAGCCTGCATAAACAACGTGGCCAGACTTCGACAGGATGGTATTACGTTCCTTTGGTAGTGATAATACTTAAAATTCGGGCACCACCTTTACGAAATTTGAAAAGATAGGTTTGGAAAAACGAGGCAGGGAAGATAATGGACAATGTTAAGGCGATGCGGCTCTTTCTGACCGTTGTACAGACAGGTAGCTTATCAGGTGCTGGTCGCCAGTCTGGCCTCTCTCCTGCGAGTGTGTCGCGTCAGATCACTGCATTGGAAGACGATCTCGGCGTACGACTATTGAACCGGACCAGCCGAAGGCTCTCTCTCACCGAAGCCGGGCAGGTCTACCTGGAACATGCCGAACGCCTGCTCCAGGACATCGACGAGCTGCGTGATGCTGTCAGTCAAATGGCAGTAAAGCCCCGCGGGACTCTCCGTATTCAATCGCGCATATCCCTAGGTACACAACACGTGGCTCCGCTGATTCCAACATTCCTAGCCCTTTACCCGGATCTCAAAATCGATCTGTGGCTGACCGACAACGACCTCGACCTGACTGAACACGGTATCGATCTCGCGATTCGGACAGGAAATCTTTCGGATTCGACACTCATAGGCAGGCGTCTCGCATCCAGTCCGCGAGTTATCTGCGCCAGCCCCGAATACTGGGCAGAGCATGGCAAGCCGGCGACACCGGAAGCCCTCATGGATCACAACTGTCTGACCTACCGTTTCGAGTTCGGTACCGCTGCCGCCCTATGGCAGTTCCGCATAGACACGGGACAATCAATTAATATCCAAGTCGCGGGTAACTTTCAGACCAATAATGGTGAAGCCTTGCGCGTCGCGACGTTGTCTGGCCTTGGCGTCGCGATGCTACCAGCCTGGTCCGTGAAGGATCATCTGAAAGCCGGTAGTCTGGAGCGTGTCTTGTCCGATTATGAAACGACAGTCTCCGATCTCGATTTCGGTATCTACGCCGTTTATCTCAGTCGGCGTAATCTGTCTGCAAAAACCCGGCTCTTTGTCGACCATCTGGTCACTGAATTCAGCAAGCAGGGTTGGACCTAGCCTCAGTGCTATGAAACACCTTTTATTTGACTAGGAGTAAGTTGCTTAACTTCCGGAAGGCGAGACTCCCTACCCTCCACCCACTTTCGGCATACCAGCACCCCACCCCCGGGGCACCCCCGCTTCACCAAATGGGAACCCTAGTATTGGTGTGTATTACTGATGTGGCCGTACCTATTGGAACTTTAAAATCTATAAAAGATGGCGCAGGCTTTGTGCCTTTGAACATAGACAGTCCGGCGATCCAGGGACTTTGGAAACCCGCTGTTACAACGAGAAAGCAAACTATACATCCCTATCGGGGCTCCATACGAACAAACTAATCGAGCCGTGAAATATCCTGTATTTGTTAAATAACTACATGCTGCGATCGATCACCCTTGGCATAAGTGGTCAGATCAATCGATATCCCGAAGACATAGTTGCTATGTTGATTATCAACAACGGGCAGCACTTGTTCGATTGGTACAACTCTGCGGTACTGCATTCTTGGTTGGTGTGAAATTATTTCCCGGATCATCCTAGTTATATAGCAGCCAGCCTTGATGTAAATAGCTCAAAACTCCAATTAAAAATCATTTGCGTAATTTCTGCGTAATCTACCATACAGATTTTGAAATAAATAATAAAAAACAGTAACTTAGTAAAAATGACGGAGCGAATCCCTCTCTCCGCCATTTATTCATATAAAACAACAATTTATATATTATTTTTTTTAATGTGTACTATAATCTGTACTCTTCCAGCTTGTCAGCTCTTGCTGAATGGCGTTGATCCGCACCCACTTGCCCTAAACCAAACCTCTGTCAACAAGTCGCTGGAGCCGCGATTATTGGTTAACCTCTGCTCCTGGATACTTTTTGTATGAGTTCTAATCTTGTTGTGTCGCTTATTGCAATATCATTTTTGACGGACCGTAACTCAGATAGATTTTAGTTTGGTTAACTATTTAAGGACCCGCTCAAAGCAATCAATGGTAATCTATCGGCTTTCACCGGAGAATAGTGTCTCATGCCGAAACGACTCTATTGGAGATGATTAGTTGCCCAGATTGCGGCAATTTGTCGCTTATTGTTAATATCTGGGGCTACCCTATTGAAAGCGAAATCAGTAGCCTCGAAGCTGAGGACCACGTAGTAAACCTGCAAGGCTGTATTCCGCCCCTCAAAGATCAACTGGTCTTCAAGTATGAGTGCATCAATTGTGGCAACGGATTCGACCACTATGATGGAGATTAATTTTCTCCAAGGTGATGATGACCGTGTGAAGAAAAAACCCCACTCTATCAACATCTAAACCGACTGATTTACCCACTTTTGCGAGTTTCAGTAAAACGATATCTATAGCAACTAAATCGCCCCTAAACAAACTTGAGGCTCAAAGAAATGGGACAGACCACGCAACAATTTTCCAGCCTTAACCCGCCAATTCATCATCTGATCCAAGAAATCGATATGGGCGCATTAGGCTTACCCGACCTCCAACGCCCCTTCGTCTGGAAACGATCTCGAATCCGTGATTTGTTTGACTCACTCTACAAAGGGTTTCCTACTGGGTACTTCCTGTTCTGGAGTACTCCGCAGAAGGTCGACCGTCACTCTATTGGTAGCGACACAGAACAGTTACCTGATCAAAAAATGATTGTCGACGGCCAGCAAAGACTGACTAGTCTCTACGCAGTTATGAAGGGCAAGGCAATCATTAACGAAGATAACGAGCAAAAATATATCAATATTGCCTTCAACCCAATGACTGAGGAATTTACGGTCGCAAATGCATCCTCTGACAACAATCCAGCATTCATTCCTAACATCTCTAAAATTTGGGTCACAAATTTAGGTACTTTCGACTTCATAAACAATTACATCGCGAAGCTCGAAGAAACTCGAGAGTTAAGTTCTGAAGATAGATCTCGCATTGCCTCGAACATACAACAACTAGAAAACATCAAAAACTACCAATTCTCCGTTCTAGTTTTATCTGCTGATCTAGATGTGGACACAGTGGCAGAAGTGTTTCAGCGCATAAATGCAGGAGGCATTCCGCTAAATTCAGCGGACTTTATCCTAACCCTTATGTCTGTGTATTGGGTAGAGGGAAGGCACGAGTTAGAAAATTTCGCAAGAGCAGCTAAGACCCCATCCAACACTTCTCATTCCTCACCTTACAACGTGTTTCACGCGCCTTCTCCAGATCAACTTCTACGCGTTGCAATTGGGCTAGGTTTGAAACGAGGTGTTCTACAAAACGCTTATCAAATTCTTCGAGGTCGTGACCCAATCGAAAAAAATGTGTCGGAAGAACTACGCGCGGCAAGGTTCGCCGATCTTAAAGAAGCACAAGCTAAGGTTCTGAATCTGAACGACTGGCATGAGTACATCACTTGCATCAAAAGCGCAGGGTTTCGCTCAAAATCTATGCTGACATCAGCTAATAATTTTTTGTACGGCTACCTTATCTACCTAATTGGTAAACATGAGTTCAATGTGGCGTGGAAAGATTTGCGTAGCATCATGAGTCGATGGTTTTTCATGTCCGCCCTAACAGGACGCTATACTGGTAGTCCCGAGACTATCCTTGAATCAGACCTTAGGCGTTTTGAACAAACTGACAAGTCGCCTACTAAATTCATAGAGCTTCTCAATGTCTTAATTGCTAATCAGTTAACGGACGATTTTTGGAAAGTAACACTTCCAGAGCAGCTAGATAGCTCCGGTGGATATAGCCCATATCTTTTCGCTTATCATGCGTCGCTAAATTTACTAAACGCAACCGCTTTATTTTCGAGAGTGCCAATAAGCAATCTGTTGGACCCTGCAGTATCGTCTACGCGCGCACCAATAGAGCGCCACCATCTTTTCCCTAAGGCTTACCTTCAATCAATTGGTGTTCAGGGAATTTATAGACTTAATCAGATTGCAAACTACGCATTTGTTGAATGGGTTGAGAATCTAGATATTTCAGATCGGGCCCCCGCCGATTATTTCCCTGCCCTCTTCAACGGCATGAGTGACCAAGAAAAGCAGAATGCAACCTATTGGCACGCTCTCCCAGATGACTGGTTCAACTTGGACTATTGGGAATTTGTTACAGCCAGAAGAAAATTAATTGCAAATGTTATACGCGACGGATTTGGCGTCCTTACAGGCGAAAGTCAGCCCTTTACAAGCAAAATTATACAACCGTCTGTTTCCGAGCTGTTGCATCATATGGAAACTGTGAGAATAGAATTTAAAGCAAGTGCTAGAGCGCCATTAAATCCGGACATCCCAGAGAAAGTAATTAATGAAGGTATAACTAAGACCGTAGCAGCTTTTATGAATACACAAGGTGGCACGTTGGGAATCGGTATATCAGATGACGGAGACATTCTTGGTATCGAACCTGACCTAGATTACAAAAAACAAGATCTCGATAGTTATCAGAACTGGCTCACAACACTTCTCATCAATACGATTGGTTCGGCGTCAACGTCCAGAAACGTTAATGTCCGCTTCGAAACGATAGAGGGTAAGGTCGTATGCCTCCTCGATGTTACCCGAGCTTCATCGGCAGTTTATGCAGAGACAACCAAAGGCAAAGAGGTTTTCTACATCCGCACGGGCAATACAACACGCATTCTCACAGGATCAGAAATGGTTAAATACATCGGCGAAAACTTTTAGACGCAGACCTGTAGCTATGGTTATTTGCATCAAAGATTCGATGGGGAGCAAGGTTGCACAACCACATTTTCGCAGCTTGATAGAATGCGCCCTCACAATCAAGGATACCTTCCGAAAAATGAAACTGCCTTCCCACCATCCACTTTCGGCATACCAGCACCCCACCCCCGGGGGCACCCTCCACTTTGCCAGATGGGACTCCCAGTATTGGTATGTATTACTAGTGAGGACGGGTGATGTAGGTATAGAGCTGTCTAGGGCATTGCTGGCGTCTCAGGCACCTGCAGCAGCAAAGCCTTTAATCTAACGCGTCTGTGAGCCTAAGCTTAATTCTTTGTGAGATATCGCTTACAAGCGACCAATTATCTAATCCTGCAAATACGAAATTATTGATTCAAAAAGTACTAAGCAAAGCGTCTACAAATATAGGGGCCCCTCAGGCATCAGGATTATACGGGTCTTCATCCTCGCCATTTATTACGCCATCTCCGTCGGCATCTTCGTCTAGATAATCAGGAATTCCATCATTGTCGAGATCCCAGTCATCAAGGTCAGAAATACCGTCTCCATCCGAGTCCAAGTTCTCTAAAGAGGCGTTTATAGCTTCAAATTCACGAACCACAAGAAAGCCTGCGTTCTCACTAAACTGGGTCCTAAACCGAAGAGACTGAGCCGGAAGAGAAATAGTTTTTTGGACTAACTCACCATCATCCCATTGAACCTCAAACTGGTCGGCGATTCCGGTTAATTCCGTGTCGTCACTCAAAGGGGCTGGATTTACCGTTAACGCAACTTCTCCTCTACCAGAATCAAATCTGAGCAATCTCAAATCATAGGCACTTTGCTCAACGTTAACGTAGTTTCGATAAGGAAACGGTGCCGCCAGAGTTTCTGTATAACCTTCATCATCAAAAATTGTTAATCCGGTGAACGTGTCACTATCGGCCATAGGTAGACGACTTCCCAATAAAGCACCGTGCTCTGATTCTAAATTCGATAATCTAATAAGAGCCGTACGCTCAAAACGTTGGCTTGGAAGATCGTCGTCAGGTAGATCCAGAATAATCGCTTTCAGAGCCGAATCCCCATCCTCCCAACGGATAGTACCCCCAATCTTTTCTCCATCGGGTTTAAACACCTCGTAATCTACCGAGACGGTACCCGTTGATCCACTCGAGCGACTTAACTCAATCTGGTTTGATTGTGAGCCTTCGAGGGCGACTTGACCGAAACTGGTAAAGTTGATGAAACCTCCCCAGTCAGAATCTCTAACTGCGAGCCGAGAAATTCCAATTGACGCTCTGTGCGTTCCCAATAGATACCCTTCTCCACTTTCTAGCTCTAGATAGAATTCTTTCATCCCATGATTGAACCCACGCAAAAGATCGATTGTAAGCAACTTTGGAGAGCCATCACCTGCTGGCCAAGTTAACAACCCGGAGACTCCCGTGAAGTCCTGTCCAGGTTTCGCCGCACCCTTTTGCGTTCGAAAAGGAACCGAAACTTCTGCCGACAAATCGCCCCATCTTTCGACAGCCACGGTAACATCACCTGCGTCTGGGTCGGGATAAATTGACGCCACTCTGATATTGATAAAGGACTCATCAAGAAGGGCTAGCTTGAACTGCCGGTTTGACAGAGCGCCCTCGGTCTCGTCTACTTTTCCATTGCCATCTGCATCTTGATCACTGTTGTCCCCGACGCCATCACCATCGGAATCTAGAGATTCGCTGTCATCATTAGGGAAAGCATCTTCTGAATCGACAACACCATCTTGATCCGTATCATTCACATAAAATCC
>Ga0206129_10006514_pt1 | contig 11847 bp, 9 predicted proteins | sample Helgoland_Spring_8_FD_148616 | JGI IMG/M metagenome (GOLD analysis project Ga0206129, IMG submission 148616) | Pelagic subsurface seawater microbial communities from Kabeltonne, Helgoland, North Sea - Helgoland_Spring_Bloom_20160502_2 | ecosystem: Environmental > Aquatic > Marine > Epipelagic ...
TACAGCGCTAGACCGTATCACCTCAGGATGGCAACCTTCTGATTTGGTGGTTATTGCTGCCAGACCAGGTATGGGTAAAACGGCCTTTGTCGTTTCAGCTATGCGTAATGCAGCCATTGATCATGGACAAGGGGTTGCTATATTTTCCTTAGAGATGTCTTCTGTTCAATTGGTGAATAGATTGATTTCGGCAGAGGCAGAATTGGAAAGTGAAAAATTAAAAAGAGGAGAAATGGCCGATTATGAGTGGGAACAATTACTTCATAAAACCTCCAAACTCTCTGAGGCGCCCATATTTATTGACGATACACCAGGTCTGAGTATCCTAGAATTGAGAGCGAAGGCCAGAAGATTGGCTCAGCAGCATGATATCAAACTGTTGATCATTGATTATCTGCAACTGATGTCAGGAGGAGATGCCAATAAAAATTCAGGGGGAAATAGAGAACAAGAAATTGCCTCTATTTCTCGAGCGCTGAAGGGGATTGCAAAAGAATTGAATATTCCAGTGATTGCTTTGTCTCAATTGAGCAGGGCGGTTGAAACCCGTGGGGGCGACAAAAAACCGCAATTATCAGATTTAAGAGAATCGGGTTCTATTGAGCAAGATGCCGATATGGTGATGTTCTTGTATCGCCCAGAATATTATGGGATTACTCAGGGGGAGGATGGTGCACCGCTTAACGGTACTGCTGAGGTAATTATCGCCAAACACAGAAATGGAAAATTAGATACTGTCCAGCTCAAGTTTATCGGTAAGTTTACCAAGTTTACAGATTTAGATGTATTGACGAATGAAACCTATGGTTCTTCTTTTCCGAGCAGTGGTAATACCGATAGCGGTTACACCATTACGATGCCGAGTAAAGGTACCCAAGATAGCTCTGCAGCTGGCGATGACCCCATGCCCTTTTAAAATAGATTCACTGAATTTATTGCTCGTCATGTTCGAGTTCAAAGTTGTTAAAGGCGTTTTTTATTTCCTCGAGGGCCTTGGTGTTTTTAGAAAATGCTGTTTTCTCAATTCCTAGCTCGTAGGTAGCTCTGGCTTCTTTCACATAACCACAATCTGCAAATAGCTGAGCGGCCTGATAATAAGTGGGGAGATAATCTGGAAATTCAGTCAATAATTTTCTAAAACTGGCCAAGCAGAATTCATTATTTTTTCCTAAAAATTCAAGGGTCATGGCATACAATAAGAAAGGGTCCAGCGGATTTTTTTCAAGTAATTTTTGAAGCTCTTTTATACGTTTAATATTCATGTTTTGCATTTTACATTCTTGTATTAATGATTAACTTTACCCTTCAAATTTAGGATCAAATTTAATATTTAACATGAAAATTCTTGTTTGCATAACACATGTGCCAGATACCACATCAAAAATCTCTTTTGTGGATCAAGATACGGTATTTGATAAAACGGGTGTTCAATTTATAATCGGACCTTATGACGATTATGCCTTGGCTAGAGCCGTCGAATTAAAAGAACAGCTTGGAGGTAGCATTACGGCGTTAAATGTAGGTTTTGCAGAAACGGAGCCAACGATTAGAAAGGCACTGGCCATCGGGGCAGATGAGGCTATCCGGATCAATGCAGAACCCAAAGATTCTTTTTTTGTAGCCCATCAAATTTCTCAGGTGGTTAAAGGAGGAGATTATGATTTAATTCTTATGGGAAGAGAATCGATTGATTTTAATGGAGGACAAGTTCATGGAATGGTTGGGGAACTTTTGGGTATCCCCTCTGTCTCGCCTGTAATGTACTTAGATATAGAGGGAAATATTGCTAAATTATCTCGAGAGATTGAAGGAGGTAAAGAATTATTGGAAGTAGCGCTGCCTATTGTGGCGGGTTGCCAGGAGCCGATTGCAGAATGGAAAATACCTAATATGAGAGGAATCATGTCTGCGAGGTCAAAGCCTCTCAATGTTTTAGACCCCTTTGAAGACGAGCATAAGACCGTAGTTGAAAATTTCGTGATGCCAGCGGCAAAAAGTGGTATAAAAATGATAGATGCCGATAATGTCGGTGAATTGGTAGATTTATTGAAAAATGAAGCAAAAGTATTTTGATGAAAGTATTGGTATTTACAGAATCAGATGAGGGTAAAATAAAGAAATCTTCCCTTGAAGCAGTAAGTTATGCCGCTGAAATAGGACAAGGCACTGTTGCTATGATCTTTGGAGTTCTCGAGTCATCAGAACTGAATAAAATAGGTGCTGCTGGAGCAAAAAAGGTGTTGCATATCACAGACTCAGATTTTGAGCCCTCAAATATCATGGCAGTATCCACGGCTATTGCGCAAGTTTTCGAGGCAGAAGATATTGAATTGATGGTGATGGCCAAGTCTTCATTGGCTGATTCTGTATCAGCTCGGGTATCTATCAAAATGAATGCCTCATTGGTGAGCAATGTGACCGATTTACCCGACATGACCAACGGATTTACAGTAAATCGAAGTATTTATACTGGAAAAGCTTTTGCGAAAACCAAGTTAACGAGTGATAAGAAAATTCTTACCATACGTAAAAATACGGTCCCCATTGGGGAGAATGGGTCTGATCCAGAAACCGTGTTGTTTCAGCCTAATTCAAAGGGTTCAGACAAGGTCGTGAAGGTACTGTCTCAAGAAAAAATCAGCGGCGACATTCTTCTACCCGAGGCCGATATCGTGGTTTCGGGAGGGAGAGGCCTCAAGGGGCCTGAAAACTGGGGAATGATAGAAGACTTGGCTGCAGCCCTTGCTGCCGCAACAGGATGCAGTAAACCCGTCTCAGATATGGACTGGCGTCCCCATCATGAGCACGTGGGTCAGACGGGTGTTAAAGTTTCACCAACCTTATACATTGCAGTTGGCATCTCAGGTGCCATTCAACATTTGGCAGGAGTAAATTCTTCTAAATTTATTGTGGTCATCAACAAAGATCCCGAAGCACCTTTTTTCAAAGCGGCCGATTACGGCATAGTTGGAGATGCATTCGAGGTGCTTCCTCAATTAACTAAGGCCATTCAGGCGGCGAAAGAATAATGCCAGATAAAGTTAAAATGGAAATTTTAGGCCTTTCAACGGGCCAAGCACAGTCAGGTTCTTTTGCTCTTGTTTTGGGCGAGTTTGAAGGGAAACGTAGACTACCCATCATTATAGGCATGTTTGAAGCCCAAGCCATAGCGATTGAAATTGAAAGTATTACACCTAATCGTCCTATGACTCACGATTTATTTAAATCATTTGCCTATCATTTTGACTTTCAAGTGAAAGAAATCTTGATTTCGGATCTCAAGGAAGGTGTGTTTTTTGCAAAGTTAATTTGTGATAAAGAAGGGGGGGGATCAGTTGAAATAGATGCACGTCCGTCAGATGCGATTGCGATTGGCTTACGGTTTGGAATAGATATTTTCACTACGGATCAGATTTTAAATGAAGCGGCAGTAGTAATCAGCGAAGAGGGTGACGAAGACGATATGGAACTTTTGAAAAAAACAAAAAAGCCTACCGAAGAGATAAAAAATAAGTCATCATCGAAATTGGGAGATTTTTCATCTGAAAAGCTCAATGACTTATTGAATAAAGCACTTGCCGATGAGGATTATGAACGAGCGGCAGCATTAAGGGATGAGTTGAATCGTAGAAATTAGCTTAATGAATATATTTAGAGGTGCCATAGGACTTTGCTTTATCATAAGCATAGCCTATGCTTTCTCTTCTGATAGAGAAAACATCGATTGGCAGTTAGTGGCTTCTGGTATCTTCATTCAGTTGGTAATTGGACTACTGATTGCCAAAGTTGCCGTAGTAGGGAGTTTTTTTGGTTTTATCAGCGATAAATTCGTTCATTTTTTAAACTTTGCTCTAGGAGGTGCTGAATTCCTTTTTGGGGACCTTGCAAAAAACAGTGATCAAGCCTCAGGTACCAGGCACAGCTTAGGGTTTTTATTTGCCTTTCAGGCCCTTCCGATTATCATCTTTTTTTCATCAGTCACAGCCGGACTCTATTATCTCGGAATTCTTCAAAAAATTGTTTGGGCTTTTGCCTGGCTGATGTCAAAAACGATGCGGCTCTCTGGTGCTGAGAGTGTTTCTGTGGCGGGGAATATTTTTTTAGGGCAGACCGAAGCACCTTTACTTGTACGACCTTTTATCGCTAAGATGACTTCTTCTGAACTGAATTGTCTGATGACTGGAGGTATGGCCACCCTTGCAGGGAGTGTTTTAAGTGCTTATGTTGTTTTTTTGGGAGGATCAGATCCTGAATCTCAGACTCTTTTTGCTACTTATTTGGTGAGTGCTTCGGTCATGAATGCACCGGCGGCTATTGTCATGTCAAAAATGTTTTTACCAGAGACCACTCCTGAGAAAATTGATCAGCACATCAAAGTTAACAAAGAACAATTGGGTGTGAATCTTATAGATGCCTTATCTAAAGGCGCTACTGATGGGGTGAAGCTGGTATTGAATATTGGAGGTATGCTCTTAGCATTTATTGCCATTATCTTGGCCATAAATTGGATATTGATGGATGGTATTGGGGCTGTCACTGGATTGAACGCTTATGTAGTTGTGTCCACCCAAGGTGCATTTGAGGGATTTTCATTGCAGTATATCCTAGGTCAAATTTTTAGACTTTTTGCTTTTGCTATTGGTATTAGTTGGAGTGAATCACTTTTAGTGGGGAGTTTGCTGGGTCAAAAATTTGTTATTAATGAATTTGTGGGTTACCTCAGTTTGGCAGAGATGAAGGTGTCGGGTGTCTTAAGTGAGCATGCGATCATGATTTCAACTTATGCCTTGTGCGGGTTTGCCAACCTCAGTAGTATTGGGATTCAGATAGGGGGGATCGGCGTGATGGCACCAGAACGCAGAGGGGATTTGTCTTTGTTGGGATTCAGAGCCTTAATAGGCGCTTCTTTAGCTACTTTGATGACGGCGGCTATTGCAGGCGCTATTTTTTAATTTTGACTTAAATCATTTGATTTATAATTTGGAGGCATTCATCAAGAGTTTTTTACATATGAGTGATATGCAACAGCATATTTTATTGAATAAATTGAGGGATGTAGATTTTTAAAAAATGATTCATAAATAGCTATTTGTCGTAGAGAAGTGGATATCAAAATATTTTTTAGTATTTTGTGTATCATTCAGCGGATGTCCTGATATTTGAGGCCGAATCATATAATGAATATAATCCTATGAAATATAAATTTGGAGGTTCAGAAACGAATCAAAAGACAGTATTAGATCACCCGTCAGGACTTTTTGTGCTGTTTTTCACAGAGATGTGGGAGCGATTTTCTTATTATGGCATGCGCGCGATACTGGTACTCTTTCTCATCTCTTCCATATTAGAAGAAGGTGGCTGGGGCTGGGAGCGTGCCGAGGCATTAGAACTATATGCTATCTACACTGGTTTAGTATATCTGACTCCCATACTTGGCGGATTTTTAGCAGATAAATATTTGGGATATCGAAATTCCATCATCGCAGGAGCCTTGCTGATGACCCTTGGGCATGCTTCTTTAGCCTTTGAGGGCTTTACGGAGTTATTTTTCTTTTTGGGCTTGGCTCTAATCATCATGGGTAATGGTCTATTTAAGCCCAATATTTCTTCGATTGTGGGACAATTGTATAAAAATCAAGGAAAAGAAAAAGATGCAGGCTACACTATATTTTATATGGGAATTAATTCAGGTGCGTTCTTGGGTATTTTATTGTGTGGCTATATAGGAGAGAAAATCGGATGGCATTTTGGATTTGGTTTGGCGGGTATTTTTATGTTTTTTGGAATGTTGCAATTTTATTTTTCACAAAATATATTTGGGAAAATTGGATTATCTCCTGCGAGATCTCAGGACTTCATTCAAAAAGATGAAGAGCAAAAGAAACCTCTGGAAACGCTGTCCAAGAAGGTCGTTCGAGATCGGTTAATTGTGATCAGTATTTTTTCATTTTTTGTTATTTTCTTTTGGTGGGCATTTGAGCAGGCGGGAGGCTCTATGACCATATTTGCAGCGGATTATACCGATAGATTATTGGTAGGTTCTGATGCATTGATTTTTAAAGTTTTCAACACCCTATTGACGGTCATACCTATGCTCATTATCACCTGGGTATTGCTCATGTTGTTTAAGCAAACTTTCTCCAAATTCGCATTGTCCAATGTCTTTCTTGGAATCAGTTTTATGATTGTTTGGATAGTCGTGATATGGATGCTAGAAAGAGAATTAAGATTAGAATCAACAGAAGTACCTGCTTCTTGGTTTGGTATATTGAATTCTTTTTATATTATCACATTTGCTCCATTGATTTCTAAAATTTGGCAAAGTAAGTTTAATCCATCGGGGCCAATAAAATTTTCCATTGCCTTAATCCTAATGGGGCTGGGCTTTGCCACATTGTCTTATGGCTCAATGGGTATTCCTTTGGGTGCTCAGACCGCATCTGTAAGTATGATTTTTTTAATTCTGGCTTACCTTTTTCATACCTTAGGTGAATTATGTATATCGCCTGTAGGTCTGTCGTATGTGAGTAAATTAGCACCGGTCAAATTGGTAGGTCTGATGTTTGGGGTTTGGTTTGTTGCCAACTTTGTTGCCAATTATATGGCAGGGATCACCGGAAGTTATATTGACCCTATCGTAGAAGAATATGGTATGACTACCTTCTTTTTGATTTTTACCATCATTCCTGTTGTGGCCGGAATGATCATGTGGATGCTAAATAATACCTTGTTAAAATTGATGCATGGTGTTCGATAGGAGCTATAAATAAAGATAATTAAAGGGGGGTGGGTGGTTTATTCATAATAATCACTGGGTGTGAGAATGCCTATTTGAAGGAGGTCACAATTTTTTTTGTAAACTCATTGATTATCGTATGTCGTTGTTCGCCATAAAGCCTTGCCGGTTAGAAGAAATAGATTGTTTGATGACCTTATCAAAAGAAACCTATTATCAGGCATTTAAAGCTTTTAATACCCGAGAGGACATGGATCATTATGTAATGAAAGCGTTCTCTAAAGAACAATTATTGGATGAGATGAGAGATCAGCAGGCCTCATTTTATTTTGGAATTTATCAAAACCAACGGATAGGTTATCTGAAATTAAACGAATATGAGACCAGCTCAGAAGGCCATCAAGGACCTTCTGTTGAAATTCAGCGTTTGTACGTGCAGTCGGATGCCCAAAATTTAGGAATGGGTCATTTTTTAATGGAAGAAGCGATAAAAATAGCTCGATATAAAGGATTTATATTCATGTGGTTAGGGGTTTGGGAGCACAATGAAAAGGCCCTTCGATTTTATGAAACATTCAATTTTGAGCATATAGGATCTCATATTTTCATGATGGGAGATGATCCCCAACAGGATCATCTTTTGGGACGGGTTATTTAGTGATTCAAGTATGAGGGTATGTGCAATGCGCTCACAATATAAATCTATAAATCTGATTGTCTTAACCTAACTTTGTCCATGTGGAAAATCAGGTAAAAAACAATCAGGAAATATTGGTCAAGTTAGGTATTGAGCAACTCAATCCCATGCAATTAGATGCGATCAAAAGTATCAATAATTTTTCAAACAATGTGTTATTGGCACCCACAGGTTCGGGCAAAACATTGGCTTTTTTATTGCCCATTTTGACATTAATGGAATTTGAATTGAGTGAAATCCAATCCCTAATCGTTGTGCCGACTCGAGAACTGGCTTTGCAAATTGAGCAAGTACTCAGGGTTATGGGTACGGGATTCAAAGTCAATGCCATCTATGGTGGGCGAACCGGCCAAAAAGATAAGATAGAGCTTCGTCAACCACCGGCCATACTTATAGGGACTCCAGGTCGTATTGCTGACCGGATTCGTAGGGGAGATGTCGAGACTAATTTTATTACCCATTTGATTCTTGATGAATTTGATAAATCTTTAGCGTTTGGTTTTACCTCCGAGATGAAGGAAATCATGGGAGCCTTGCCCATGCTTAGGAAAAAAACACTCACTTCGGCGACGCAGCAATTAGAAATTCCTGAATACCTTCGATGTAAGGAGCCAAAAATCTTGAATTACCTTAAGAAAAGTGAATCTAAGCTAGAGTTGAAGGCTATTATCGCAAAAGGCGAAAAGAAGTTAGAGGCCTTAGAAGAAGCATTAGGCTATTTGGGGGATGAGCCAGGGATTGTATTTTGTAATTTTAAAGACACCGTTGGTCAGGTAAGTGATTTTTTGAACGAGCATAAAATAAGTAATGGCTGTTTTTCTGGTAATCTGGATCAGATGGACCGTGAAAGAACGCTTATTAAGTTTAGAAATGGGAGTCTGCGCCTGATTATAGCCACAGACTTGGCCGCCCGCGGTTTAGATATCCCTCGAATTAAGTTCATTATTCATTTTGAGCTTCCTTACAATCAGGATGAGTTCACCCATAGAAATGGTCGCACAGCGCGGATGAATAAAGAAGGTATCGCTTATGTGATGCAGTCAAAAGATGAGCGCTTGCCCACATTCATATCGGAGCTACCTGTAGTCAATTGGGAGGAGAAGAAATCACCAAGTACCTCCTTATGGCAGACATTATTTGTTTCTGGGGGACGCAAGGATAAAATCTCTAAGGGAGATTTAGTAGGATTTTTTATAAAAAAAGGATTGTTAGGTGCCGATCAATTGGGAGTTATAGAAATCAAGCACAATTGTGCGTTTATCGGGGTACAAGCTCCAGATATTGAAGCTCTGATCCAAAGGACTACGAACCAATATTTGAAAAAGAGAAAGGTCCGAATAAGTTTAGCTTAACTTTTAGTGGCGCCTTTTAGATGAGAAATTCCGTCTACCATTGGGTGGTTTTTTACCCATCTTTTTCTGGGCGAGCACCGCGGCCACTTCATTGGCAGGATCAGGCGCATAACCTTCAATGGTGCTGCTTAGAATATTCTGTTTGGTCAATTTCTCAATATCCTTGAGGTACGTGACTTCGTCAAAGCTCACCAATGAAATGGCTTCTCCACTGGCTCCGGCACGTCCGGTACGGCCAATTCGATGCACATAATCTTCGGGTATATTAGGGAGTTCAAAATTGATCACGTGTGGGAGCAAGGGGATATCTAATCCTCTGGCTGCGATATCGGTGGCCACTAAGACACGGACATTGCCAGTTTTAAAACTTGAAAGGGCTTTGGTTCGAGCCCCTTGCGTTTTATTACCATGTATTGCTGCTGAGTCGATACCTGCTTTTTCCAATTTTTGACAAAGTCGATTGGCTCCGTGTTTGGTACGGGTGAAAATTAACACTTGGCTCCATTCACCTTCCGATATAAGCTTGATAATCAAACTTGTTTTCTTAGATTGATCTACGCGGTAGACGCGTTGATCAATTTTTTCTACGGTTGTATTTTCGGGCGTAGCTTCGACAAGCATAGGACGGTCCAGAAAACTGTTGGACAGATGTTTGATCTCTTTTGAGAAAGTCGCTGAAAACAATAAATTTTGCCTTTTGGTGGGAAGTAAATCTAAAATTCTTCGGATGTCGCGAAGAAATCCCATGTCGAGCATTCTATCGGCTTCGTCTAGAACTAAAATCTCTACTTCGGATAAGCTCAAGACTCTTTGTCCATACAAGTCCAACAGCCTTCCTGGGGTGGCAATTAATATATCGACGCCACTTCGAAGAGTTTTAATTTGAGGATTGGCATTGACACCACCAAAGATGACCGTCGATTTGATATCTACAAAATGGCTATATTCATCAACATTTTGCTTGATTTGCGCGGCTAGTTCTCGAGTTGGTGTGAGAATCAAGGATCTGATGACCCTTCTCTTGATTGCGGGTCTCTCGGAAAGCAACTCAAGGATGGGCAGAGTAAACCCTGCAGTTTTTCCCGTACCCGTTTGGGCGGATGCTAAAATATCTTTTCTATCTAGAATTACCGGAATGGCTTTTTCCTGAATAGGGGAGGGTGTTGAATATCCTTTTTTAGTGATGGCTTTAAGTAAAGCTTCGGAAAGGCCTAATTGATTGAATGACATGTAAAAGGGTTAGGTTTTGGCTGCAAAATGGCAGCTCCTAAATAAAACGCAAACTTAGCCAATCAATAGTTCAATCGGTCTGCTTTTCAGAAAACTTAATTAATTTATCCATTATTACAGCTGTGAACGATACACGATACCATAAAAAAGGTAAGGTCAGTAGCGGTTTTTTTGGGGATAGTAGAATTAAAACTTAAACAATGAAAAATGACTAAAAAAAATCTTAAAATCTTGAAAAAACAGTATCAAAATTTTAACTTAATTTAATCATTACTCTATCTTACCTATTGAGTCAAAATATTCATATTTGTCTTACTCTTTACATTTTATGATATTAGAAGTTTGATCCACCGCGCCTTATTAGAAACTACACCAATTCATGAAGAATAATAGACAATTGATCCTTAATTTATCAGTGGTTGTTTTTTTACTATTGATGATGGGGTGTCAAAAAAGACTTAATGAATCGATCAAATTAAAAGGAAAAATTAATGTTTTATGATTGGTGTTGAGCTGAGCTTTTCAAAGCATTTCTTTTTATAGACCGAATTAAAATCAGGCTATATCAATATACTAGATATTTTAACCCAACCAGCAGAATCGGATAGTGTAAGTCAAAGTTTTTGGTTCCTACAAAATAACTATGTTTTTAGGAGTAGATGGGGGCTGAATTTCAATAAAGACTCATAAAAACAAGAAGGCTGAGGCCTGCGTTGTGCGCACCCATTCATTTTTTTGGTTATAAACTCACTTTTGCATGTTTGATGTGATGACGCTCATCTTCCAATGCTGTCCAGGCGAAATGCAATTGATTTTCAAATAATTCCATTTGAGGGAAACCACTGGATCTTGAACTATTGGTTTCGGAGATGACGATAGGATTTCCTTTGATTCCAGTGCTTTTGACTGCGATTGCTTTAATTTGGGATTTCTCATCTTGAAAACTCAACCAACTCACAAAGGCCGTCCCTTTTTCATTTATAGCTACATCTACTCTTCCCAGTGGATTGTGGTCATCTATGACGATCGGGGCTTCAAAGGTGGCACCGGCATCTTTTGAGAAGATTATTTTTACTTGAGGGACATCATTGGGTGCTGAAAACCAGACTACGGCTACTTGGTTTCCTTGTGCCGCGATGCGCGGCCCATTCACTGGACAGCCCGCAATTTTCCATTGGTCATTGAATACGGTCTTAGGTGCCGTCCATTGCCCCTTTACCTTTCTTACGATGGATATATCTCGGTATTCCTCCTCTGTTCGATCTCTATAAACAAAGACAGGACCCTCAGAGGTCAGCGCGCCACTTGTTTGACAGCAGTCACATACGCGCGCGTCTAGTTCCGTTGGTTCGGTGAGCACTCCTTGTAGATTGATATCAGCTGCTCTGAGGGTCATCGCTCCTTGACCATGCCCATCATTTGACTTTGGACTGCCCGTATTTCTGCCATCAAGCCAAACGGCAGTGAAAGTTTGGTTGGGCATGGGGAGAATAGAGGCAAAGCCGTGTTCGGTGGGTGTTTGATCATCATGAGGGATGATGCTTGAACTCCAAGGTTGTGAATCCATACTCAAGGTCAGATTGACATCGTATGAATAGGTACTTGATGAGCTTTTAGCCAAAAAATGGCTGATTTTATTTCCTTCGCTATCTATGTTAAGAGATGGATAATCTGCCCAATTCACAAACCAATCAGTGCCTGATGCAATGACTTCCGTGTCACTCCATTTATTTTCTTTTTCCAAAGAAGCAAAATAAAGGGTCGATCGGTCTTCGGTTTCCCCGACCCAACTGAGATAAAGCTGATGGTCTTCTCCCACTTTAAGAAAAGGT
>Ga0206129_10006523_pt1 | contig 11833 bp, 8 predicted proteins | sample Helgoland_Spring_8_FD_148616 | JGI IMG/M metagenome (GOLD analysis project Ga0206129, IMG submission 148616) | Pelagic subsurface seawater microbial communities from Kabeltonne, Helgoland, North Sea - Helgoland_Spring_Bloom_20160502_2 | ecosystem: Environmental > Aquatic > Marine > Epipelagic ...
CTTGGCCACGAAAAGCACCATTTGAATGTATTGCGGCAGTTGTACTTTATTGTGTAAGTAAAACGTGGGGTGAATTCGGGGTACCTTTTCTTTAAACATTTAAGGCCCAGCCACTAAGGAAAGTGCGGTGTTAAAGGGTTGAACTTCGGGTTTCTTTCTATCAATTGTACGAGACATATCGTTTCAAATTTACACTATCGCTAGCATTTGCCTTGTAGTGGCTGTTACCCATTGGCGGTTGATTGCGTTATGATTGTCGCGTTGGCAAGACATACTCTTTGGTAAGTTTGGGATTGTGCGGTTGGCTTTTCGCGCGACTTGACAATGTGTATGGCTTTTAGCGTTTGGTTTTTATTATCCCTATTATTAAACCTGCCAATAAACCAATTCCAACAATTAAGTCCACAATAATCCAAATTTCCTTTCCAAGTGCAATTTTATAAAATGGTTGAAAGAGGATTGCCAACCCTACATAAAGGATTAGCATTTTGTTATCATCAAGTTTATAAGATTTGAACGCAAGAAACCCTAAACCAATAAAAGCTGCTAAACGCACGAATTGGTAATATCCGTAAGGCATATCAAAAAGGCATATTAATAAGCTAATAGCAAGAATTAACTTAATACTAATTGCCATCAGAATCCTTCTCTTTATCAACTACATTTTCGATTTCATATATTGATTGGAATGTTGGTAGAGTATGATTGTTAAAGTAATCTGATGAAATTTTTTCCAGATAATTAGCTGTTTTAATATCTTGTTCAACGTAATATTCAATATCGTTAACAGTGGAGAAGTTTGACAAAATGTCATCATCAGATATATCGAGCTGGGAGTGAATAAGTTTGAAAAATTTAATCTCACTGTATAATACTACGTTGTCAGCTTCAATCATTTTTATTGCAATCTCTACGACCTTAAGTTCTTGTTCATTAGAAAGGTTACATTCACCTAATTCAGAAATAAATTCTTTTAAATAAATCAGACCCTGTTCATTGATATTAACCAACATGGAATTAAGCCTACTGTCTAAATCTTCTAATTGAAATAAACCCTCGTTAGAATCCAATTCCCTAATTAACTTTATTTCTTCTGGGTCAATGTCACCATCGCAAGCCATTACGCAAAACGACATTTTTAGTAATAACTTTCTAAAATCTAATTCTTCCATTTGTTAATATTTAAAACCAATGCTTGGCCGGTCATTATTTTCAGACAAACCTTCCATTTTTGCTCTAATAGCAATATAGCTATGTAATTCTTTTAGCGAAATTGAAGGTTTATTGTTTTTAATTGTACTGAGTAAAATTTCCTTTGAAACTCTTGTATTCAATTTCAGTGCTGTTCTTGAGGCTTCGTCACAAAGAAATTTGATATCACTTGAAACATATTTTTCTGTTGCTCTAGCAAGATCTGAATAATTTAACCCGACTTCCCTTGGCCTTTTTTCCAGATACAGTTTGAACATTAATTCTCGGGCATCAAGATCAGGAGGTGGTAAGTAAATTACCTTGTCCAATCGGCCGGCTCTCAGAATTGCAGGATCAATGGAATTAGGCCTATTGGTTGCTCCAATTATAAATATGCCGTCATCACCACAATTATTCATTTGAGCTAAAAACTCATTAACAGCACTTGTATTCATGTGGTTTACGTTAGAGTTATCCCGATTAGGAACAACCGCATCCAGTTCGTCCATAAAAATGATACTCGGTGCATTTTCTCTTGCCTCATCAAATAGATTTTTAATCTTTTCCTGAGATTCATTGATATACTTACTCTGTATATCAGATGGTTTGAGCTGATAGAAATTAAAACCTATTTCTTCAGCCATTTTTTCTGCAAAGAAGGTTTTGCCACAACCCGGAGGGCCATAAAGTAACATTCCGTTTGGGATAGTTAATCCATATTCTGCGTAGCGCTCTTTTTCGTTTAATGCATCTATTACATCCAATTGAATAGTGTCTTTAAGGTCTTGCATTCCTGCGATAGCCGAGAACCCTTTACCCTTTTTAATTTCTTTAAGCTTCGGTTTCGTCACTTCTTTTGGCGAAGAAAGTTGTTGTACTTCTATTTCGCCATTCATTGCTTTTATAAAGTCTTGAACACTTTTAAACCGATTTTCAGCATTTGGCTGAAGCGCTTTACCGATAACGTTTTGGGTATGTTGGTCTGTAACTGATAAAAATTTCAAAGGTTTTCTACGCTCTTCAATTACAGCGTCTTCTAACTTTTGGTTATCGACCTTGTATTTTGATATTTCAATGAACCATGGAGGTAAACCTTCCAACAAATGATAATACAATGCTCCAGCCGAAAAAACATCACTTCGAACTGAAAACACTTTATTGAACGCTTCATTAGGTTGATAAAATGGTTTTAAACCGTCTTTTAAGTAGTCCTTGTTGGGTTGATTTAAATATCGAGCGTACCCTAAATCAATGATTTTTGGGATGACAATTTTACCTGATAAATCCAACATAACATTTAAGTTAGTCAGGTCGTTGTGGATAATTGGCTTATCAAGAGTATGCAAATAGTTTAATCCATTTAAAACACCTGAAACGATACCTTTAGCTTCATAAGGATTTATGTATTCTTCTCTTTTGAGCTTATCCGCCAAGGTTTCACCACTGATGAAATCAAAAATTGCGTAAGCATATTTTTGACCAACTAAAAGAAGTTCGCCACTATCACAAAAGTTAACCAAATTAGGATGCTTGATTTTCTTTAAAACTTCAATTTCTAAAACTTCACCATTTCCGTCAAATTGGGTTCTATGCAATTTTGAATACGCAAATAGCTTTAATAGTTTGATTTTGTCTTTTTCGTCTTTTACTCGATATGTTTCGGCATTACTTCCTTTCTTCAGAAAGAAAGTAACCTTGTATTTCTTATCAACGGATTGTCCTTTATGCAGTATAGGTTTATGCTTTCCTTCCATAAGCTTTTAACTCTTGTTGAATCATTATGAGTGCATCTAAATCATACTTATTTCTTGGTTCTGATAACTTTTCAAAATAGTTTTGAAATTGATTGCTGGACAATACTTCTTTTTCCGTTAATTCAAAAAGCAAGTCTTTTACAATATCGAGAGAAACAGTCCTAGATTGACGTTGAACATTTAATTCAGTGGAAAAATCTATAGATGGAAAATAAGCCGTAACAGTAATTTGTTGTGACCTATCTACATTAACAGTCAAATCAAAATCACTATTTTCTGGTAAAAGGGAAGGTAAATCAGCTCCGCTGATGATAATGTCAGTAATGTGTTCATTGAAGATCGCTCTTGTTCCCTCTGCTCCGTGATCACCTTCATAAATTGGAATTTTCAAGAAATCAGATTCTACTCCTGGACGAATAGCTTTTGCTGTTTTAAATCCATAGATAATTCCCATTGCAGGAATAGATTGATTTTTCTCCAAACCTTTAACCGTCTTAAAAATAATTTTCCCAGTTGCTTTATCTTTTAACTCAATACCCACATTATAGGGTAATGTTGCACTTCCAATTTTAGAACCTTGAATGACGCTGAAACTTGATGGTTCACTTTCTAAAATATTCCCTTTGTCGTCAAATAGAACTACTTCAAAAACATTGGTTGTTCCTTCGTTAAGTTGAATTTCTACAATTTCCCCAATTGTATTGATTTCAACTTTTCCACTTGACCAAGCTTTATCACCTCTTGTAACTTCTGCAAATACTTTATCAGGGATTTCTCCTTCTGTTTTGTCTGCTAAAATTTTAATCGGAACAAATTCTTCAGTTTCAACTGTTGAAGACTCGTTTGCTATTTCCAATTGAATCTTTGTTTTGTCTCTGGTTTGTTCTCTTACTTCTTCTGAAACATCTACCGTTGATGCATATAGGGCAGCACCTTTTGAAACCACCGTCATTGGGTCTGCACTTGTGTCAGGTTTGCAAATTTGTGCTTCCAACATTTTTCGTAAAACTGGTGAAAACGTTGGACCACCAACAAGAATTAAAGCATCTAATGAAGAACCTTTTAAATTGTTACGTTCTAAAAGGCTTTTACTAACTTCTATTGCTTTTTGAAAAACAGGCGAAAGTGCTCTTGATATATCAGCTTGATTTACTGTAATATCTAATTCAAATTCTTCTCCTTCGTCATCCTCTCCGGGTATATCTCCCAAATCAGAGTAAATAAAATATGTCTCGTTAAAGGACAATTTTTCTCTGGCATTTACCGCATTAAACTTGAGTAACTGCCTTAGCGATTGCAGTTTTTCAACATTTTTTATGAAGCTGTCTATTTTATAATTCTCTCGTAAATATGGCAGAATGATGTTATCGACAATTGCAAAATCTAAATTAACAGCACCTAAATAGTTATCTCCTTCGGTATCGATAACTTTTATAATACCATTAAAGACTTTTTGAAGTGAAGCACTAAAGGTTTTACTTCCAAAATTGAAAACCAAACAAAAACCATCTTTCTTATTTGAGTCTAAACCATTGGATAATGATGCAGCGATAGATTCTTGAATGAGTTCAATTTGCTGCAAGCTTGCCAATTCACCCGCATTTCTCACCGCCTCTTTTTGATTATATTTAAAGTCGTCTGGAACAGTAATAACTGCTAACTTTATTTCCTCTTCCTTTTCATAGGATAAAAGTGATTTGATGACTTCTGCTAAAAATTCTTCAGAAGTAAATGCTTTATTGGCATTTGAACTGTAATAAGTTTTATCGGTGCCTAATGTTCTCGTAAACTCTACAAATGAATTTTGTGATGAAGAATCCCAACTTTTTTGAGATTTTAATGCAACACGCTTGTGAGCAATCAATGCCCTATCACCAACTTGAATTGCTCCGCTTTTGTTCACATAAACACACATAGGTATCTCTTCTCGCAATACATCAGTCTTTATAATACGAGGCTCTCCATCTTTCATTCTTGCAATGGAAGCGAAGTCAAGTCCTAAATGTATTGCGTGGGTTAGTTTCATTTACAACGCTTCATCTGGATTACTAGGTCGAGTACTGAAGTTTCCATTTTCTTGTAAAATCAGCTCATACTCTAAAATATTATTGCTCAATGATTGAGGGTCATCCTTCCCAAAACTTTCGTTGGCAATAAAACCACCTTTCATTTTTCCACCTTTCATTTTCTTTTCAGGGTTCCAGCCCTTACCGTAGTAAAAAAATGGCTGGTATGTGCCATTTGGAAATGAAAATGTATAGCTACTGCCTGAACTAATAAAAGCATGACGTACCACATTACCATTTTTTTTGAGAGTTACTATAACATCAGAGTTACTCGTTGTCACTTTTATTTTTGAACAACCTTGGTAATCACAAGTTGAATTACTTCCAAAATAACGTGAATATGGTGTGGAACCAGTACGCAACGAATTGTTGATATACTTATCATAGATGGCTTTTTTGACTCTCTCTCTTTCAAGTCGCGCTTCTCTGACTTTTCGCTTCTCCTCCTCACGTTTTTCCTCCGCAATGCGATTCTGCTCCAGTTGAAATGCACGTTCAGCCTCTTCAGCTTTGCGCTTTTCTTCCAATTCAATTCTTTGCAATTCTTCTCTAGCTTGGCGTTGCTCTCTTTCTTTTTCGCTTTCACAGGACGATATAGTCAATGCTAGAAAGATGAGAGTAAGCAATGTTTTGTTTCTAATAATCATTTTGAAGCTTTTTACTAACCAACTAAAACAGAATCGTCACCGCTTGGTCGTTCATCATTTGGTATAAGATCAAACAAAGATTTTACGACAGGCTGTAGCTCATCTACACTAGGATTTTCGCCTATAATTTGAAGTCCTTCATTAATAAGATTTCTTGCTCTATGACTGTCCTTCCAGTTATGTGACTCAAAGTTGCTATTAAAGCCTCTAATAAGGCCAATTAACTGATAAACCAGAGTCAATTGAATGAAAAAACCGTTGATTTCTTCTAATAATCCATTGCCGAGTTTTACTTCCTTGCTTCGAATTACTTCATCTAATTGCGTACGGAATTGATTAACAACTTGTGTGGTCTTTTCATTACCTAGTTCGTTATTGGCTTTTTCCAAACGGTAGAATTCTTCTTTTAGCGTTTCTTCTAATTTTGGCCATTCACCAACCTCATTTATATCGTCAATCTTTTTTAAAGACTTTCTTAAATTAGAGACAACTTGTTTTTGTGTGTCGATATCATTTGGATTTGACTTGAATGCTTTTTCAGTCTCATGAACTTCTTGTTCAATTTGTTCTATGATCGTACCATCAGAATTGGGTTCTTCTTTTAACTCAACTAGACTGCCCTTAGCTTTTCTAAGTTCATCTTTCAACCAATCCGTCTGAAGAGATTCTTTGAAACTAGTCGCTTCAACTTCGTGTGTATAATCTAAATATGGAAAGTAGGCTGTGACAGTAATTTTTTCCGATCTATCAATATTGACCGTTAAATCTACATCACTATTTTCGGGAAGAAGTGATGGAAGGTCGGCTCCTGATATTTTAATTGTATTTACATGTTCATTATATATTGCTCTAGTGCCTTCTGAACCATACTCACCTTCGTAAACGGGTATTTTGATAAAATCTGAATCCATTCCTGGTCGAATTTGTTTCTGAGTTTTCAGCCCATTTGCGATGCCAACGGAAGGAAATGATTTGTTTTTCTCCAAACCTTTAACCGTCCTAAAAATAATTTTCCCAGTTGCTCTATCTTTTAACTCAATTCCTACATTGTAAGCTAATGTAGCACTACCTATTTTTGAACCTTGTATTATGTTGAAACTTGAAGGCTCACTCTCTAAAACATTTCCTTTGTCGTCAAACAGAGTAACTTCAAAAACATTGGTTTTACCTTCATTTAATTGAATTTCTACAACTTCACCAATCGTATTAATTTCAACTTTCCCACTTGACCAAGCTTTGTCGCCTCTTGTAACTTCTGCAAATACTTTTTCAGGAATATCTCCTTCTGTTTTGTCTGCTAAAATTTTGATAGGCACAAATTCTTCTGTTTCTACCGTTGAAGATTCGTTTGCGATTTCTAATTGAATTTTGGTTTTGTCTCTTGTTTGTTCTCTTACTTCCTCTGAAACATCAACTGTAGAAGCGTACAATGCAGCACCTTTTGAAACTACCGTCATTGGGTCAGCACTCGTATCAGGCTTACAGATTTGTCCTTCTAACATTTTCCGTAAAACAGGCGAAAATGTTGGCCCTCCAACAAGTATTAATGAATCTAAAGACGAGCCTTTTAAATTATTACGCTGTAACAATTTTTTACTTACGTCAATTGCTTTTTGAAAAACAGGTGAGAGTGCTTTTGTAATATTTTCCTGTGTAACAGTAATATCTAATTCAATTTCTTCTCCTTCATCATCTTCACCAAGGTCTCCTAAATCAGATAAAATATTATGAGTTTCATTAAAAGAAAGGGCAACTTTAGTTTCTTCTGCGAAAAATTTCATTGCGTTTCGCAAAATTTGTTTTTTTGTATCGTCTGCTAATACAGAATCAATCACAAAATTTTCTTCGATATATGGCAGAATGATTTCATCAACAATGGCAAAGTCCAAATTTTTACCACCAAGATAGTTGTCTCCTTCGGTATCAATTACTTTCATTATACCTTCTTCAACTTTCAAAAGTGCAGCATCAAAAGTTCCTCCACCAAAGTCAAATACCAACCAAAAACCATCTTTTTTGTCTGAATCTAAACCATAAGCCATTGATGCAGCAACTGGTTCTTGTAACAATTCTATATGATTGAAGCCTGCTAATTTTGCGGCTTCTCTTGTTGCTTCCTTTTGGTTATTTTTAAAAGCCGCTGGAACTGTAATAACAATGGAATTGACGTTTTCAGCTTTTACAAAAGATTTCAAAGTTTTCAGAACTTCTGCTGATAATTCTTCAGAAGTCAAGTCTTTACCAAGGTTTGAACTTGAATAGGCTTTATAACTACCCATTGTTCTTTTAAACTCGATATAAGAATTGGAATCAGAGTCATTCCAAGTTTTCATAGCTTTGAGTTTATCTCGTTTCAGAGCATTGTAGGCACTATCTCCAACTTGTATTGCTTTCTTCTTATTTATATAAACCGAAGAGGGCATTGTATCTTTTAAAGTGTCCGTTTTTTTAATGGTTGCATCTCCATTTTCCATTCTGGAAATTGCGGAATTGGTTGTTCCTAAATCAATTCCGTAGTCAATTTTTGTCCTTGCCATTTGTAAATGTTTTTTATTCGCCTACACTAACTTCAATTTGAGCTGCTTGTATCATCTCGCCTTTAAAGTTTACCTGTGGTTTAATAATTCTTGAAATAATTTGTTTTCCTGTTTCCAAATCCTCATTAGGTGTGAAATTTGCCGTTACTTTCATTCCTTCATTATATTCTTTTCCTAACATTTCAACTAATTCATATCCATTGGCTGCAAAGTTCTGTTGAATACGTTGAACAGAGGAATTCAATTGTTTTAATCCTTTGGTTTTTTCATCCATTTGGGTTAAGTTTTTTTGCATTCGTACAATTTCATCTGCAACTTTCAAGGCTAATGAATGGTCTGCTTTCTCATTGGAAGCAACAGGTTGTGCTTTGGACGACTCTTGTTGAAGTTTTAACTGGGTTTCTAAAACTTCTACCAGTTTATTGTCCAACTTAACACTTTCTTCCTCAAGAGAAGCTTTTGTGCTTCGTATTTGGGTTTCGACATCTGTTTTACTGGAAGAAATTCGTTTACCCAATAGCCAATAGATTATTCCACCCAATAATAGAGTTGCTAAAGTTGCAATAATCCAATACAATCGATTTTTTTCAACGTTATTATCCAATTGGGCAATTTGAGTATCTGCTTTTTGACCTGCTTCTTGAATTTTAGTTCCCAGTTCTTTAGAATTGATAATTATATTATCGCCATTTGTTTGGATGAGTAAAGACAGACTATCGGTTGAAGTAAAAAGGCTCTTGTTTTCTTCCTGCAAAGCTGAGATGTTCTTTTTTTGTCTTCCTATAACAATCCACTGATTGCTTATTGTTTTATTCAAAACATCAATTTCCTTCTGTTGCTCGAGTATGTTGTTTTTAATGATTGATATTTCCTCAACTAAACTTGAATCTTGCTGCCCTTGGGCAATTAGTTGCATTGAACCAATCACCAACGATATAACTAATATGTTCCTAATCATTTTTTATTGTTTTAATAAATTGATCTAACCCTCTGCGGATTATTGAATTGATATGTTCTTTGCCCGTTAATACTTTCACCAAACCAGGGGAATAGGTATAATAGAATTTAATTAAACTTCGACCTAATATTGTTCTGCTCAAAAAGTCATCTCTGAATTTTCTCAACTCCAAAACTTGTGGGTGGTCATAATCACCATAAGCCATAGTGGCTATGTAGCAACCGTCACTTGCACTACTAATAGTTGAACTTACTTTCTTTGCTGTTGATTTTGCTTGAGCTGCTCTTACGTCTTTCCAATAGCATAGATGTTTTACTTGATTTATTTGAATCGGACCAAGTTTGCCTAACAAGAAATCTACAAGGCTTTTATATTCCGCAACTTTGCTTTGATTTGAGCAACGCTGAATGACTTCAACGTCATTTATACTTACTCCATTACCGACAACTTCTACTACTTTATCCCAATTTAGGCAGTTGGCCTTCATTTTATCCACTTTCGAATAATTGATGGACTCATGATATAACATACCCATTCTCATTACCGAAACTTGAGCATCAATTTCACTGATGGCTTTTTCGTAAGCCAACTTAATAGAATTCAATATTGCAATTGCCTGATTAACCTCTCGGTCTTTCATATCGGCAAGGGTTGCGAGACTGTCTTTTGCTCTATCTTTTGTTAGCTTTCCAACTGCAATCGAATCAGCTAATTTTGTTAGTTTTTGAGATGATTCAAGATAATTTTCACCCGAATCATTTTCTTGACTTTCGTTAAAATAATCTATTCCGCATTGCATTATTTCATTTGCCAATTGGTCGGCAACTGCCTTGTATTTTAAGTCGCTTGTGCCAAGTAATGATTTGAGAAGTGATAAATCGTCTTTTGTTTTAGAGAAAAGACTTCTGCCAAATTCATAAGCATTCCCTTTGTCTGCTTTTCGTTTCTTTTTACAGCTTTCAATTTGGCTTTCGATTTTGTGTAATGGATCTTCTGTTAACTTTTTGGAAAGATACTTTTGAGTAGATTCCTTGCAATTACTGAACAATAGCAATATTTCTGAGCTTGAATACTGATTTTTAAATTGCATTAGCAATTCATCAATAAATTTTTCTAATTGGCTTTGACTATAAATTGTGAAGGTTTCATCCGCTACAGAATGGACAAAGTCTTTAAAATATTCTGAATTAATCAGTTTCAGTTTAGCTTCAATGCCTGTCTTGATATCATTTTTATCGCTACTTAAGAGTTTGTATGTCCCGAAATTATTGAACGTAGAGAAATTGTTGGAATTGATATCTCTAAAATTTTTCGGAAACTTTCCAAATGGTGCATTATCGACTATTTTTTTGTGTGCAGATTTAGTTTCATCATTTGTTGACCTATTTACATTTATTATACAAAACAAAAGCTCCTGTAAGGCCTCAGTTTTTTTTGATGGAGCAGTCTTTGTAGTTTCTTTTGGCTTGGGAGCTTTAAGCGTATCAAGAACAAACTTCTTAAAGTAAAACTCGTTTGCGGAGAACCCTTTGTCTTCTATAAATGATAACGCATCTTCAATTGCTTGATCTAAAGAATTTCCTGCTGCGTAAGATTTTCTTAAAACTTTCAATGAATCTGTTACAAGAAACTCAGGCGCACCTATTCTCTCATTGTATGCAAATTTAGCTGGTCTAAGTGCCTTATTTATTTCATTTTCTGAGAACCCAAGTTCCTGCAAAACCTCTATGGTTTCTTTTTTCGTAAGGTTTTCTTGTTCAGCTTCTTTTATTACGTCCTCTATTGTAAAATTGCTCTCATCTTCATTAGTGACTACTCTAGGATATCGTATGTAGTTAACCCTTGTATTTGAGGTTATTACTTTTTCCCAAATTTCGAGTGCTTTTTCTTCATCACCATTTTTCAGATATTCAATTGCGGTGTTGTCAAATGGACTGGCATTTAAGAACCAAAACAGGGCATAATTTACTTTGTCTTGGTTTTGCTCAACATTTGAAAAGGCTTTGTTTACAGAATCTTCCGTTCTGTCAATGTTGCCAAGAATTTGAAAGTCAAATTCTGATTTGATTTCTTTTCCAACCTTGGTGTAGGCTTTGATTTTCCCTTTTTGCTTTTGTATTTCTTTTGTGGTTGCATTGGAAAGAATTCCCGCAATTCGAAATGGGTTTTTATGTATTAAATCCATATTCAATTAATTGGTTTTAAGTTTATAAAACTACTTCTTATTTCGTAGAATTCAAAGGATTAATTTGGCTTTTTGGAAGGGGAGAAATAGCTCTTTTGGTTTTGTTGCTTTTGCCAGTGTCGTGGCAAAAACCAAATGTGCTATTTGTGCGGTGGGTATTCATAGAGCTTGTGGGTAACAGCTCGCTATATGTACCGTTACATATATCCGACATATCTAAACACAAATATATTTAATCCAAATGACTTTTTAATTTCTGATAATCAAACACTTAACCGATAAAACCATTTACAATCGTTTACAAATGGAAACGACTTGTCTTCCTGTACAAATTGGTTAATGGGTAACCAAGAAGCGCTGCACTTTAGACTTTCCGTCTCCGTTGACGCGCAAGAAATAAACGCCATCGGCTAAATCCAATTGGTAGTTGAGCAGGTATGCACCTTCTTCAATAAACTCAGTTTGTTCAAACACGGTTCGCCCCATTACATTCAC
>Ga0206129_10006528_pt1 | contig 11829 bp, 11 predicted proteins | sample Helgoland_Spring_8_FD_148616 | JGI IMG/M metagenome (GOLD analysis project Ga0206129, IMG submission 148616) | Pelagic subsurface seawater microbial communities from Kabeltonne, Helgoland, North Sea - Helgoland_Spring_Bloom_20160502_2 | ecosystem: Environmental > Aquatic > Marine > Epipelagic ...
ATTTATATTTATAATTTGGTAAATGCTTTCAAACCATACATATTTGTTCCTTTTTGAATATACTCTAATAAAGCACCTCCGCCTGTAGAAATATAAATATCATTCCTATTTTTATCGAATAAACTGGCGGTCTCTCCTCCTCCTACAATAATCTTTTTATCTTTTAGATTTTGTAAAAACATCGCAATTTGTTCACTACCCTTCTTATAAATCTCATGCTCAATTACACCAAGAGGTCCATTCCAAAAAATAATATCACTTTTTAATATTTCATCCATAAGAACTTGAATGCTTTTATCAGATATGTCAAACAAATTTGCACTTGAATTTTTAACATCAACCAATGATAATTCCATAGGTTCATCATCCATATTGTAATTTCCTACGCCATATTCCATTACCATCACATTATTATGATATTCGTCATAATGTTTTGCTAATCCTCCCGCAATGAATAAACGAGTATTAGGGATTTTACGAAGTGTATCTATGAAAGGCATCTTGTCTTGTATTTTTGCTCCTCCTATAATTCCTAAAATTTTTTCATTACTATTAGAGAGAATAGAGTTTAAGTTTACCAATTCATTTTCAACCAATTCACCATATCCATATTCTTTATCGGAACAATTAATATCACATATACTCATATGTTCTCTATGTAAACATCCAAAAGCATCAATAATAAAAACATCTCCTAGTTCCCTATAAACACGAATAGAATCATTATCTGTATCTATACATTGTTTGGCATATAATGTTTCGATCGGATGAAACCTTAAATTTTCTAATAGATAAACACCTGTTTTTGTTTTATATAAAGTATCTTGAGACAATCCGTCGGGCAGGAACTCTATAGTTGTTTCTAAATATTTTTCTAAAATTGGAATCATAAATTGGAGAGAAAACTCATCCTCTTTATTTACAGGTCTTCCAAAATGGGAAGTTAAAATAAGTCTATTTGGATTTTGTGATAATATATATTTTATAGTAGGTAATGCTGAAACAATTCTAAAGTCGTCCACAACTTCACCATCCTTCATTGCTATATTAAAATCAAATCGGGCGACAACATTCTTTCCTTCTAATTGTAAATTCTTCATGTTGTATTTTTCCTTTATTTTAGTATTAAAAAAATACATATGTTTTACTAATCGAATCAATTGAGCAGAATAAGACCATTCATTATCATACCATAGTAATAATTTAAGTTTTCCATTTCCCATATTTAAGGATGCTTTTTTATCAAAAATAGTAGGAGTGATTGTCGTCATGAAATCGGAACTAACTAGATTTTTAGTATTGATACCATATAGTTTATTCATTAATCCTGACTCTTGAATTAGCTGTTCTATGGTATCCAAATTTACGGTTGTATCATCTAGTTCTATATTAAAATCCAATAAAGAACAATTTGACGTAGGAACTCTTACACTTGTTCCATGTATTTTTCCTTCTAATTCAGGAAAAATTTGAATGATGGATTTGGATGCTCCTGTCGAATGAGGGATAATATTATTAAAAACAGAACGATTGGTTCTTGCTCCTATTTTATTTACATCAATTGTATATTGAGAAGCGGTTGCTGAGTGAATGGTGATAAAATTACAATGATTTACTTGATAATTATCGATTAATAATTTCATCATAGGTGCAATACAATTCGTTGTACAGGAGGATCCTGATAATATTTTCTCTCCATTATATTTTTCATGATTTGCACCAAAAATAAAGGTATCTGTTGCTGTATCCTCTGGAGGTGCAGACATGATTACATACTTTGAATTATGTAATTTACATTTTTTAGTCGTTAAAAAAGCACCGGTCGCATCAATTACATATTCGCACTCATTCCAGTCTAACATTTCGGCATCGCGGTTACTTAATAATTGAATTGTATGTCTACCTATTTCAAATGTGGTTTCGTTCAAAATGTTTACCTTTATTTTTTGTGTTGTATGAGAACTATCATAATTCAAATAATCTTCAAGCTCATTTATATGTAAATTAACCGCATTGACTGCTCCAATCTTTACATCCGTGTCATTTAATAATTGTAAAAAAACGCATTTCCCAATTCTTCCTAATCCATTAATACCTATTTTGATAGCCATTATAAAATATTACTATAAAATATAAAACCCCATATTTTATATTTTATTAATAATCTACATTATCCAAACTATGGGAATAAAATAGAATGAATATCATCGTAGTGAAGATTTGTATTCATCTTATTTTTATCCATGGTTACAGAACAACCACCTACATCTTTTAAACATGATACATCATATTTATATATTTTATTATCGTACGCATATTTAATTATTTTTTCGGTCTCCTCATAATTTTTATTTTTATGTAAATGTAACGATAATTTTTGTATTTTACTATTCTCCTTTTGATCGTATATGTGTATTAATTTATCTAATATATATTTAAATTTTTCAAATTTTAATGTTCCACATGTATCCGAAATACAAAGTTCAGTAATAGTATTATAATTTTGTAAATAATATATTATTTCATTTATTATTATATTTACGTCTATTTCCCCTTTTATAGGACATTCACTTATACAAGAAATATATAATTTCACGTTTTTCGCCTTCGCTATGTTTAATAAATACAACGATTTACTTAAATCTTTCTTTGTTTCTAATAATGTTTTATTGATATTTTTTTTTTGAAATTCGTCAGATACAGATGTAATTAATGAAAAATTTTTTATTTTATGTTCTAATCCTTTTTGAACTGATTTATAATTAGGTGTTAGTATATAACTATTATTCATACATAATGTTTGTGTATGTTTGAATAATTCGATTGAATCCTTCATTTGAGGTAAAATTTTTGGTGATACCAATGAACCTATTTCTACACTAGTAGGGATGTGTTTATTAATTATTTTATGATATAACTCCTTCTTTTCGCTTAAAGAATAAATTTTTTTAATCGATTGTAATCCATCACGTAAAGAAATATCAAAGAATTTCAATTTTTGCATTTTTGTTTATTAATAATATATATATTATAAAATTTAAATCAATTTAATTATTTATATATTAAATATTAAATATAAACTCAAAAAATTGATTTCATAAAATAGGCTATTGTTATGATAGCCACATAACATGCCAACGCAAAGAAGTTATTTAAACCAAGCATCAACCCTTCGTACCCAGTATGAATCATTACAGAAAAATCAAGGAACTTCTCCTGCTACAAATATGAAACTATTACATCATTTGGCAGCAATATATAAGCAATTGGGGCAATATAAGAAGTCTAATTATTTTCTAAATATTTTAGAAGAAATTTGTTATGTTTATCATCCTTATTCACCACGTCATTTACATGTCCAATCCTTAATTATTATGAATGAAAACAAAGTTATTCAAGAAAAAATCAATACCAAGAAGAATAAGGAAAGAACAAAAGAAAAACAGAAGCGCGCTACTGAAATAAATAATAATAAATTAAAGAATGGAAAAAAGAATGGAAAAAAGAGTGAAAATAAGGACGAACTAGAAAAAGAAGTATAAAAATTAAATATTAAGTTAAATAGATTAATATTTTATATTATAAAATAGAATGGAATCTATAAATGATTATATAACAAATATAATATCACAAGATACACGTGATGATACTAATTGGGGAAATATAGTATCTTATAGTGATTTTGATGGTGTTATAAATAAAAAAATTTTTTCTGAATATTTAAACTATATTGTTGATAATAATACTATATTACAAAAAATTATCATAAAAAAAAATAACAAATCATTTTTTCAGGATATTACTATTAATATTGATAAACATTATTCCCTTTTTTATTGTCATCATGATAAATTTGATAAGAAAATATATAATGTTTTAAATAATAATAATAATGATAATTGGTATTTTCAAATTTATAGTGATAAACATAATAAAAAATTTAGATTATTTTTTATTATAAATCATGCTTACGGTGATGGATATAAACTTTTATCTATTACGACTAGTAAAAACAATACATACAAAATTCCTAATTTTAAAAGATATACTAATAATAATTATTATATGTTTATTATTGGAACAATCATTTTATTATTAAGCTATTTAAAACTTTTATGTAATCTTTATATTTTTAAACATGATAAAGTACCAATAAAATATATCAATAAAACAAATTTTATCAAAAAAACATTAGATTTTAATATAATTAAAAATAAATCAAATGATTTACATATAACACTCAATGATTTACTTTATTCTATTTCCATAAAAACTCATTATCATTATTATAAAAAACCCAAAAATATATTAATAGCTTCTCCTGTTAATACAGGTAATAAAAATAATACTAACAATTTTTGTTTGTTATTTACCCAAATTAAAAATAATATGGATAAAAATGAATTACTAAAAACAACACATGCCTTATTTAATTATTATAAATATTCATTATTTATTCCTTTATTAACTATAATTTATTCGTTAATTGGAACTTATTTAGGTCATATGTTATATAGTAAAATTACAGATAATCTAGATATTTTATATACGAATATCATTGGACCTAATAAAAAAGATATACATGATAATAATAATTATAAATTATTTAATAATAACAATATTCAATGTAAAAATATAGTATTTCTTATGAATCATAAAAAAAATGAATTAACTTTTAATATTATTAGTTATGATAAATATATTAATATTATAGTATCATTTCAAGATAAATTATATAATAAAAAAAAATTAACAAAAGCATTAGATTCTGCGTATACTGAAATGATTAACTAATAAAAGATTATTATAATATGAGTAATAATATTTTATTAATAGGATGTACAGGATTTATAGGGCAATGTATAATATATACATTATTAAAAGATACGAATTATGATATTTTATTAGTTATTAGAACCAAACATAATACTAGTATTGAAAATAGATTAGATATTATATTAAAAAATATTAATTTAGAAAATAATCCAAAAATAAGAGAGAGAATAAAACTAATAAACATAGAGTACCAAAAAGAAAACAATATGAATATTTATTTTGTTAATAATAATGATGAGCAATATATTATTAATAATATTACTTGTGTGATTAATGGATTAGCCGATATAAATTTTTCTAGACCATTGATAAAAGCAGTAAAAAACAATACTCTAACAGCATATAATTGGTTAAAATTAATAAAAAAATGTAAAAATAAATGCAATTATATTTATTTATCAACATGCTATGTTAATTATCATTTAAATCAAACTATTATCAAAGAAGAAATTTACGAAACGAATATGAATGAAAAAACATTATATGATATATTAGATAATAAAATTACATCCTATTCTCCTTATTATAATACATATTGCTATTCAAAACAGCTTACAGAAATAATTTTAGTAAAAAATCATGAACATATAAACTTACATATAATTCGTCCATCTATTGTGTGTCCTGCATATGAATATCCATATAAAGGATATGGAGACATTCAGACTGTGAATTTATTTTATTATGGCGCGGTTACAGGAAAAATACCATTTATTTATTTGAATAAGAATACACCTGTAAACTCATTAATACCGGTTGATTTTGTAGCCAATGAATGTATTAACCATATCAATAATAATGATAATTTCTCATTATCACATTGTTCGTTAAATATTGAGAATATAAATGCGTATGAATTATTTAATTTATCAAACGAATTTATTACTAAGTATAATACTGATTTTTTTATTAAAGGAAAAAAATGTATTCCTTTTAATCCAATCATTACTAAAAATATATTTTATATTTTGAACTATATTATACAGTATATTATTATCCAATTAGTAAATAATCATTCCATATATGAAATATGGAAATCATTGGAATTTACTTATAAATTAACCTACGTTTCGTTTTTTATTGAAAAACATAAAATTTTTCATACCAAAACAGAATATAAAAATGTTGATATTTTATCAATATATCGTCATTATTTAACTACTTATTTTAAAGAACAAGTAAGCATATTAAGTATATAAATTAATAAAAAATAATAATTTATATACGGGATAATCAGGAGAATATTTCTTATATTATAATTCATCTAATATAGATTTTATTTTTAAATATACATTTTTAGAATCTTTATCATTTATCATTTCATCATTATTTAATTTATTTAATGCATCGGAAGAATAATTGGGATAATAAAATCCATTATTATTTATCTTATTATTAAATAATATAAATTGAATTTTTTTTGTTGAATTACATACATCTTGACAAACAAAATTATTTAATATATATTGAATATGTGTTGATAATATAGATTTTTCAAACAAATTTGTTTTTATTATACCAGGATGTAATGAATAAATTTTAATATTTGATTTATTATTTATTATATTCTTGTTTAAATAATTTATATATAATAACATACACAATTTGGATTGTTGATAATAATCTTGTGAATCATATAATGTACAATTTTTATATAACATAAATTTATTATATTCATTATTGGGTATAAAATGAGATATACTTGAAATATTTAATATTTCTAATTGTTCCTTCCTTTTTTTTTGTTTTTTTATAAATAATTCCATTAACAATGCATGTGATAAAAAATTTGTTTGTATTTGTACATTGTATCCATCATCAGTACATACATTATTTGCATTTGTTATCCCTGCGTTATTTATCAAACAATCGATACCATTTGGATATAATTTATTTATTTTGTCATAACATTTTTTAACACTTTTAAAATTTAAAAAATCACATTCTATAAAATTAATTCTTTTCTTATATTTTTCATTTAACCTATTTTTATATTTCATAAAATTTTCTGAAGTACGATTCAATAACACTAACTTTGAATTGGTATTATTTAATAAAAAATTAACAAAATCATTACCTATACCAGAGGTTGTCCCTGATATTACTATAATTTTATTATTATATTTATTATTATATTTATCATTAATAATAATATCTGAATCAAATAAATATTTTTTAGTATATTTTATAAAAATATTATCAAATAAATTGTACTGAGGGTTTATCATTAATAATGGAATATATATTAACATTAGAAATAATGCAATATAATTTTTCTTCAAGAATATATATTTAAATATTAAATAAGTGCACATAGGTGCAGCTATACAATATTTTATAAAATTATTTACATAATCTTTATTTACTTTAGTAAAAAAAAATACCAAACTCGCAGGACCGGTCCAATTATCATCATTAAATAAACTTTTTTCGACACGAGCTAATATACATCCTTTGAAATAATAATTTGAATATATCACTAATATCCAGATTATAGTAAAAATATATAATGTATGATTATTATCAGTTTTAATTAAATTAGATATGACTGTTATTCCAAATAAAATATGAATTATGGTTGTAATATAACCTGCAATTATTTTGCTATTAAATGTAAAAGGTAATATCATTTTTATTATTTTATCAATGATCAAATTTGTATTTTTTATTCTTGTTTCTTTATCAAAAAATCCCATATATATATTTTAATTAATATCTTTTTTGATATTAAACTATTCGTATTTTATGTTATTATAACATTATTTACTAATTATAATAATATGAATATATCTAAATTATTAATAATAATAACAATATTATTATGTTCTATACAAATTTTATTTGTATTATCTAATGCATTATATTTTAGTAAAAAATATTTTTTTACTAAAGAAATTCAATTAAATAAAAGATATGGTAATAATTCATGGGTATTAATAACAGGTTGTAGTGCTGGACAAGGTAAAAGATTTGCTATTGAATTTGCAAAACGTAATTTTAATATTATATTAATAGGGAGAAAAGGTATTAAAAATGTTGAAAAAATAATTAAAAATAAATATAATGTAAAAACAATCACCTATATTGCTAATTTTAATAATGCATATAAATTAGATTTTTTTAATGGTATTGAAAATATCTTGAATAATTTAGATGGTGAATTATCATTTTTAGTTAATAATATTGGACATAGAATGGCTTGGAATCCTTATCATAAAATGCCCATTAAAAAAATACGTGATACTATTATTTGTGGAACTATGGTTCAATCGAGAATGACACAAATTGCCATTAATCATTTTTTAACAAAAAAATCGAACCATAAATCCTGTATAATTAATATAACTGCGCAATGTCAAAACCTTAGTTTCTTTTTTGGAACACCTACATGGATTTCCGTTCCATATATGTCTGTTTATGAAGGTTCAAACGCATTTGGATTTTATCATTCTAATTCAATTGAAATGGAATATAAAGATATGATTGATGTCTTAAATATTACACCTGGACCAGTAATTACAGGTAATACAAAATATTTAAATAGTATTCCTTTCTCAATTGATTGTAAATCATATGTTGAAAATATTTTTACATTAATAGGAAATTATACTGGTCCTCAACACGCCTATTGGAAACATGAATTATCTGGATTTATATCTAATATTCCACTTATAGATATTTATAAAAAATTCGCTATGTTTAATGTTGGAAATTTATTAGCAAATTATTTTATGAATAAAAAAAAAGTATAAAATTTATTTTTCACAAACAGCAATTACATATTTAAAACCATTTGTTCCACCACAAATTGTATTGATATAAAATCCACATCCTATTCTTAATAAATTATACATCCACGACGGTAACATAAAATTATCTGGACAACAAGTATTTTTAAAAAAATAATTATAATAAGGTTTGAATGTTTTGTCTGTTATGTCTTCTATTTTTACTTTGAAACCGACATCTTCTAATTGTTTTTTAAATTCATCTATACCTATTTTATTTGATTTCGGAATATCAAATAATTTTTCAAAACTATTCCGATTTATTACATTAAATATATCAATATTATCATCATCATTATATAAAATATCAGCTATTACTAATTTCCCTCCTTCATTCAATACACGATAAGATTCTTTTAAAAAATCTGTTCTTGGATTATAATGAAAGGCTGATTCCAATGAAATTACTCTATCATATGTATTATCGTCAAAATTTAAGGCACATGCGTTACCTGTATCAAATGTAATATCTTCATTTATATTTATTTTTTTTGCTTTCTTAATGGATACTTTACTTATATCTATTGCATCTATTTTAGCAGTTATTTTTTTTTTCCAATAAAAATCTTGTTCTCCATATCCACATCCAACATCCAATATTTTTTTGGCATTTTTTAAATCCCCTTTTTTACCTATAATTTTACATAATCTTTTATTTGCATCGAACAATGTCATATTTGGTTTATCCCAATATCCATAATTCATATAATTGGAAGTTTCATTATCGCCTACTTTCTTTAAAAAATTTATTAATTGGTCATATTTATCAAAATTTTTTTTCATAATTAAAAATGAAAAATAACATAACACCATAATAATTGTAATGAATGGAATAACAATAATAACGATTATACATATTAATATCCTAATACTTAAATTCATGATTTCTGTTAGCTTGTCTAAAGGTTCTGTAATAATTTTCTCTATTAATTTATTAATTAATGAATTATTTATTGTTTCATCCATAATAAATAATTATTATTTATTAATTTGTTTATTTCAACGCCTTTTAATGTTTAATTATTTAATAAAATAAATATAAAATATTTATTTATTTTATATGTTAACCAATTTCTTAAAGAAAAATAAAAAACTTCTTTTAGCTATATTTACTATTTTAATTGCATATATTTTATATACCTGTTTTTACAATAATATAGTTGAAGGTGCAGAAAGTATGGACAATACTACAGACAATACTACTACAAAATCATCATGTGATGATAAAAAATGTAGAGAACAATGTCCGGAATTAGATATTGAATGTTTAAAAGAACATGCCGAAGTTTGTGGAGATTGTACATTTAATGTATCTGAAATATCAGAACAAATTGAACAAAAAACTTTTAATAATACTATGAATATACCACAGCCTCAGCAAAAACCGGTAAACATTACTATAATGAATCAAAATGATCCTCAACAAAATAATGATGAGGAATATATGTTAGGTATTTTACCTAATGGCGGACCCTCTAGAATTAATGATTACAATGATAAAATTATTTTTAGTGGACCCAAAAAGAAGGATTATGTATTAATTAATCCTACTACTGGAGAAAATAATTTTCCTAAAACCTTATCTACTACAGGAATGTTTACACAAACTGGATATTATCCTAGTAATACTGGTAATCAATCGGACGCTTCTGAATATGCTGCCCCAAATGTAGATCAATTTAAACAGCCTAGAATGGAACAACAACAACCTAGAATGGAACAACCATCCCATAATGAATTTACAAGAATGGAACAACAACCTAGAATGGAACAACAACCTAGAATGGAACAACAGCCAGAAGGAGGTAAACAAAATAATAAAGAAATGTTTTCAAACAATAAAAAATTTAAATTTTAGGGATCAATTTTCTTTACATTTTTATAATCAAATTTTTCATTATTTAAAATTTTATTATAGATTTCATCAGACATTTCTATTGAATCTACAATATAAGTAGTGCTTAAAGGTTTTGTTAAATTAAAAACATACTCTATAAACATTTTTCCCATTCCTTTTTTTGTAATAATAATACTTTGCTGTAATAAATTATATTTTTTATCCACCTTTCTAAATTTCCTAATTTTTTTAATAAAATTTGATAAGACCATCGCATATTTTATATCTTTTAGTTGTGCATGCATGTTTGTTAAATCAAATATAAAGGTAAAAGGAGTATTATATTCATATAAATTTAACCACTCTGTAGTAATATAAGGTATAAAGTTAATATTAATAATATTAATCATTACTTTTGGCCAATTGCAAGTATTAAAAATTTTTTGATTATCATCTTTTTCTTCACAAATCATATATAATATATTATATAATTATATTTAATATATTTAATATATTTAAACTTGGGTTTGTTTTGTTCCTCCATGATATTCGTATCCATATCCTTCATTAATCATTTTCTTATTAATAGATTCTTTACTATAAACTGTATATAATTCAACCAATAAACGTCCATATTTATCAAATTTCATACATTCTACCTCTACACATTCTTTAGTTAATTCATATAATCTTTCCTTCGCTAATTTAGCATTTTTAATTATTTGATCTCTATTTTCAATATTTAATCGTGGCTTCATTTCTGGAGAATCGTATCCATTACATCGACATTTGAATTTACGCATTTTACCCTCCCATTCAAATATAATCGTACATGAATCCCCATCATATATATCAACTACGCGTCCTAATATTCTGTATCCATTTAAACTAAATACAGGAATATCATCGTCATCTACTGTATATAATTTATATTTTTTATATTGATAACAACATGAAATCATTGCAAGATTACCCATATATTATATATGGTCATTTTTTTAAATAAAATATAATTATATTATAATAGCCACATAACATGAGAAAAACAATTAAAAAAATAAAAAAGGGAAATGGTGGTGTATTTAGTAAGAGCGTTAAAAAAACTTCTCCAAAATCTTCTCCAAAATCTTCTCCAAAATCTTCTCCAAAAATAAAAAAGGTAAGATTTAATGATGATCCTGTATCTGAAATACGATCTCAAAGTCCTAGAGACAAAGACGATTTTTATTATCCGGCAACAAAGAATAAGGATGCAATAAATATAACACCATTAAAAGAAAAAATAGTCAAAAAAAATAATAGACTAAGATCTATAGTAAGATATCAAAATAGACAACGAGAAATAGATTTATTAGATATGTCGTTAGG
>Ga0206129_10006534_pt1 | contig 11825 bp, 10 predicted proteins | sample Helgoland_Spring_8_FD_148616 | JGI IMG/M metagenome (GOLD analysis project Ga0206129, IMG submission 148616) | Pelagic subsurface seawater microbial communities from Kabeltonne, Helgoland, North Sea - Helgoland_Spring_Bloom_20160502_2 | ecosystem: Environmental > Aquatic > Marine > Epipelagic ...
TGGGACGCATTGCAACCGAAGTTAACTGTTCGCTGGCGCCCAAGCGACGATTGGATGGTTTATGCAGACGCCAGTCGCGGATTCAGAAGCGGCGGCTATAACCAAACAGGCGTAGGCAGTGCAGTTAACTACCCCGGCATCGAGGACATATTCGATGAGCAAATCGCCGATACTTACGAAATCGGTGCGAAAGGTGATCTCATGGATGGCAAACTGCGGCTGAGCGCTGCGGCTTATCACACGATATTAGAAGGGACCTATTTCTTCTACTACGACGCAGTCACTAACACGCAGAACTTAGGCAGCATTGACGAAGTTGAATACACCGGACTCGAGGTCGAGGGCAGCGTCTTACTTGGCGAGTTTGTGACTTTAAGTTTCGGTCTTGGCCTGACTGATAGCGAAATCACCAAAGCGCCCGCCGCCCAATGGCTGGGCAACCAAGCTCCCCTAGTTAGCGAAGTTACGGGCAATATTGGTCTTCAATATCGTGCACCCGTTTCGGGTGACATGGAGTTCTTCATCCGCGGTGATTATCAACATCTTGGTGACACATGGTGGGAGCCAAACAACGACTCATCACGCAGCCCCGTCAACTTACTCGACGCCCGAATGGGACTGGAAGTTGTTGATGACTGGGGTGTCACCGTATGGGTCAAGAACGCCTTTGACGAAGAGTACAACACCGAGTACTCCCCCGGCCCCGCACCTGGCTTTAACTTTTTGTGGCGTGCACAACCGGTTCGCTACGGCATTGAGCTCACTAAGTGGTTCTAAAATACCTGCACGATATTCTTGGAGAGTTATATGAATGCAATAACACCCGTTAAAGCGAGTCTTCACCACAACGCTTACGTTTGCAAAGACTTAGAGGCTGTTCGCCAATTTTATGAGGACGTAATCGGTTTTAAATTAGTCGCCACATGGGCTGAAGAAGCCGACCTGTTCGGAAAAGTGCGCACCTACGCGCACTGCTTTTATGACATGGGTGACGGGTCGTGCCTGGCCTTTTTCCAGTTCGCCAATGCTGATGACGCAGAGGAATTCGGGCCTGAACTGCCACGTTCAGGCTTTCGCCATATCGCAATGAAAGTGGACCAAGCAACCCAGGATGCCATTAATGAGCGCCTGCAAGCGGCGGGCTACTTTGATAGCGGCGAAGCCTACCCTCTCAATCATGGCTACTGCTGGTCAACCTACGTGTTCGATCCATCCGGTTTATTAATCGAATTCACCGTCGACCATGAAAACGTGGAGGAAATTAATCGAGATAAAGCCATCAATGCCCACGACGATCTCAAGAAATGGCTGGGCGGCGATCACACACCCAACAACGAACAATTCCACCGCTGATCAAGGAGCGATCAAATGACTGTAAAACTCGCTGTAATTTGTCATTCAGGATACGGGCACACTCAGGCCGTAGCCGACAGCGTCGCTGACGGCGCTAAGAGCGTTTCTGACGTAGAGGTCAGCATCATCAATGCTGCAGACATTAGCGGCCCTGAAAGTCCGCTACTGGCGGAGCTGGATGGTGTCGATGCAATGATCTTTGGATCACCGACCTATATGGGTTCAGCGTCGGCGGTATTTAAGGGATTCATGGAAGCTTCCTCAGGTCGCTGGATGGAACAAAAATGGGCCGACAAATTAGCCGCTGGATTTACCAACTCAGGCTCAATGAATGGTGATAAACAGAACACTCTTATCGAGTTTGTCACTTTTGCTATGCAGCATGGCATGGCGTGGGTGGGTCTAGGGCAAATGCCCGGAAATAACCACTCGGGTGGATCCAACGCCGATTTGAATCGTTGTGGCGCATCAATAGGCTGTATGACCCAAGCGAACGTTGATGAGGGCGGCGATGTCGCGCCACCCCCGTCTGATCGCGAAACAGCGATGGCATTTGGGGCTCGCGTTGCGACAGCCGCGAAACGCTGGGGAACCACTGATGCGTGACCACCAAATTTATGACCCTGAAGTTGAAACTCGACCGGTTAGTGAGCAATTTGCTCTAGACCGCGAAAGCTATCGACGACAGGTGGCTTATCTAATGGCTAACTCTGAATTCTATCAAAGGAAGTTTTCCGAGGCAGGGTTCGACACGCCCGAAAAAATTGGGGAATTAGACGATATTGCGGCATTACCCTTCACGGAGAAGGATGAAATCAGAGCAAGCCAAGCCAATTTCCCACCCTTTGGAAACCATGTTGCAGCTGAACCCGATGAATTGGTGCGCATCTTTAGCACCAGCGGCACCACAGGCGTGCCATGCTATCTGGGATTAACAAAAAATGACCTCGAGATGTACGCTACCAACGTTGCACGGGGATACAGTGCCGCAGGATTCAAACGCGGGCAGCGATTGGTGGTTGGATTTAACGCCGGTCCCTTCGTAGCTGGCGCGGTTTACTACGGTTTCGACAAAATGGGGTGTAGCGTCATTCCAGTCGGAACAGGGAATACCGAGCGTATGGTCACCGCCATTCAGCGCCTCGGTGCCACAGGAGTAAGTTGCACTCCATCTTATGGACTGTATCTCATCGATTGGTGCCGCGAGCAAGGCATCGATACGCGCAGCCTGGGCCTGCAAAACATGATCACCGCCGGTGAGCCCGGGGGCGGAGATCCACTGGTACGTAAAGCTATTTCAGATGCTTTTGGCTGTACCGTTCGCGAGTCCATGGGGATCGGCGATATCTCACTGTCTGTATGGGCCGAAGATGCAGCTGAAAACGGGATGAATTTCATGGCGCGAGGGTTTGCGCACGTAGAGCTAATCGATCCAATCAGCGGTGCACCCATCCCCTGGGAAAATGGTGCACAGGGTGAATTGGTGTATACCGCGCTCCAAAGAGAGGCGATGCCACTTTTCAGATTCCGCAGCAGGGATCATGTTGTGGTGACCATGGAGGATAATGCCACTGGTCGGACCGGCGCTAGAATTCGTTGCATTGGTAGAACTGACGACATGCTCATCGTGCGCGGAGTCAACCTATTCCCGACTGCCGTCCGCAGCGTGATGGAATCCTTTCAGAATGAGGTTTCGGGTATTTTCAGTATTCGTCCCAATGAAGTGGGAGTACTACAGACGCCACCACTGCCGGTAGTTGTAGAAGTTGCCCATGGTATGAGTACTGACAACCAGGTTCTCGCTAAGCGGATTAAAGATGAGATCAAGGCGCGGCTTTTGGTAACAACGGACGTTCGATTAGTACCTCATGGTTCTTTACCCAGAGAAACCTATAAAACAAAACTGGTAGACTATTCCGAGGTCGCAGCCTAACTCGATCTGCTCCACCCATTAATCCCTATCGTTAACTCATTGCTATGGGAAACCCATGCCCGGAGATCATAAATGAGCCAATCCCCTTTGTTTCCCACAAGCTTAGTGGGAAGTTATTCGCAGCCAGACTGGCTTATTAATAAAGCCAAACTCAAAGGCCAGTTTCCACCAAGGACTCGTGCACAAGAGTTGTGGCGGGTAGCACCGGATTTTTTGGCTGAGGCTCAGCGAGATGCGGTTCGCCTTGCTGTCGAGGACCAAATTAAGGCAGGCCTAGACATCATCACAGATGGCGAAGCCTGTCGTGAAAGCTACTCGAACCACTTTGCGACTGCCTTAGAGGGCATTGATATCGACAATCCCGGCACGGCTCTTGATCGCTCAGGTGAGCCTGTATCGGTTCCAAGAATCACCGGCAAAATTCGGCGCAAGCACCCAGTCAGTGTTGAAGAAGTTAAGTATCTCCGCACGCTGACTGATCGAAAGATTAAATTTACCGTACCAGGGCCATTCACAATGAGCCAGCAGGCTCAGAATGACTTTTATGCGTCACCTGCAGACGCCGCGATGGACTACGCCGCTGCCGTTAAAGAAGAAATTGCCGATTTGTTCGCCGCGGGCGCCGATATCATTCAACTCGATGAGCCGTACATGCAAGCACGGCCAGAAGCAGCGGAGGAATACGGTGTAGCTGCATTAAATGCAGCCCTCGAGGGTGCTGCAGGGGAAACCTGTGTGCATATCTGCTTTGGCTACGCGATGCTAATCCACGAGCGACCAGAGGGTTACTCGTTCTTACCCCAATTAGCGGACGCATGCTGCCATCAGATTTCTATCGAGACGGCGCAGTCTGCCCTGGATTGTAGTGTGCTCGCCTCACTCCCGGATCAAACGATTCTACTCGGGGTCATCGATCTATCCACCGAAGAGGTGGAAACCCCCGAGATCATTATTGAACGGGTGAATCGAGCCCTGCCTTATATTGATAAGGAACGCTTGGTTTTAGCGCCTGACTGCGGCATGAAGTACCTCCCACGTGATGTGTCCATGGCGAAACTAGAGGCCATGGCCGAAGCCGCTAAACGTCTGCGAGTACAATACAGCTAGCACCCGGCCACCCAAAACCTGCGCCGGTCGTTGGCCTCTCGCAGGTTACTGCGGGTGGCCAGCATTTAGCAGTACAAGTGCCCCAAGCGCGAGTAGTAGCGTAACTCTGCCGCCTCCCCTTCCCTGATACCTGTGGCCGTAATACACTGTTGAGACAACGCGACGCAGGTGCAAGCCAATGACCACACAACCCGATGATTCAGCAGCACAAGAACATGTCACCGCCAATCGACGCTCTAGACTCGGAATTGGATTAAGCCTGGTGGGTATGGCGCTGCTTATTGGTGCCTTAATATGGGGGTTCACCGTCGATAAGCCCGCGCCCTCAGTCGATATGCCGCCGTCCGCACCTGTCTCTGAAGCACCTGCAGCGGTAACTAACCCGAGTGCTAGCGATACGATCGAAAGTGTTGTTCTACCTGAGCGTGAACCTGATCTACCACCCGTGACCGCTCCTGAGCCTACAATCGAACTGACACTAGCAGAGGCAAACACTCAGCTAGCAGAGCGGCTTAGCGAGCTACAAATTGCGCCGATCGATGAACAATTCGCCAGCAAGCCCAATGCGATCGAGCGCGGGGTAGCCATCGCTGACATTCTTCGCCAAGGTGAGGTGCCCTACAAATTACTACCTGTCGCACGGCCCAAACAAAAGTTTCCTTTCGCTGACAATGGGCTCGCCGTCACCATGGATCCAGCCGGGTTTGCTCGTTATGACGGCCTTACGAATACCCTCAGCAGTCTGGACGTGAACACCACTATTACGCTGTTTCGTGAGTACCAATCGACGATAGAACAAGCCTGGCAAGCATTGGGCTACACGGATAATAGCGTTGAACCTGCGTTGCTTGAGGCACTTGAACTGATCATGTTAACCCCTGACATACAAGTCGATGCGCGATTGCTGAAAGATGAAGCAAACTGGATTTACGAAGATGAATCTTTAGAAAAGCTTCCTGCCCTTCAGAAGCAAATTATGCGGATGGGGCCTGAGAATGCAGAGCGACTTAAGGCTCTAGCGCGTGATCTACGTGGCGGTCTTCTCGACACGCAGTAAGGCATTTGAGATTTAACTGACAATCTACCTGACATCATTTCACCCTACAGGCTGACCAACTTCGGTAAAGCCCTGAGAGACTTCGGTCCTGTTAAAAACAACAGATTGGCAGCTATGGATGCCACGCACCGGCTCTTATCTGACTGAATCCAGCGCATTCATAACAGGCATCAATTAACCCCTGACCACGCTCATTGAGTAAAATCCCGTGGCCTTGCTGATTCATAACATATGCGGCGGAAATCCCAAGCTCGCGATCACAAAAGCCAAAACTTCCTCCCATGCCAACATGACCAAACGCCCGTCGACCGATAATGAAGCTATCAGCGCCAAGATCATCACGATTGTCAGTGGACAACATCAACCCACTTGAAAAACGACTACGTGCGAGTAGCGTGGCATCTCGCTGAGTGGCACTTGCTACTGTTTCAAGTAAGGCTGCAGAATCCTCAGACAAACCCACACTTTCAAGCTGCTTACGATCAAGAAATATAGCGAGTAATGCCGCAAGTGAACGCGCGTTACCCACACCATTGGCCGCCGGTATCTCTGCGTTGAGACCTTCGAAGCTATTAATGGTATCGAGCTTCCACCGGCCGGCATTGAACAGCCAAAGATTTTGAACTGACCCAATTATCTGACTGGCGAGGGCTACGTGCTTCTTTGGGTCCTCTCGCTCCATACGGTAACCACGGGACGGCGCGTACCTCCCATACTCAGTGGATGGGAGACCAATATAGAGATCTAAACCTAGAGCATTAGCAAAATGCTCTTGAAAATAGCGACCAAGCGTTGTTCCTGTTACCCGTCGTACGAGCTCACCCAGAATAAAACCATAGGTTAGCGGGTGGTAGCCAACGCGCGTCCCTGGCGGCCACAACGGCTCTTGCTGCTCAAGTTGCGCCTTCATATAGTCATGGTCGTTATAGGCGCCATCTTTTAACTTCCGCTCTAAGGCAGGGAGCCCAAGCGTATGTGACAGCGCCATTCTCAACGTGCCGCCGACTTGTCCGGCTTTGAGCTCCGGCCAAATAGCACTCAATGGCTCGTCAAGCTTCAGCTCTCCCGTCTCAACTAACCGATGAATAACAATTGCCGTAATAATTTTACTGCAACTATAAAAAATACTGAGCGTATCTGAATCCCAAGAGTCACCGCCGGCTGATATATCACCGCCCCAGATATCCACTACCCGGTAACCGTCAGCTATGAGGCAGAAACTAGCGCCTAGCTCGCCACGAGAAAAATTACTTACAAACGTCTCGACAACGCGTTCGTAGCCCGGGGCGAAGAAACCATCAATGAGCGGTGCATACGATGTGCTAGACGCAGCTCGAGTGTCGGTATGTAGAGGCACCCAAGTGGGCCGACTTGTCTTGTCTTGGGTCATGAGATGCTCTCGGGCTCAATCGTCTTTTTGGAGAAACGGGATGAAATGGTCTGGATCAAAACCGCGATACTGCATGAATCGCGCTCGCTTTGCCCGCTCTTTCTGAAAATCCGCCCGATCTTTAGGCCAAGGTTTTGAGGCAAATTTCTTTAAGTAGACTTGTTCGGCTCGGTCAAACCAATCAACTTCAAGCTCAGTGCTGTCCGCACAACTTTGCCAGTCTGACTGCAAGCCCCGCGCTCGTAACTCAGCATCTAAACGCCGAGGCCCAAGCCCTCGAAGAATGAGCTGGCGCACCGTTGCTGCAGCGAAGCGTTGATCACTGAGCAGTCCTTCAGATGTAAGCTTCGCAAGCTCTGTGATAATCGCATCGGCACATTCGGAATGGCGGCGAAACCGCCGTTTAAGTTTGTTAAACAGCTCCTCGCTCCCGTGCTCTCGCCTGGCAAGTAAATCCATTGCGGCACGACGAATATCTACGGGTTTGAGGGGCTGTGTGTCGGTCATTACTCCCCGCTAGCAGCCTCGACTGGCTCGACCGGGGCAACAGGTGAAGATTCCACGACTGCCAATGGCACGCCCATAGTCTGATGGCGAATTTGCCCTTCGATTTCCTCCGCAATCGCTCGATTTTCTTCGAGGAATTTCGCCGCATTGGCTTTACCTTGCCCTATTTTGTCGCCCTTGTAGGCATACCATGCACCGGATTTGTCAACGAGATTGAGCTTCACACCCCAGTCGATAACTTCACCCATATGGTAAATACCGGAGCCGTACATTATTTGAAACTCTGCCTGCTTAAATGGCGGTGAGACTTTGTTTTTGACCACTTTCACACGGGTTTCGTTGCCTACGATTTCATCGCCATTTTTAACAGCGCCAATACGACGAATATCAAGCCGGACAGATGCATAAAATTTAAGGGCGTTACCGCCGGTTGTCGTCTCGGGGCTGCCAAACATAACGCCAATCTTCATGCGAATCTGATTAATGAAAATCACCAAACAGTTGGTTTGTTTTATAGCTGCGGTGAGTTTTCGCATAGCTTGGCTTAGCAGGCGAGCTTGCAAGCCCATATGACTATCACCCATCTCGCCTTCAATTTCAGCTTTTGGCGTCAGAGCCGCCACTGAGTCGACAACCAACACATCGACAGCACCCGATCGAACAAGCATTTCAGCAACTTCTAACGCCTGCTCACCAGTGTCGGGCTGTGACACGATGAGATCATCAACCTGTACGCCCAATTTTTCAGCGTAACTAGGGTCTAGCGCGTGCTCGGCATCGACAAAAGCCGCCGTCCCACCCGACTTTTGCGCTTCAGCGATCACCTGAAGCGTCAATGTCGTTTTACCCGACGACTCAGGGCCATAGATCTCAACGATACGTCCCTTTGGTAGGCCGCCAATACCCAGAGCAATGTCGAGACCTAAAGAGCCCGTAGAAATAGCGGGAATAGCTACGCGTTCTTCGTCACCCAAACGCATCACAGTGCCCTTACCAAATTGTCGCTCTATTTGAGCAAATGCTGCGTCGAGCGCCTTTTGCTTATTCGAATCCATGTCATGTCCTCTGATGCTGTGCGAATGGGGAAACAAAGTACTGTATATATAATCAGTGTTTTTATCGGCAATTGCAATAGAGTTTAACGCTCTTAACTCCCTTGAACACCATCGCGACTGCGCACATGTCGTCATTTACGACAGGTTTACTACAGGCGCAACACCGTTTGAAGGACAGTAGAACTCTATTACGCGATTTAGTGGGTTGATTATCCGATATTAAGTCCCGAGGCGCCCTTGCTCAACCCACCCGAGGGGTGTCGTGAGGGGTGTCGTGAGGGGTGTCGTGAGGGGTGTCGTGAGTACTGATAACATATGTCTATCAGATCTTTTGATAAACGCGCACACAGTGAATTTAAACAGTCTGTTAATCTGCCCCATCGCAGGACAGATGCCGCCGCAAGTTAACACAACGTGCGGAGCCAACTCACGCTCTAAACCGCCCAGTACAGCGACTTAACAGAGCGATCTAACAAACTGGCTTAACTTTGGAGTGACTCATGAACACGCAGAACAAACAATCTCAGGACGCGATAAAACCGCAAGACGCGCTGCAGATGTTAAAAGAGGGTAATGCGCGATTCTGTCAAAATCTTAGAGCGGACAGAGACCTGCTTCAGCAGGTAAGTGCAACCGCCGATGGTCAGTGGCCGTTCGCTGCGATTGTTAGCTGCATAGATTCCAGAGCCTCAGTCGAGCTGATCTTTGACCAGGGAATTGGCGATGTTTTTAGTGCGCGCATCGCCGGCAACTTTGTTAATGACGATATCCTAGGTAGTCTTGAGTTTGCGTGCGCCGTCGCAGGTGCAAAGCTAGTAGTGGTGTTGGGCCACTCTGCTTGTGGCGCAATCCAGGGCGCCTGTGATCATGTAGAGCTGGGCAACCTCACCCAAATGCTCGCCAAAATTGCACCTGCTGTCGATGCCGTAGCGCCAGACTATGAGGCCGAGGCTCGCAACTCTAGCAACGGCGAGTTTGTCGAGCGTGTTGCACATGAGAACGTTGCGCGAACCGTTGCAGCTATCGCCGAGAGAAGTGCTGTTTTGAGAGACATGAAAGAAAACGGCGATATCGAGATCGTTGGCGGCATGTACGATATCTCAAATGGTAGGGTCACCTTCCTCTAGCCATAATAACCAAGTATCAATGACCAATCGCCCTAGAGAACGAGTGACGGGGCGTTACACACAGCAACCGCTGCGGATTGGTCAATGACCTCGACCTCGCGATGGCAACAGCGGGTTCAACCTCACGGGATTGGCCAGCCTCTCCGACACCAACTCAGACGGCCTAACGAACTCAGACGGCTTAACCAACTCAGTCGGCCTTGATGCCATTCAACGAGCCATTGCTCAATGACAGACACGCGCAGTAGGGGTTAAAGGCCTCTGGAGATGTTTTGGGACTCGCTGCCACCTCATATTGAACGTAAATGGCCACATCCTCAGCGAATTTGGTAAGCTCGCCGCCCTGCATGGCCATATGAGCGCATACACAAATACCTACTCACCGTCGTTTTACATCATAATTGGCAGCTATTTTGAGTTATAGATTACAGGTTACGCGGATGTCAAAAACTGCAAAAAATGATGGTAAGTTAAACGGTTACGTGCAGAAGCCAAGCCTATGAGCGCCAACGAACAAACACAGCACACACCGATGATGCGCCAGTATTTTTCGATGAAACGCGAGCATCCTAGCGAGCTGCTTTTTTATCGAATGGGCGATTTTTATGAGTTGTTCTACGAAGACGCAAAACTCGCGGCTCGCGTGCTCGACATAACACTCACCGCACGAGGCAAGTCTGCTGGCGAACCTATACCCATGGCAGGTGTACCCTTCCATGCTGCTGAAAACTATCTAGCGCGCCTTGTACGAGCCGGACACTCTGTAGCCATCGCCGAACAAGTTGGGGACCCCGCGATGAGCAAAGGACCCGTTGATCGAAAGGTCGTCCGCGTTGTAACACCGGGTACTTTATCTGATGAATCACTCCTCGATGCCAGGGCAGATTCATTATTGCTGGCACTGTCTCACCGCGAGAGTCTATTCGGATTGGCATGGATTGACGTCGCAAGCGGACGGTTTTTAGTCTCAGAAGTCGAGGGAGAAGAGGCGCTCCGCGCTGAGATTGAGCGACTTAACCCTGCCGAGGTGTTGATTACGGAAGGCTGTCAGTACGCTCCGCTTGCAAACCGCACAGGAGTCAGACATCAGCCGCCGTGGTACTTTGACAAAGAAGCCTCTGAGCGAGCATTAAACCAACAGTTTCAAACTCAAGACCTTCGAGGCTTCGGCTGCCAAGATCTCACGCTCGCGATTACGTCAGCAGGTTGTTTGTTGGAATACCTCAAGGATACTCAGCGCAGTGACCTACCGCATTTACAGAGCATGCGTGAAGAGAAATTATCCGACAGCGTGCAACTCGATGCGGCAACACGCCGGAATTTAGAAATCGATCTCAACCTAGTCGGGGGGGAGGAACACACGCTGTTTAGCGTCATGGCAAGCACGGTGACGGCTATGGGCACTCGTCATCTCCGTCGCTGGCTAAATCGACCACTCAACGATCGCTATGAACTCGATGCTCGACTCGCAGCAGTGCAATCGCTCACCGAACAGTTTGCTTTTGAAACAATCAGAAAAGCCTTGGCTCCCGTGGGTGACCTAGAACGCATACTAGGCCGGGTTTCACTCGGATCGGCCCGTCCCCGCGACCTCACTCGCCTCGCGGACACGCTAACGGCCCTGCCCGCTATTCGGGCTGCCTGCGCAGGCGCTGGTGATTTACCGCAGAAGTTATCGCTCCTCGTTAATGACTTGAATGACTATCCGGAATTAGTTGATGAGCTTAATCGTGCACTCGTCGAAAACCCTCCCGTACTCATACGAGACGGCGGCGTCATTGCCGATAAATACGATGCAGAGCTCGACGAACTGCGCAATGTCTCCAAGAACGCAGGCGACTATCTTGTCAAGATAGAGCAAGAGGAACGCGAAGCTACAGGCCTAAGCAGTCTCAAGGTCGGCTATAACCGGGTGCATGGGTATTACATTGAAATTTCCAGAAGCCAGTCGGAAAAAGCCCCCGACCGGTACATTCGCCGCCAAACGTTAAAGAATGTTGAGCGATTTATCACACCAGAATTAAAGACTTTTGAAGACAAAGCCTTATCGAGCAAGTCTCGCGCATTGGCTCGAGAGAAAGCATTGTATGAAGAACTGATTAATAAGCTACGGATTCATCTCAGTCCTTTACAGACAACTGCCGCCGCACTTTCTGACTTAGACGTCCTTGCATGTTTCGCAGAACGCGCGGTAATGCTCAACTGGTGCCGGCCGGCGTTCAGTGACGAAGCGCTGATGAATATTCGTGGTGGCAGACACCCTGTCGTCGAACACATCAATGAAACGCCTTTTATC
>Ga0206129_10006539_pt1 | contig 11815 bp, 11 predicted proteins | sample Helgoland_Spring_8_FD_148616 | JGI IMG/M metagenome (GOLD analysis project Ga0206129, IMG submission 148616) | Pelagic subsurface seawater microbial communities from Kabeltonne, Helgoland, North Sea - Helgoland_Spring_Bloom_20160502_2 | ecosystem: Environmental > Aquatic > Marine > Epipelagic ...
AACATTATTGGTTTACAAGATGTTCGTAAAAAATATGATGAATATATTTTATCATATGTTTTGAAAAGAACAAAAGAAGAGTGTAATATCCGTTTGAAAAAATTAAAAATCGAAAACAGAATAGTTAAGTATGAAAAAGGAAATACGCATCAAGAAAAGAGAATCAGTAAAGAATTACATGGCCATTTCTCTTCGCCCAAATATATTAGTAGTTATTTATCGAAACAAGAAATACTAATATTAATTCTGAGATGTCGTCAGATGTGCATCATGCCATCACTGATAAAAAGTTATGTTCATACATTATCAGAAGAGGTAGAAACGATAAGTTTAAAAAATAGAATTCCTCTTGAATTATCTAGAATGATAATGACTTATGTATCAGAAGATGATTGTTATTTATTCAACGAAGCGATCAAGATGAAAAGCAAAATGAATAAATTATGTAATGATTTGGAACAAAATAAAAACACGAAGAAATCCAAGTTATTATTTTGTAGTTTTCGAAAGGAAATAGATTATCTCTACGAGAAAACAGTCAATATGGGGTACATAGTTGCTATAATAGATGGTCGTACTTCAAATGTGGAACGTAAATCAATATTGGAATCAGAATCAGTATATGATATTTTAATACTACAAATTAGTAGTTGTTCCGAAGGTCTAAATCTTCAATCATATTCAGAGGTTTATATTACCAGCCCGAACTGGAATCCGGCGATGGAAGACCAGGCGATAGCTCGTTGTCACCGCCTAGGACAGAAAGAGAATGTGAATGTATATAGATATGTCATGGAAAATTTTGACGATGAAGGATATCAACTATCGCTAGATAATTATATAGAACGTATCCAAAGTAACAAGAGGGAATTTTATATATAGGGGGACACCCCCTTACCCCCTCCGTAAATAAGGGGACATCAAAAAAGATTTATGAAATAAATTCATAATTTTTTAATGGAAATAATATGGAAATAATATAATACTATATTATACTAGAAGAATGAAGTGCTGTGTATATACAAGAAGTTTTATGGAACATTCTTATATGGATTTTTTTATTGAACATTATATTAAATTAGGATTTGACAAAATTTTTATTTTAAAAAGTGATAATATTGAATATAAATGTCCAAATGAATATGAAAAACAGGTTTACATACATAAAGTACCAAATCTAGGTGATAAATTATTAAGGTCATGTGAGCATTTAGTTCTGAGAGATTATGAATATGATTGGATATTATCTGTTGATACAGATGAAATTTTATTATTAAATAAGAAATATAATAATAATATTAAAAAATATATTGAAGAAAAAACAAAAATAAATCCAGATATAAATGCATTTTATTTTAGATGGGGTATGGTTGAAAAATATGATATAACCGATACAAATACATTACCATATATTTTAAATAATTATAAAATTTTTACAAATTCTCATATTAAATCGATGGTAAAAAAATCAAGTGTAAAAAGTATTTGTCACCCTCATTATGCAACATTAAAATCATATCATATTTATTTTGAAAATAAAATTTTAACAGCAAATAAAGCAAATAAACATAAAATAAATGAATGTACGTTTGAAGATGAAATTCTTATACATATTCATACAAGAAGTATTCATAATCTAATTATAAAAGCATTATGTACTAGATTGGATGGAAAAGGAGTAAGTTCAGGATCAAAATTAAAAGAATTAATAAATATGTTTGATATAAATAATTCCAAAAATATATTAGATGAATTTAAAAAACATGTAGGTTCAAAAGCGACATTACCTTATGGACATAGTAATGATCCATGTTCTCATTTTAACTTAGATAAATTTTTAATACCTGATTATAAATATAATGTTATTCATAATAAAAAGGAAGAAGCTATTATTTCAAAATTATTACAAGATAATAATATTAATGAAACAAAGTATTATCAATTTGTAAATGAACTTAACAAAATAATTAAGAATGAAAAAAGATTTATGAAATAAATTCATAATTTTTTTAATGGGGGGGAAGTAATCCTTTTTTTAATAGAGTAACATAACATTTAATGACATAATATATTATATTATATTATATATTATGGAAGACGGAATAGAACAATATCGGTCCATGTTATTAGATTTGAATGAACGAAAAAAGAAAACAGACGAGAAGAAAGAAATTGACAAGAAGACCGAACCCGACAAGAAGACCGAAACCGACAAGAAGACCGAACTAATAAATTATTTACCGGAATATTCCAAACAATCCGCCGCCACCTTGTTCTATATCTTTATTGGAATCAATTTGTTTATCATAATAATTAGGGGCTTCTCTTTCATCTAACCAGTCTGATTCTTCGGATTGAAACCACATAGTTTCAAGATGTCTTGTATGTTTATCGTCCTTCTTACATCCTGAATATTCTCGTTCTCTAAAAGGATCAATAAGAATATCCAAAAAGGGGTTTAATCTTTCTGGATCAATTAAATAATCTTGCTTGATGCCAAACATTTTTCGTATTTGTTCGTATATAGTATAATTTTCATTATGATAAGTTTTATAATCAACCAATTTATAAGGACATAATACGTTACGTATCCAAGGAGTATTGTTAATGATTTCAGCATTCGTAATTTCTTGACGAAACATTTGATCAATCATAGAAAAGGCAGATTTAAGTAATAATATTTCCTTCACAATTTTTTTTTTCTCTTCAAATAGTTTCATAATTTGAAATTTATATTCTCTTGACATAATTTTATTTTTTGCCCGTTGTTCCTTTTGAATAATGTTAACAAACCGAATTTCATTTTTAACATTTTTCAACATAGTTATATTTTTTTTTCTAAGATCTTCGATTTTTTTAATAATTGAAAAAACATTGGTATTGTAGATAACAGGATACTTATAGCGAATACATCTTGGAATAATAAATTGATTTGTTTCTTTAATTTCACCAATTTTAGCTTCAACTTCTCTTAATTTATCATCTACAATTTTAGTAAGATCTTCGTTATTTTGTCGTTTTTTTTCTGGATCTTCATTAGAGTCAGAATCTTTAAATAAAAGAATATTGCCAGATGTAAATTCAACTGTAGATTGTAATTTATCATATTGATGAGATGATGTTTTATGTGCTTCTGAAGCGGCATCATATTTAAAATAATTAACAAGTGCTAATACGAAAGCAATGGTTGCATTAATAATAGACAAAGAATATCTTCCCCATTTATATTCATATATAATTTCAGAAAGAACAGTAGCTGTGGCTGATAAGAATATTGCAGGCATCATTAATTTATTTAATTGAACTTCTGAGTAATATTTTGATTCCATATAAATAATTTTTTGACCTTTTAAGTAACTGGCTAATATATCAAGTGCGGCAGAGAATTTATGATTTTGTTCTAAATAATATTTATCTACTTCTCTTTCTACCGCATGAAAGTTTAATTTCTTAAAACCTTTATTATATTCATTTAATTCTACTATACTAGGATAGATTGGGGCAATAGGATTTGATTCGTTTTCAAATGGCATTTCTAAGTATTGCATTTGACATTCTTCAGGACTATTAAGTGTATTTGCGATACTAGTATCATTCGAATTAGAATCCTCGTTACTGCTGCTTCCTAAACTACTGACTCTTTCAGATTGATTAATTTTTTCATATTCTTTCAGATGATTAAAATCATGTATATTTGAGGAATCGTGGGATATATATTTTTTCCATTTAATAAAATTTTTAAATAACATTAATTGTTGATCTAATTTTGTAGTATTCGATGTATGTTTGGATTCAGGTTCAGGTTCAGGTTTAGGTTCAGATTTAGGTTTAGGTTCAGGTTTAGGTTCAGGTTCTGGTTTAGGTTCAGGTTCTGGTTCATGAATTTCCAAATAAATCTCATCGTTAGAAATATCATTATTAGAAATATCAGTATTTTTAGAAGATTCAGACATGTTATATATATTAAAATATCATAAAAATATATAGATATGTCACAAAACTACAAAACCCTAATAACCAGACCAGCAACACAAGGGTTAGGATTAAAAGATGAGATTATTAATATTATTCCAGATCCAGACACAATAGATTTTTATGATGCTAATTTCAATAAACAAACCACCAATTTAAGTAGAGAAAATACACCTTATTTTATAAGTAAGTATTTTAATCCTTTACGATTTGATAAAACCGGTTCAAGATTAGATACAGATGATGATACGTGGATGATAGATGATATAAAAAGACAAACAAATTACGAAGCTGCTGGAGATGTTATAGAAAATAATCAGCAATATTCGTGTAGCAAAACATTAAATTCTGGTTTTTTTAGTAAAGATAAGTTAAATGAAGAAACAGATATCATAATATTACTTTATGTATTTTCTGGAACTACTTCTGCTATTTTAAACGGATTTATCATGGGGAATGATTTAAACATTGTACCTGAAGAAGAATCGGACGAATCCGGAGAAAATGTATTTTATATTGATGCAATATGTGCAAATCCAAGACAACCAAGAAGAGAAGGGCCTGTCTTACCCAAAATTAGTTTTGGTAAGAAATTATTAGACCATGTGAAAGAATTTGCCAGAGAAAAAGATTATTATGGTGTAAGTTTATCATCATTAATGTATGTAATAAATTATTACAGAAGAAATGGATTTATACATTTACCAAAATTAGACGGTATAACTGAAAAAATGGAAGATACAAAAGTAACAGATTTAGCCAACAAATTTGCAAAGTCAAAATTTAAGGACGATGCAGAAATAGAGGATTATATGTTTGTTGAATTAGCGGATAGAGAAAATACGGATGATGAAATAAAGAAATCAGAAATAAAAAAATACTGGGATGAAAGATATTTATTTGACGAAGATGATTCGGAAGAATTAAAAGATGAAATAGTTGATGAAATTTTTATTAATTATAAAGAAAATTTTACAGAAGGTTCTGATATTGGGAAATTTATTAAATTATTGGCTGAAAAAGGATTTTCAACACAAAGGAAAAATTATGCTGGTAAACCTAAGAATGAAAGAAAGAGTAAAAGATTAATGATGACAACATTTAATGAAACTCATCCTCAGGGTATAGAAAATCCTTCGTCCGAGGGTTTTAAAATGACATATCAATTCCCAATAACAACAGCAGGAGGTAAAAAACATCGAAAAACGAAAAAACAAACGAAGCGTAAATTCAAGAAACATAGAAAATATAAAACAAAAAAACAGAGGAAATCAGTAAGAAAACAAGGAACGAAAAAGTCAAAAAGAAAATCAAGAAAATCAAGAAAATCAAGAAAATCAAGAAAATGATAAAACTTCAAAAATAAATAATACAATAGGAAAATAATTATAATTTCCTATTATATGAAAAAAATAGATTATTGTTTATTTACAAAATCGTTTGATTTACCATTTGATGGATGGCTACAAGTTTGTTATTGTTGTAAAACCCATATAACTGGTTCATTATTATTATTAGAAGTAATAAAAGATACTGAATTTATAAAAAATTACAAAGTCTATTTATGTAAAGATTGTAAACAATTTTTCAAAATTAATAATAACACACAGCAAGATTTTAAAAAAAAATGTAATAATATAATGAATGAATATTTAATGACCGGTAGAACCAAATCCTCCCTCACCGCGATCAGTATTTTCGAAGAAACTTAAATCATCAATAACCTTCACAAAAAGAGCTTCTAATGTTGGTGAACAAATTTGAAGCAATCTTTGGTATTTATCAACACCTGATATAGAATCACAATTATTATCAAAAACGCCACATAAATTACCTCGATATCCGGAATCTATAATACCTGCACTATTAGCAAGACGCAAAGTAGTTTTGCTTATACTAGATCTAGGATACATATAATAACTGATATAATGTTTATAGATAGAATGGTTATCAGATGATTCTTTGTACATTGCACATTTTATCTGTAAATCTATTTTATTGGAGGAACGAGGTTCAATGGAAATTTTTTCAGGACAAAACAAATCAAACCCTGCGTCGGGAAAAGAATTATTCATAATTTTATTATTATGTTCCATAGCCCGTTTAATATATATTTGTTTTAAATCCTCATTATCGGTATATAAAAGCAAGTAATTATAGTCATTTGTTGGAGTGGCGCTCATATTTATATGTATTTAATTGAATAATCTTTAAATATATATTTGATCAATTTTTTGAGAAATCTCTCATGTACACTTTTTTGGTAATGCATTTCCATCCTTATAATATGTGTTTAATAATTTACTATCATTTGCTTGTAAATAACGAACTGCGCATGTATCGTGACTAGACATGGTAAATTGCATAGGAAATGGTTTATTATAACCAAATCCAGTTTTATTAGCTTTTTGAACTCGGTTAATTCTGGTATACATTCCAGAGGAATAAGGATTACCCTTAGAAATATTTTTGGTATAAGGTTTGGGCTGAGCTCTACATTCTTTAGATCCTGCAGTACAATATTTGGGCCCTGTATTATTTGATTTTAAAGCACAAATAATGGCTTCAGATGCTTTGTTATCTAAATACATACCCTGTGATCCGGAAGCATTATTATTAGTATTGGACATAGACCCACCATTTCGTTCTTTGGTCATGACCCAATTATTATGTATATGCTGTAATTGACCATGTGAAGGCATTGGATGCTGTTCGGGGATTTCATTTCTAGTAAAGGAACGTTTAGTCCACATTTTTTTTCTTCGCATTATCTCTCTAGAAGTAAATCCAACTGGTTTGACTGTATGCGAAGTATCCGCACAACAATAATGAGAACCATTTCCAGGAGTATTAGACATTCTATAACTTTTTCCAATATAACTTCTATTTCTAACATTACCATTGATGGTAAATGCGGATGTAGGCGCAGTAAAAACATTTTGTTTATTATCACAACATGTAACTTTGGAATATAATACAAGTTGTTTCTGATTATTTACAGTATGATTTTTATAGGTGGCATTTGTTTTTTTCTTAAAAGTAGCAAGGGACATCTTTTATATGATATAATAAGAAATTAAAAAAAACAGATATGTCTATTTTCAGGCATTTCATTCAAACAATTTCTTAGAAAATAAAATAATTTTGTTCCCATTAAATTATCGATTAAATTTATATTGTCTTTTTGATCATAATAATATTTGCCATATAATAAATAAATAATAAGGTAAGCCAAACTAAAATAGCTATTTTTGTAATGGATAGTCAGTGGTAAACTTGTATTATTTTTCATAGGAGTAGTAATGAAAAAAGTATTCTTATTTTTTAAATATGGAGAATGAATAATAATATTTTTATCATCTTGAATAGAAATAATATCATGAAAATTAACAAAAATAAGAAACGAATTATTAATAACAATAAAATCATCTAACGAAAAAGCATGGATGGTTTGATTTTGTTTTTCTAAATATAATAATTGTTTCACTATATTATGTGAAAACCCATACGCATACTCATATGTAATTAGATTGTCTTGAAACTGCAATAAAAAATCATTTAAACATACAATAGAATCAGCAACAATATTAGTTGAATGTTTATTTTTGCTACCTTCAATAGAAAACATAGAAAGAAAATTTACCAACGTAGGATTATATATTGGAATTGAAAATAAGTTTGAATGAATTTTATCAATTTTAAATGGAGTCATATGAATTAATAATATAAAATTATTTTATATAATTTTATATTATTTTATATAATTTTCACATAAATTATATAAATCTAAATTTTTATGTATTGGTATTGGGATTTTTATATAAAAATATTTTCCAATACTAAGGATCATCGTAAACAATTGATAAATTTTCTCCCTCTATTAATTTATCATAATATGTTTTAATTATAGGAATATGTGTATACCATTTATGAAAATGAATAAAAACACGACTGAAATTATAATTTCGTGTATTATTATTGTAATATACAATATCTATATTTTTAATCTTTCCAAATTGAAGATTATTAAACACTTTATAGATAAATTTTTTATCAAAATTTTTATCCACCTTTGGGATACAAATACTAGGTTGATATGATGTCATTCTTACTATAAATATGTATGAAATTTATAATTCAATTTTATATTGTACTATCTCCTTTAATATATAATTTATTAAACTATATACGAACTCTAATATGATTAGATAAAAATTTATATTTTGCTGTTAGGAGATAATAGTATTATCAATATTTCTTTAACTATTAATTTAAATAAATTACTAATATCATAAAATTGATTTATAAATAAGTATATTAATATAATAAAAAACAAAGTAATTTAACGCAGTTATTAGCTAAAAAAATGAATTTTACTAATAATAATAGTAATAATAAAAAGGAAAATGAAAACAATGGTAGATTTGCGTCATTGTTAAATTCTGAGCCTCGATCAAATCCAAGAGACAATTCAAGAGACAATTCAAGAGACAATTCAAGAAATTATCCAAGAGACAATTCAAGAAATTATCCAAGAGACAATTCAAGAAATTATCCAAGAGACAATTCAAGAAATTATCCAAGAGACAATTCGAGAAGTTATGAATCAATGAAACTAAAACAAAAACCCAAAGAATATAATATTATGGAGGAAGATTTTCCAGAAATAAATACATCGAATGATACATCAATATCTAAACAACCTTGTTTAAATTACATAGAAAAATGTAAGTTAATAAAAGAGGAACAAATAAATAAAGATAAATTGGAAACAGGATGGTATTGTATAACGAAAAATAAAAAAACAAAACAATTATTATATTCCAACAATGGTATTGATTTTATAGAAAATTACGAGGACTTGAAAACAGAAGAAGAAAAAGAGAAAGAAAATAAACTGGAAACTGATTTATATAATAAAAGGGCATTAAATATATTTATGGAATTCGATAATTCTCGTAGACAAGCTTCAATAGAATATTATGAAACCTGTGGAGAATTAGACGAATATGCTTTAGCAGAAATAGACAGATTAGAATATGAGGAATATGAAAAACAATTTGAAATGATAGAAACTGAAGAAGATATACGATTAGAAAATGAGGAATATGTTTCAGAATAGGGAGGAAACCGTTCAGGACTTATAAAAGACAATGGTGTCTAAAATATTCTCTATAAATTAAAAATAGAGGGGGATGTGATAGGTTTACCTCCGAATTAGTTTAGTTATAAAACAAATAATATTTATTTTTTTTAATATGGAATTAGATATTAATTGGATTGATAAATATGAAAAAGAAGAATTAATTTATAAAGATTTTTATAAAGATGATATAAAATACATAAAAATATATTCATTAATGATAAATAAAAAATTATTATTAGAAAACATTCATGAAGAAACCTTTTTTTTAGAAGAAAAAAATATATTAACAAAATATAATTTAATTTCTTTAATTAATAAATATAAAAATAATAAAAATAACAAAAATAAAATAAATTTATTATCTATTTTAAAATACAATATAGATCTAGACTCTAATAATATTTTTAATTATTTAAAACAAGAAACAGAACCAAATATGTTTTTAAAATCATTAACTTCTATAGATGATATTGTTTTTGAACCTACAATAACATTATTTGAAGATTTAACTAGTTTATTTATTATATATAATGAAGAACAAGATGACAAAAAAGATATTAATTCAAATAATCAAACAAAGCGTATTATATTACATTCCAATCACAAAAAAACAAAAAAAATGAAATATCATAAAGTATAATAAAGAGATATTATTATATAATTAATATGTCGGAACTTATGTCAGCTTTAGATTTACATAATATATTAGAATTAAAAAAGAAGGGAGAAAATTTGCACTGCGAATATAAATGGAGTAATAATAATTATAATAATACTAATAAATTAGTTCAACTCTTTTTTCAACTAGTAAGAACAAAATCAGAAGAAAAATTGAATGATATAGCAGATAAATTCATTGAAACATTTATAATATCACGATCAAGAGATTATAAAATATTGTTGTTAAAAATGTTATTAAATACGAGGGATATTATAAAAGGAAAAGGTGAAAGAGCGTTATCTTATGCGATTCTTCATAAATTATCAATTATAGAGCCTATAATTGCAAAGAAAATAATACGTAGTTTTGTTCATATTGAGAATGAACATCCTATAGGAAGTTGGGCAGATATAAAATATATGTGGTCATTATACGATTGGACATCTGATATGGAAGATTTTTTTATCTCTTTGATCAATACTCAGTTAAGACAAGATGATAATACCCCTCAAGATAATAGTATATCTTTGGTAAGTAAATGGATTCCTCGAGAAACAAGTAAACATAAATATTTATTTAAAAAATTAGCCCAAGAATATTATTTACATTATATTACATCTGCAAAATCAACCGAAAAATTAGACAAGGCTTATAGGAAAGCATATATGGATTATGGTAAATTAGTTACAAAATTAAGTAGAAAACTAGATGTAACACAAATTAAACAATGTGATAGAAACTATAGCGAAATAAATTATAATAATGTTACAAGTATTACTATGAATAAACAGAAATACGCATTTTCTAATAAAAAGGGAAAAAGAGAAGTAGATAGAATTGTGGGAGCTAAAAACTTTGAAAAATTTATAAATGATAGTTTACAAAACAAGAAGGAGATAAAAGGGACACGCGTTTCAATTTATGATTTTATAAAAGATGCCCTTTATTTTAATGACATTAATAATGATCCTAAGAATGAAAATCTTAAAATTTTAAACAGTCAATGGAGGGATTCGGGCAAATTAATTGATGGACATTTGGGTAATTTTATTGCTATGGTCGATACATCTGGGTCTATGGAAGTAGATAAGTGTGTCCCTTTATATAACGCAATAGGATTAGGTATCCGTGTTGCTGAAAAATCTTTATTGGGAAAACGTATATTGTCTTTTAATTCAATTGCGTCTTGGATAAATTTAGAAAACGCTGATGATTTGGTAAGTATGGTTAGTAAAATAAAGAAAGAACCATGGGGTATGAATACGAATTTTATGCAAGCTTTGGATATGATTTTAGAATGTATACTGGAAAAAAATTTAACACCTCATGATGTAGAAAATTTAACATTATGTATATTTTCAGATATGCAAATAGATTACGCAGATAAAAATAGTTTAAACAATTCATTTTGGGAATGTATCAATAAAAAATATCATGATGCTGGAATAACACATTTTGGAATACCATTTAGTCCTCCAAATATTTTATTTTGGAATATGCGAATTACAGAAGGTTTTCCTGTAATGTCGGAACAAAAGAATGTTTCTATGCTCTCTGGATTTAATCCAGTATTATTAAATACATTTTGCAATAAAGGATATAATGAATTGAAAAATATGAATTCCTATAATATGTTGACAAATATATTAAACATTGATAGATATTCTTTTGTTGATAAATTAATAGAGGAGGATACTCCAAAATCCCCTAATAGTAAGGGATTTAGAGGTATGAACATCTGAAACATATTACAATCATAATAAAGGGGGTATTGGGTGGTTTCCCTTAAGATCCTTTATTATCAAATACTTCTTCTATTGGTTCACAATCACTGCCTGTAAATGAAGCATTATAATATACTTCATATGGTCGCGTATGTAATGAATCATCATAATAAAACTGCCAATATAAATTTGCAGTTACAGTTCCATTGTTGATACAATCGTAAATTTTTTGTTCAAATGATTTGTATATACCTCTGTTAACACTTGGTTTTTGTGGAAAAATATTAATAGGTTGATTGCCAGGACCTCCGA
>Ga0206129_10006548_pt1 | contig 11793 bp, 2 predicted proteins | sample Helgoland_Spring_8_FD_148616 | JGI IMG/M metagenome (GOLD analysis project Ga0206129, IMG submission 148616) | Pelagic subsurface seawater microbial communities from Kabeltonne, Helgoland, North Sea - Helgoland_Spring_Bloom_20160502_2 | ecosystem: Environmental > Aquatic > Marine > Epipelagic ...
ACGGTGTTTGCAAGGTTTCTATTAGTCAAAAATTTGTGGATTGGCGAATGATATGAGTAAGATCAATACAAACATGGCTTCGGTGACGACCCTATATCACCTTACGAATAAGGAAGGGTCTATGAACAAAGCGCTCGAGCGGATCTCATCGGGTCTGCGGTTGAACCATGCGGTCGATGATGCGGCCGGGGCTTCTATTGTGAATAGAATGACCTCGCAAATCAAAGGGATTGAAGCAGCCATTCGAAATGCTGCTGATGCAATATCTTTGACGCAGACGGCCGAAGGGTCACTCGAGGAAGTGTCTCAGATCTTGCACCGGATGCGTGAACTATCGGTTCAAGCGGCAAACGGGGTCTATACAGGACAGGATCGTCAGGCGATTAACAATGAAATTACGGCGATGCAGAATGAGCTCGGCCGTATTGCTGAGAGCAGCCGTTTCAATGGCGTGAAAATGCTCAACGGCGAATTTCAGGATACGACCTTCCAAATTGGTTTTACAGCCAACGACACCGCAACACTCTCCATTGAAGATGTCCGTCCACAAGGGCTTGGTGAGTATGTGATGACCACTTCAAATTCAGATGTCGCTGATGTTGTTATCGGCGCCTCGGCTGCCACACGTACTTTTTCTGTAGCCGGTAATGCTGCGAGCGGTACAACGACGTCAACCAGCTCGGGATTCACTCTGGCAACTAACGGTGCGCAGGGCGACAAATATACAATAAACGCCGGGCCTGACGTGATTGTAACCGACCCAGCAATCGACGGCACAACCTTTGACTCTTCAACCAAGCTGGCAGCTGCATTTAATGCAAAAAGACCAACTGGGGCTGGGTATGGGATAACTGCTGCTGGTGTAACCGCAAAAGTAGCAACACTGGCAGATGCATCTCCAGCGGCTTTTGAAACAGCTATGAACGCAAGTGCTGTAACTGGTGACAAATACGTGATTAACATCGGTGGAACCGATGTGTCCTATACTTTGTTGAGTGGTGATGTGACAGCATTGCAAGCAGCCGCTGATACGGCAGCACGTGTGACTTACCTCGCAGGTAAGCTTGACACAGCCGCCGATACTGCTGGAGCTGGTTCTACAGATATTGGATTTGGCATCACTGCCTCGGGAACAAGCTTTCTGGTAACAGCTAACGCAGCGGGTGATCAAACCAATGCTACCGTTATTGGGCCCTTAAGGTTGGATCCAAATGGGGCCGCCGCCGAAGCTGATCTTGGCGCTGCAGCATCATCAGTGGCTGGCACATCTAATCTGGTAGTTACATTTACTGGAACAGGTTCTGGTGGAGCAGTTACAGTGGACAAGACTGTTTCTGATAACACTGGCTTTACAGCGGGCACATTTACGGCAGTTGGCGGTGTTGCAACGGCAACCACCAGTAACTCAACGGCTCCTGAAGGCGAGATTTCAATCACTCTTGATAAAATGAGTGGGGACAAAGACACTGCTAACAGCATCAACAAAATTGTGTTGGATAATGCAGGTGGTAAATTTACGTTGTCTGGAACGGATGCTTCAAAATTTTCGATTGACGCTGCCACAGGCAAAGTTACTGGTACTTTGGATTATGAGACTGTTGGAGACAGAACAAATAACTTTGAAGTCAATTACTTTAAAGATGGGGTTAAGCTTGTCACCGAGACAGTCGTATTAACGGTCACTAACAGAATTGCCGATGATAATAACACGCAAGTATCGGCTTTCGCGCAGCCCAAGCTGGGGACAAGCCTTGCGAATGTTGCAAGCGGGATTATCGAAGCTGAAGATTTCACTATCTATGGCAATGTTGGCACCAAGGTCATTGACGTTAATGGGTCAAGCAGCGCGCGAGATATTGTTGCTTCGGTCAATGGCGTTCAAGGTGAAACAGGTGTTTATGCCGAAGCACAAACTCGGGTGAATATGTCATTCCCCGAACAGGCGGTGGCAACATCTGACTCGGTTACCTTTAAGCTATATGGCAAAAATACATTGCCGCAGGTAATTTCGGGAACTGTCGATTTTGGTATTACAAATGGCAGAGACGCTAACGTTCGGGCACTTGCGGATGCTGTCAATGGTGCTTCGGGTGCAACTGGCATCACAGCTAAAGTATCAGCTGACGGTTCGACTTTAAACCTGATTTCAAATGAAGGCTATGACATCGTCTTGGAAGGCTACGAGCTAACATCCGGATCAATTTCTGCAAATGTCTATCCTGCCGATGAATCGTTTGTCAATATTGGTACGGCGTCAGTTCTAACCGAAGGCGCGGCAAATAACAACTCGATGCGAGTTGGTGGTGTCCTAACTTTCCACTCACCTTACGTGTTTTCGATCGCGACAGCTGCGGATGGGTCAAAGGGTGGCGCTTTATTCCAGCAAACTCCAGGAGCGGCAACATTGTCGGCTGTTTCTGACCTGAATGTCCTCACCGTTGAGAATGCCAAAAAGATGTTGACAGCGGTCGATGGTGCACTTGTCAGGATTGACCTTGAGCGGTCTGATATCGGTGCAACCATGTCACGGATGGAACATACGATTTCCAACCTGTCGAATATTGCGCTGAATACAAAAGGTGCGCGGTCAAGAATTCAGGATGCAGATATTGCAGCCGAAACTGTTGAGCTTAACCGGGCGCAGGTATTGTCGCAGGCAGCCCAAGCCATGCTTGCTCAGGCAAATAGAACATCGCAATCTATCCTCTCACTATTGCAGGGGTAGGTAGGAGATAGAACAAACAATCGGCAAAGGTTGTGGCATCTCCCTAAACTAAATGCAGTCCTTCGGGGCTGCATTTTTTATGAAAAATCATTAATTTAGTAGCTTAAGAACTAAGTTTTGATTCATATTGGCATTTGCCAACATTGCGGTCGAGGCATCCTTGAGAATGGTGTATTTGCTGAGTTTTGCTGTTTCAACTGCGAAGTCCGAATCAATGATTCTGCCTTTAGAAATTTCTGTAATTGCTGCGGCGCGTGTAAGACTTTCAACATTGTGCATTATGCGATTCTGCACACCGCCAAGCTTGGCTTGAGACGATGTTAGTCGAGTTAGCGTTGTGTCAAGAATTCCAATTGCATCAGCAGCGTCTGTCCTGTCAGCAACATTGATTGCAATTAGATTCAGGTTGTCATCATCCCTTAAATCATTAGCTATGTTGAGCGTGATTGTTTCTTGATAGCTAGAGGCGCCATTCCCGGCATCATAAAAAAGATTAAAATGAAGCGTCCTTTTTCCATTGTCATAATCTATTGCATCTTTACTCGAAATATTGCCATTCGCATCTAGTTCAAATAGTTCGTAATCTGAACTATTACCAATGTCGGTCTCAAGCCTGAAGGTGCCAGCTGCATTATCTGCATTCACAAATGCTGAGATATTTTCAAGATCTTGTAGTCTTATATTGGTTTTTTGAGACTCGGAAACCAATAGGGTCGATGCGCTTCTACCAAATGTTGTGTCTGTAAGTTGTAGGGTAATGTTCTCCGTGAATTTAGTGCCAGACGGCTCGTTATAGATTATTGCCAAATTATATAATTCTTGATCGCTTTTTCTTAACTCGCCAATTGATTCTATGTTCCCATTCGTTGCGTTGATCGTAAATTTTGACGCATCTGCTTTGCTTGTATCAAGCGAGTATGTTCCGCCAGAACTGGTCCTGCTTATATATCCTTGAGTTGCAGAAAATAAATTCCCATCCAGTGTTACTTTTCGACTCTCTTCTGCTGTTAAGGTAGTGGTAGCAGAGAGCGTGTCTTTTAAATTGAAGTTGACTGTTTGGGTGAATTCTCGGCTATCAGATGCCCTGTATATGACATCAAGCGAATAGGAATTTTTAGTGCTGAAATCAAGAGCATTGTTCGAAGCTACCGTGCCGTCTGCACCTATTTTGAAGTAACTAAAATCGCCTCGCGCTGTTGAGATTCTCCAGCCGCCCGCAAAATTGTCTCTGGCGTAAAATCCATTTAAATATTCCATGCTACTTGCTGTAAGATAAACATTATCAGACTCTTGAACAGTAAGGCTCGCCGTCGATTGAAGGGACTCAGTCAGCTCCAGGGTTACTGACTCCGTGTGTTTTGCGTTAGCTGCTGATGTATAGATAACGTCAAATTTATACTCAGATTTATCGGCAATCAGCAAAGCCCTGTTTGAAGATATGTTACCGTTACCGTCAATTTGGAAGAAGCTCTGATCTATTCCGCCAAGGGTGTAGTTTCCGCCAGCGCCACTCTTGGCTGCAAATGCAGCGGTACTGCTTAATGTATTTGCCGAGATGTTTACTAGATTAGATTGCTCAGCCTTTATTGTCGCAATAGCCGTAAATGTGTCGTCAAGATTTAAAGAAACGGTCTCTTTGAAAATCCGGTTGTCTGATGCACGATATTCAACGTCGAAAGCATAAGATTGTTGCGTGTCGAACTCTAATTTTGATCTTGATGTAATGCGGCCTAAATCAGAGATCAAAAACTTATTTTCGTCATTGCCGGATGTTCCAATGTAATATTGCCCATTGAAACCATCGCGTGATGCAAAATTGTAGATGCTATCTAATTCATTTGCTTCGATTATAATCTCACTAGCCTCTTTTGAAGTTATAGTTGAGCTACCTTGAAGTGCTTCAGTGAGGTTAAGTGTTACGGCTTCTGTATGAACAGCTCCGCCTGCTGCAGTATAAACGACATTGAAGTTGTATGAGGCCTGATTGGCGCGAAGCAGGGCCTGTGTGGAGGAAACATTACCATTTGCATCAACCGAGAATTTAGCATTGTCGGTTCCGGTGATTTGATAAGATCCACCAACGCCACTTTTAGCGGCAAATGCTGCAGTGCTGGTCAATGTTGCAGCAGCAATCGTGAGGCTTTGTGTTTCCTCTGCGGTAATGGTTGCCGTTGAAGCCAGCGTGTCGGTTAGGTTAAGCGTAACGGTATCAGTAAATGCGGTACCGTTTTTTTCGTATTTTACATCAAACGTGTAAGAGGATTGAACGTCATAATCAAGTGGGTTTACACTGCTGATAACGCCATTTGTCGCAATTTGAAATTTATTAAAATCCCCCCCAGAAGCAACTATGGAAAAAGTTCCTCCCGAATTGCGTGATGCGTAATCATTTATTTTACTCAACCCTTCAGGAAATATCTTTAGCTCATTAGCTTCCTGTGCTGTTACGGTTGAGCTACCTTGAAGTGCTTCAGTCAGATTAAGTGTTACGGCTTCTGTATGAACAGCTCCGCCTGCTGCAGTATAAACGACATTGAAGTTGTATGAGGCCTGATTGGTGCGAAGCAGGGCCTGTGTGGAGGAAACATTACCATTTGCATCAACCGAGAATTTAGCATTGTCGGTTCCGGTGATTTGATAAGATCCACCAACGCCACTTTTAGCGGCAAATGCTGCAGTGCTGGTCAATGTTGCAGCAGCAATCGTGAGGCTTTGTGTTTCCTCTGCGGTAATGGTTGCCGTTGAAGCCAGCGTGTCGGTTAGATTGAGCGTAATGGTCTCTGTGAACACTCTGTTATCAGAAGCGGTGTACTCTATATCGAAGCCGTATGACTGCTGTGTATCAAAATCTAAAGCTGCCTTTGAGGTAACGTTACCCGAGGTGCTAATCGTAAATTTGTCAAAGTCCGCGCTTGCCGCTGCAATTGAGAAAGTTCCCCTGTTTCTGTCCCGCGATGCAAATTGTTGTATTTCAGTTGAGGAAAGAACAGAAACTGATCCAGCTTCATGAGCCGTTACTGTTCTCGAGTTCTGAAGGGCTTCTGTAACTGTTAATATGATTTCCTCATTGTATGTTGTACCACCAACAGTATACAGGACGTCAAAATCGTATAGGTCCTTGAAGTTGTATGTTCCAGATTTGTTTATTGTTAATGACTGGCCCGGTTGGGTTGTGATAACGCCGGCCCCATCAATTTGAAATTTGGCCGCATCGGCGCCCAATAAAGAGTAAGCTCCCCCTGGTAAACTGCTTGCCCTCGCAGCCGTTGCCGTGAGTAAGTTTGCTGGGATAGTTAGGGCGTTAGTTTCTTCTGTTGTTATTGCAACTGATGGTTTGCTCGGGTCAGTTAGTTCAAGGGTAATTGTGTCAGTGTAGACTGAGCCATTGCTTGCGGTATAAATAGCATCAAAAACATAAGAAGCTTGGCTTGCATATGATAACGGTTGATTGTTGGTGATCGTTCCATTTGAGGATATGTTGAACTTTGCATGATCGCCTGAGGTGCTACTTAGGCTATATGCACCTGAACCATTATCTACGGCTGCAAAATTTTGCAATTTTGTTAAAGAAGCCGCTGGTATCGTGACAGTTGTTGCTTCGTTGGCAACAAAACTGCTTGATCCCTGCGCTGCTTCTCGCAACGTTAAACTAACATTTTCAGTATGAACAGCACCATTTGAATGAGTGTATTTTAGCGCAAAAGAATAGGCGTTTTTGTTTGCATACAGCAATGGAGAGGTAGAGGTTACCCTTCCATTTTGATCTGTTGCGAAATAGCTTGCGTCAGTTCCAGATAGTGAATAGGTGCCAGTGCCGGAGTCTTTTGCTGCATATGTTTGCGTGCCGGTAAAAGTGGCTGCATTGATTGTGAGGCTTTGCGTTTCTTCAGCGGTGATAATTGCCGTTGAAGTTAGTGTGTCTGTGATGTTTAAAGTTACATGGTCAACAAAAGACTCGCCATTTGTTTTTGTGTAAGTGACATCAAAATTAAAAGTTTTTTGATCATCAAATTCGAGTGCTTGCAGTGACCTGATAGAACCATCCGCACTTATCTGGAACTTACTATAGTCATTACCTGATGCAACTATTCTGAATGTGCCGTTTCTCTGGTCAGCATTTGCGTAGCTGGTCAAAGACGGTCCCGCACTCAAGGAAACCTGGGCGCCTTCCTGTGCTGTCAAAACCGTAGTTGATGTTTGTGCATCTGTGAGTTTGAGCGTGACCGTTTCAGTGTGGCTGCCACCTGAAGAATTGATGTATTTAACATCAAATGAATATGTCTCTTGGGTTGCTTTTCGAAGTGGGTTTCTTGATGAAATATTTCCATTAGCGTCAATTTGAAATTTGGTGTAGTCACTGCCCCGAGAAACGATTGAATAATTACCCTGGTAATTGTCAGATGCTGCGATTCCATCCAATTGGGCCAAAAGTTCAGAGCCAATATTCACTTGATTGGATTCTTGTGCTTGGACAGTAACTTTTGCGAAAGTTTTGTTTGATGCTGCTGCGTTTTGTGCCGTGATGACCACATCGACATTTTTAATCGCTAATGTTGAACCAACTTTACCACCAGCTGTTTCATCCCATGTTCCCGAAACGAATACAAACTTGTAATTTCCACTGGTGTTTAGCGTCTTGGATACTGAAACCCAACTTCCATCAGTCGGATAAGCACCCATTTGTGGGGCTGTCTGGTTGAGAAGATTAACAGTCGAGCCATCATCAACATTCAGAAGATAACCAAAGACATCCGCAGCATCTCCATTGCCTCGTGCTTGCCATTGAAACGAGACACTGTCTCCAGAGTTTAAATTAATTGACTCTTTTGAAACAACGTAGGGGCCATGAATAATACCGCCTTCATTGCCCCTGATGTCCATATCATTAGTTGATAATTCAAGAGCATTATTTGAAACATTGAAGTTATAGGTTGCCGGAGAGGTGGGCGTGCTACCGTTATTCCAAGCGCCGCGAGGGGTTATATCATCGCTAGCAACGGCTGAAGTGTCCGTAGGAGTTGCATATCCAAGTATTGTGCTTTTAACGCTTCCATTACTTGGCCCAAGCGAGATTTGTTCTCTATATATGTCCCAACCAGAAATACTGGCAACATTGCCGACTTGGCTTACGGCACTCGCTGAAAAATTACCGTTTGCATATGACTCAGTGTAGCGTGTAGAAGCGCCTCCTGGACCAATGATTGCCTCAGAGCTAGGCGAAAAAGATGACGTAGCTGAGGAGGTTACGGACGCGCTAGGGTTGGACAAGTAATTTAATTGTGAGGTTCCTGCAGCAGTCTCACTGTTAAGAACATCTCGGACTGATAGGCCCGTCGCAGTGCTGTTTGATGAGTTGTCTGACGATGTAAGGCTCGTGCCTGTAGTAGATGATAACACGTCAAAGCCTAAACTTCCTCCGCCAACAGTTACAGACGGTGGTGTATTAAATCTGGAGCTGCCCGTCCCTATATCTGATGCTAAGTAGTCAAGTGTTGATGAACCAAGTGCAGTTGATGAGCTGAGCTGATTGAATGTCGATGTTCCAGTTCCATTTGCACTTGCGATGTAGTTTGTAGATGAAGACCCCAGCCCACTGGATGCGTTGGGGGTGTTGAACGAAGAGTTGCCCACGCCTGAGTTGGACAGCAAATAATCTGTGCGTGAGTTTCCTGTTCCTACTGATTGACCCGGTGTTTGAAAAGTCGAGACCCCTGAACCATTTACTGAATTTAATATGTCAACATTGGACGTGCCGGTCGCGATGGTGCTTGCTAACTCCTGGGAAAATGAAGATCCTGCAGATGAGCTGGAGTTGAGAATATCAAGAACTGATGTGCCTGAGGCAACACTAAAACTGAGGTAATCTAATACTGAGGGACCACTTGCCGAAGTTGTTGGGCGCAAAACAGTCAGAGAGTTTCCGGCAGCTAATGTTTCACCTTTGATGTAGGGCAAGATTCCCATGCCATCAATAAGTAAAGCAATAACTTCTTGGTTGGATGCGCCAGCTCTAATGTTCTTGTTGTAGGTTCCGTCAAGGAGTTGCAAGCCGTTGAAAGACGTGGTTTCAGCAAGTTTGCTAATTTCATTTATGAGAGCAGTAATTTCTAGCTGTGCATTTGATCGATCCGCATCAGAATAAACACCGTTATGCATTTGAACGGCAAGTTCACGCATTCGCTGCACTATATCGGTAATTTCCGTGATTGAAGATGAAGCTGTTTCAATCAAAGAGATGCCATCAAGAGAATTGCGTAGCGCTACATTTATGCTTTCTAATTGGCTATGCATCTTGGTGTTAACAGTTTGCCCTGCTGCGTCATCTGCTGCCGAGTTAATGCGAAGCCCTGATGAAAGGCGTTCCATGGACGTGCGTTGGCTAGCGCCTGCCTTAAGTGAATAAGTGCGTGCAAAAAGCGAACCGATATTTGTGTTTACGCTTGTCATACAAGAAACTCCTTAAGTGTATAAACGACACTTACAGGAATAGTTTAAAAATATTTTTTATTTTTAAACAGAAAGGAAGGGGCGCTTTCGCGCCCCTTGAGTTATTTTATTGGTATTTAAGGCTGCTACTGGAGCAGGGCTAATACTGATTGCTTTGACTGGTTTGCCTGAGCAAGCATTGATGTTGCTGCCTGGCCAAGGATTTGTTGCTTTGAAAGCTCGCTTGTTTCCCTGGCAAAGTCAGCATCAACAACACGACCTCGGGCTGTTTCGGTCAACATCGATGCCATTGATAGGTTATCAATATTGTGCTGAAGTCTGTTCTGGATCGCACCCAACTTCGCTTGTGAAGATGAGATCTGACTTAGCGCCTTATCCAGAATTGTCACAGCAGTGGCAGCACCGCTGGCTGATGACAGGTTAACATCGGAAAGGTGAGTTCCTGCGTCTACAGCACTGTCAGTTACAGTAATAGCAACAGCTTCTGTGTAGACATTAGTGCCTTGAGTGTAGACAACATTCAGTGCATATGAAGATTTTGTCTCAAAATCCACATTGCCTTTTGTTGTTACAACACCTGTTTCAGCGTCAACGCTAAACGAAGCAGCGTCAGTACCAGTTACAGTAAATTTACCGTTTGCATGGGCTGTTACAAAAGTATCCAGAGCTGCGGAAAGAACTTTGTTAGTGCCAATGCTCTGTATTTTACCTTCGCGTGCTTCAACAAAGGTTAGTGCAGACTTGCCTGTTTTTACTTCTGTAGAGGTTCGTGCTGCTGCTGCGGTGTCAGCGCTAGTTGTCTGAGTTGCAGTATTTGCTACGCCGCTAGCAGGGTCAGCATGGTCTGTTGTCACTGCAGAGATGGATTGCGTAAATACAATGCTACCAGAAGTGTATGTAACAGTTGCCGTGTGTGTTCCTGCTCCAACGCCCGCTTTAAAGTCTAGGCTTGTGCCGTTTGAGCCAAGGCTAAAGGTGTTTGTACCACTTGACGCTGTAATGGCATATGTGCCGCCTGTATATTTGCCTGCAAATTCTGCCATTGCTGCAAATTTAGTGTTGTCAGTTAGGTTAATGCCAGTAATCGCTTGGCCACCAGTTTTACCACCAGTGAAGTTTGTTGTGGCTGACATTGGCGCTTCTTTGCCAGCCGTACGGGCGCCAATTGAGTGAGCAACGGCGGTACCGTCTTGTGTAACATTAAATGAGATGATCTCTTCAAAGGTCGCGCCATTACCAGTGGTGATTGTTAGTTTTCCAGTCACAGTTGCGCCGGTTGCAGATGCTGGAGCAACTTCGAGGACGTCACCAGCTAGGGTTAGGCCACCAGTAACAGATGATAAAACTGCACTAGCATAAGCACCATTTGCTCCTAAAAAGGTTTGCGCTGCGTCGCTCAACTTGGTTATGTCTGAGCTCAAGTCAATTCGGTTGGTTGCGCTAGATGCGACGCCTGTGTTAACCGTGATTGCTACTTCAGTTCTACCTGAAGTTTGAGTTTCACTTGCAACAGTCGTGACTGGGCTTACGCCAACATCGGCTGTTGAATCCGTTACTGTAAGCGCAACGGCTTCAGTAAAGGTAACACCAGATGTGGCTGTATAGACGACATTGAAGTCATGCACGTTATTTGCACCAGTATCAGTCGCTGATTCAAAGTTAAGTGCGGCAGCGTTTGTAACGGCGCCAGTAGATCCAGTAACGCTAAAATTACCGGCATCTGAACCAGTGATTGAATATGTGCCGCCTGCATTTGCTGCCACAAATTCTTTGAATTTTGCACTCGTTAAGGTGCTTGCGGCAAGGGTCAGCCCGCTTGCTGCAGCTTCTGAAGTTGTTAAAGCAGTTGTGCCGCTTTGGGTAGTGTTTGTGTTTGGTGCAGTGCTGTCAGTAACAGTTAGTTCGACAGAGTCGGTGAATGTATTTGTTACACCGCCTGCAGTATGGGTGTATACCACATCAAATTTATATACATTGTCAGTATCTGAATCAGCGGCAGCTTCAAAGTCAATTGTTGCAACATTGTCAGCCAATTCGACTAGGCCAGTTGATGAGTTGATTTTGAATTTGGCACTGTCTGTACCGGTGATTGTGTATGTACCGCCTGAATATGTATTAGCAAACTTTCCAGCTGTGTTAGCGAACTCACCACTCAATGCGCTTGCTGCAAGTGTGATTGCATCGCCTTCACGGACCGAAACCTTAGTGGTTGAGGTCTGACTGGTGTTTGATGTTTTTGCAGCGTTAGCTGTTGCCGTTGTGATAAAATTACCGCCGATAGTGTCTGTGTTCATGCGGTCAATAGTAACAGTAATGACTTCGGCATTTGTGTTGCCTGCGCGGATGTCTTTTGAATAAGTACCATCAAGGACTTTAACATCGTTAAAAGCTGTGTTGCTGGCAATTTTATCAACCTCGGCGAGGAGGGCCGTGACTTCCAACTGCGCGTTTGCGCGGTCGGCATCAGAATAAACACCGTTGTTCATCTGAACTGAAAGCTCGCGCATTCTGATAACCATGTTTGATATTTCAGACATGCCTGATTCAGCTGTCTGAACAAGAGAGATGCCGTCTTGTGAGTTCCGGATGGCTACGTTGATACCACGGAGTTGGCTTTCCAT
>Ga0206129_10006551_pt1 | contig 11792 bp, 18 predicted proteins | sample Helgoland_Spring_8_FD_148616 | JGI IMG/M metagenome (GOLD analysis project Ga0206129, IMG submission 148616) | Pelagic subsurface seawater microbial communities from Kabeltonne, Helgoland, North Sea - Helgoland_Spring_Bloom_20160502_2 | ecosystem: Environmental > Aquatic > Marine > Epipelagic ...
ATAGTGGGGTCGCAAACCTTTTGCAAATATCGGACGTCCACGAAACTCAAGATATTTCCGCAAAGGGAATGACTTTGACACTTAGCGGCATTGCGTCAGACCTTTTGTCTTTAGCGCTGACCGAGCCATATCAAGGTCGCATCTGTAAAGTTTATCTTGGATTTATGACAAGCTGGGAAAACCCAGACGCATCGCCAGATGTGATGGAGGTGTTCAGTGGTTATATGGACCAAATGACCATTGAGGAGGGCGCAGAGACTTCAACGATATCGGTATCAGTTGAAAGCCGATTGATTGACTTGGAGCGACCAAGAACCCGACGCTATACATCTGAGAACCAGAAGATCAGGCACACAGGTGATCGCGCCTTTGACTTTGTTGAAAGTATGCAAGACCAGAGGTTAGTTTGGGGTGGTAATGGGTGATGCGGCTTTCCAATTGGGATATTAATCTAGCGCAATATCTTGAGGATTTGCGCGATTATCCTTTCAGATGGGGCCAAAATGACTGCATCACATTCACCAATCGTTGCGCTGAAATATTAACTGGTGAGGGATATTGCGACGATTGGCTGGGTCAATATACTGATGGCAAGAGTGCCTTTATCCACTATCGACGCAAGTTAAGCGAGCAAGGATATTCTAATATTTTTGACGCTCTTGATGGCAGGTTGGAGAGGTTCACGGAGCGTTTCCCTCCGCGTGGCACATTGGTCGGCAGGGAGAGCGAAGATATGGCAGGGGTTTTGCCAATCGCAATGGGTGTCGTGGTTTCTGATCTTGCGGCTTTTCTGACTGCCGATGGTCTGATACTATCTAATTTAAGTGATAGTGATCTATTTTGGAGCCTTGACTGATGCCACAAATATTTATTGCCGCAGCGGGCGCACTTGGGGTCAGCACAAAAGCAATTGTGACTATTGGTCCTTTTGCCATTAGCGCGGCCACGATTGTCGGTTATGCCGCATATACAGTGGTCACTGGATTTGCATTAAATGCTCTAAACAAGAAAGCGGCGAGCAAAGCACGATCAAGCGCGGCAACAGCGGCGGCAGCGCAAAAAGGTTATGGAACCACAGTCAACTCTGTGTCGCCAGCCGCAGATCATGCAATCATTTACGGTCAACAGCGCGTCGGTGGTGCTGTGTTTTATCGCTCGGTCACAGGCGATCAGCAATATCTACACAGCTTGATTGCTCTGGCTGGGCATGAGTGCGAAGAGATTGGGACAATATATGCAAACGATTTGGCGCTTACTATCGATGGCAACGGATTTGTCACCAATGATGAATATCAGATAAAAGACGCCGACGGCAGTTTCCAAGCATATGCGCTGCGCATCAACAAGCACCTTGGTGCTGCCGATCAAACTGCCGACGCTGACCTTTTGTTAGAGGATTCAGCTTGGACTGCCGACCATAGAGCGCAAGGCGTTGCTTACATCTACATCCGAGCGGAGCATGATCCCAATGTATTCCCGCAGGGATTGCCAACTTTCAGCGCAGTGGTGAAGGGCAAAAAGGTCTATGATCCGCGCACGAGTTCAACCGCTTGGTCGGCCAATGCGGCTCTTTGTTTGCGCGATTATTTGATAAACTCATATGGTTTAGGCGCAGAGACCAGTGAAGTGAATGACACTGTCTTCGCAACCGCTGCCAATATATGCGATGAAAATGTTGCGCTTGCCGCTGGTGGGACTGAAAAGCGTTACGCGATCAACGGATCATTCACCACAGCATTACCGCCTGATGATATTATAACTGATTTGGTCGCCAGCATGGCGGGGACTATTTGGTATGGACAAGGGCAGTGGGGCATCAAGGCTGGCGCATATACTTCACCAGTTTTGACTTTGGACGAAGACGATTTGCGCAGCCAACTGCAAATCAACACTCGCCACAGTCGTCGAGACAACTTCAACGCAGTCACAGGCACATTCTCCGGTCCAGACAGCAACTATCAGCCGACCGATTACCCACAAGTCACATCTGCAACCTTTGTGACTGAGGACGGCGGGGAAACGGTCACGCAAGATATTTCGCTGCCATTTACGTCCACACCGACGATGGCGCAAAGATTGGCTAAGATTGCGCTCTATCGCCAAAGAGAGCAATTGACGATCTCCGGCACGTTTGGGCTAAAGGCGCTGCAATTGCAGATCGGTGACATAGTAAACATCACGAACACAAGGCTTGGCTTTTCATCGAAGAATTTTGAGGTGATTGATTGGCGGTTTGGCTTTGGAACCGATCAAACTCTGGAAGTCGTTTTGACTCTGCGCGAAATATCAACGGCGGTTTATGATTGGAATGCGGAAGAGTCTGCGTTTGAGTCAAATAATACAACTCTCCCCTCGCCATTCTTAACTGCGGCAGCCGGGGTTTCGCTTGATGCGGAGTTGCGGATCGTCAATCAGGCTGCCGTCGGGGTCTTGCTGATTGATGTTACTGCATCGCAAACATATGTGGACAAGTTTGAGGTTGAATATAAGAAATCAACCGGGACAAGTTATATTCGCGTTGGTCGTCAAACTGGTGGTCGGTTTGAGGTCAGTGGCTTAGAGGATGGGCAATATGATGTCCGCGCCAGAACGATAAACAGCTTTGGCGTCAAATCAGCTTGGACGATACGGGCTGGCTTCGACTTGAGCGTATTTGCTCCGGCACCTGAGACCGTTTCAAACTTTACTGGCAACGTAGTCGGAAACTCTTTGCACTTAACGTGGACGCCAGTGACCGACCTAGACCTGTCTCATTACAAAGTCAGATATTCAAGCCTCACATCAGGTGCAGTATATTCCAACGCGGTGGACGTTTTGGATAAGGTATCCAGACCGGGCAATAGCGCAGTTGTCCCGGCGCAGACAGGAACCTATTTCATCAAGGCCGTTGATAAGATCGGCGGTTTATCTGAGGCAGCTTCTAGCTTTGTGGTGGTGGTTGATCCGCACGATACGGAAGAATTTAACGCAATCCAAACTATAACAGAACATCCAGCTTTTTCTGGCACGACTAGCAATGTGGTATCAGCCACAGACGCAACTGGCGCTCTTCTTATCCTAGACACATCTGATAGTTTTGATGATCCATCTGGAAACTTTGATGATGCTCTTGGCCAGTTTGACGCCGGAAACGGCACGGTCTCATCTTCTGGGACATATCAATTTAGCAATGATGTTGATTTTGGTGAGAAATATACGAGCCGCGTTTACCCGACTTTCAATGTTGATTATATTGACTATGTGAACGATTTTGACGGTGCATCTGGCTTGTTCGACGACCGAGAGGGTGCTTTTGATGGCGATTCTAGCCAGTTTGACGTCACATCGGCCAAGTTGCAATTGCGTCACACGGATGATGATCCTTCTGGGTCTCCAACTTATACCGATTGGCAAGACTTTATCGTGGCTGACATTTCAGCGCGTGCGTTGCAATTTAGAGTGCGCATGACAAGCACAAATGGCTCGGCCACTCCGGCGGTGCGTGAACTGGCGGTTCAAGTGGATATGCCTGAGCGCGTAGAGGCTCAGAGCGACATCACATTCACAGGCACAACCAACATCACATTTCCAACGGCATTCAAGGCAACGCCAGCCATCGGGGTCGCTTTAGCGAACTTGGCGGACGGTGAACGATATGCTATAACGAGCAAAAGCCGCACTGGCTTCACGATCACAATTTTTGATGGCGCGTCACAAAGCACCAATTCAGTCGATCTGGACTATGTGGCCAAAGGGTACGGCAAGGAGCTAACATAATGTCTCAACATGACTTTAACATTGCAAACCAAGGATTTCCAGCGACACGGGCCGACATCAACAATGCCTTTGCCGCGCTTGCATCCACATCATCTGGCGCATCTGCGCCAAGCACGACTTTTGCCAATCAATTCTGGTATGACACGGCCAACAATCTGTTAATGTTTCGCAACGAGGCAGACAGCGCTTGGATCACGCTGGCATATTTAGATCAGGCGACCAACGAATGGGAAATCAGATCGGCAGTCATTCAAGCTGTGGATTCCGCCGGGGTCATTATCAAGACCGATGATGGCACTTCTAGGATCACAGTGGCAGATGATGGAACTGTTACCATCGCCAATGCTCTTATTGTGTCTGGCAACTTTACCGTGGACAACGGCACGATCAAGCTGGACGGGAATTATCCTACTGGCACAGGCAACGTGGCGTTGGGTGATGCTGCGTTGAGTGATGCTTCTTTTAGCGGGAACTTTAATGTTGCTGTAGGAGATAGTGCATTAGAGGCGAATACGACAGGCAATGTAAACACAGCCGTGGGCTATCGTGCTTTGCTGACAAATACGACAGGTTATGAGAATACTGCGATTGGGCCAAACTCTCTTAAAGTAAATACAACTGGACTTTATAATACGGCAGTTGGTTCAACCGCACTCTTCTCCAACACCACCTCCAGCAACAACACTGCTGTGGGGTATCAGGCTGGGTTTACGCAAACTACAGGCCATACTAATACAAATGTTGGTGTTAAGGCTGGTTACGGAACAACAACAGGCATAGATAATACATATATTGGCCCCTACGCTGGTATTTATATGACCACAGGCTCTAAGAACGTCATCATAGGTAGACATTCTGGCAACTTTGGCGGCTTGGACATCCGCACCTCAAGCAACAACATTGTTCTGTCGGATGGGGATGGTGATCCTAGAGGGTATTACAATCACGGTTCTTTAACTTGGTTCTTGCCACCTGTCGCAAGCAAAACAACGGCAGCAAGCGCAAATGTTCAAATATCAAGCACAAGCGGGGCTTTATTCAGATCAACTTCATCATTGCGCTACAAGAACACAGTCAGTGACGCCACTCATGGTTTAGATGAGTTACTCACGCTTCGGTCTGTTACATACAAAGGCAACGACGATGGCGACGAAGTATTTGGTGGCTTGATTGCTGAGGAAGTACACGATGCGGGACTTACAGAGTTTGTTGAGTATGACGATCAAGACAGACCAGACGCCTTACGTTATGCCAATATGGTGTCACTCTGCATCAAAGCAATCCAAGAACAGCAAGCCACTATCACGGCACTAGAGGCACGGATTACTGCCCTAGAAAACGCATAAGGAGAAAGACATGACTGATACACCAACTACAGAAGAAATCGCACAGCACTTTGTCGCTATGGGCCATTCGGTCGATTTGCTAAACGCTGGGCAACCAGAGGGCATGGAAGACGCTGATTGGGCTGACACTGTGTCACGCAACGTAGAGCATCTGACACTCATGGTGGCTAAAGACTTCTGGACTACAGAAGATATGACCGCTGCCAACGCTTCAATCGCAGCTAACACTTAACTTGGAAGACTAAGATGGACAAACGCACAGTGGCATCGGCGCATGAACGAATTGACAATGTTGAGAAAGATGTTGTGGCTCTCTCAACGCAAGCGTCAATACAGTTTAAAGAGGTCTTTATTAGAATTAAGAGACTTGAGGCAATTCTAATTGGAGCCGCTGGCTCAATCATTGCTCTTTTGGTCGCAGTCCTGATGAAAATGGGATGAAGTTTCTTTTAGCTATAGCCATTGCGCTTGCAGGGGTTGCTGCATCTGCGCAAGACAGTGACGTAGTGAAAAGCGAAAGCACCGTCACAAGCAATGGCTCAATGGATACAACAGTCAACTCTCCCCCACCTTCTGCTATCTCCCCTCAAATATCTGGAAGCAACAGTGATCTTTGCACGGTCGGCGTGGCTGGCGCTGTACAGACGCAGATACTTGGCATTTCGGCTGGTCGCACCGTGCGGGATATGAACTGCGAGAAGCTGAAGAACGCAAAGACAATGTATGATATGGGCATGAAGGTGGCAGCGGTATCGGTGATGTGCCAAGACGAGCGCATATTTGATGCAATGATGAACGCTGGAACCCCATGCCCCAAGGATGGCTTGATTGGTGATGCGGCTAAAACCGCTTGGGAGATGGAAGCCAACGAAGACCCTGCGCCAGAAATGCAGCGCGGTGCTATAGAAAGTTTGATTGATGGACAAGACTCCAAAACCATTGGCATCGGCGCTGTGCTGGGCGCTCTGGGCCTCCTGTTGTTACTCTGATCCATATGTATTTGGGGTGACAGGCAATGCCGCCGCAAGCGGTCTGTCTTGGTCTATGGGGTCGGTTCTTCCCTCACAAGACGGGTTGGACGTAAACGGCCTGATTTACAGATACAGCACCGTTAAGAACGCAGACGATCCAATGAGGGTGCATATTCGCAATGGCAATGCCGATGGCACGGGCTACACGTTCAGCGAGACTGACAATTGGTCAGGCGTTCCCGGCAACACAATCACCAAACAGTTTTCCCTTCCTTACATCCCGGCGTCTCTTCGGGGGAATGGCTCAATTGATGTCGAAGGTACAGGCGAAGTGATCGATCCTGTTGTGATTTACAGTTACCGCTTTGATCCCTGTTACGATCCGCAGATAGACCCAAACTGTCCGGGTTACGTCAAACCTGCACCGCCTGTGATCGAGGTTGAGGTATATGATGCGCTGGAAGATGAGTCCGTAGCAGAGGTTTTGGAAGATGAGACCGAATTTAAATATGATGCGGATGGTAATCTAATTATCGAAGAGGACGAAGAGGAAGAGGAGACACGCTTGGAGATGGGCCTCATGGCCTCGGCCAATGCTCTGACACTCACTCAAGCCCAAGGGCAGTCCGACTTGATTAATCAGATCAATTTGCAAACCAATATCGCCATGTATTATAATACAAGCATCGGAGGGGGAGCTTACGGGGATGTCAATATTTTGACAGAGGTTGATTTGCCCGATAACAAAAAGGCACTGAGAAATAACTTGGCCCAACAATTGCTTCATGAGCAAATGGTGCAAAGCCAATATGGAGATTGATATGAAGTATCTAACCCTTGTTCTATCTTGTGTGGCTATGCCTGCACTTGCAAACAACGTAAATATCAACGGCACTGTTCAAGCTCGCTGCGTTATCACAACAGATACTGTCGGTGTTTACGGCAACCCTACCGCTGACAAATTGACCACGGCCTCTGCGAGTGCAGGCGTTGTTCCTGTTGTTCGATACGATGTGGCATTGGCCAATTACTACACTGCAAAGATTACGCATCCTACCTCGTTTAGCTCATCACCCTCACTCAGTGACACGGTGACTTGGACAGGGTCAACCGCCGTCCACAATACATCTGACGCTGGTATGTCTGGCTATGACGCAGCGAAGGTGACTTACGGATCGACCACAGAGTTTGCCCTAACCGTTGCTGGATCAACGTGGTTCAAGACTGAAAGCGAAGCGGTATATGGGGTTAGCAAACCCTTTCCCGGTGGCACCTATACGGCGCTAGTTGTGGCAGAGTGCATTGCTGATTAGAGCTTGCATATTCCTCTGTCTTGCTGCGCCAGTGGCGGCACATGATATGACGCCTGCATATCCAGAGGTTCGACCGTCCCACGTTGCTGGTGTGGTTCGCGCCGATATGTCTCTCTTTAATGCTCGTAACGATGTCAAATACTATCAGGTCGAAGTATTCGATGAGGCTTGGGGAAACATAAAGTTCTCGTCGCCTAATCGCATAATGAAGGTGGACCACGAAGAGCGTAAAGACTTTGCAGTTTACATTCGTAAAGCTGACATGGACCGGGCGGTTTATCTATGCACTACGTCAAAGATCGTAAAGGATCGTGGCGACAAGCCAATGGTCGCGAGCAAGATATGTTCGAGGCTTGACGGTGGCAGACCGTGAGGGTGCTTTGGATTGCATACGGTGTCTTCTGCATTGCGGTTTCAATCTGGTTTATATCCGCGATCCAAGCTAGATCGGATAGTAGCTCTCTCGCTGTCCAACTTCCCAACCCACCTATGAACTACCAATCAGACCGATTCCGCGCTGGCAACCTAGATTGCAGCAACGCCATTGGTGGCGGCACGACCTTGGAATGGGGCGTGACAGGTGTGATCAACAACGATGGTAATGTCGGACAAGGCAAAGACATCGGGCTTTATGCTCGCATCGTTATACCGCTGGACAAGCCGCGAAGCCGTATAAACTGTGATGACCTATATCAGCTTGAGCTAACTCAGCGTCGGCTTGAGGTGCAAATGCTTCGCGCTGAGTTGCAAGCACTGCAAGACTTGCAGAATAGCCAAACAAACTCTGAGGGTGAAATGGAGTTTGAGAATTGACTGACCTAACCAAAGTGGCCGATGACATAGACGGCCTTGCTGATCGCGAGATTAAGGCTGGCGGGTTTAAGTTCACGTTTGCCTCGGTGGCTGCAATCTTTGCGTTTGTTTCCACTGTAGTGGGCGGCTTGTACGGTGGCTTTGTTCTCTACCAAAAGATTGAGGAGGTCGCTGGTTTAGACCTCGGTGCATATCAGCAGCAAATGGAGGTGATGGATGCAAAGGTTTCCGGTATGGCGGAGAAAGTCGAAGAGGCTGTTGAATATTCACGGGACATCAAGAACGGCCTTAAAGATGATCTGTTGCGGATTGAGCAACAAACTGACCGGATTGAGGACACGGTTCGCATCGTTGAAGACCGGGTGGATAAATCGCTAAGAGAAAATGAGGCAGAGGTCAGATCGTTAATTGACAATGCAGACGTGCGTTTTGAGGCTCAACGTGATAGACTTCGCTCATCGCAAGATACCGAAATGAAAGATTTAGAAAACCGCCTTGACGCAAAATTGCAAAGGGCTCTGGATAACCCCCTATCAGATTAGGAGAAATATTATGGACGAATATGATCTGAACGGTAACGGAAAATTAGACCCGGAAGAAAAGGCGATCATGCTGGAAGATCGTCGTCGCAAAATGGAGGACGCAGACGCCAAGCGTGATGCGCAGCGCAAAATGGCTTGGTTTTCCTTGACTGGTATGCTGGTTTTCCCTTTCGGGGTTGTTTTCACTGAGTGGATGCAGCTTCCACAGGCCAGTGAAATGCTGGCAAGCATGAGCAACATTTATTATGTTTCAATCGCAGCTATCGTGGCGGCTTACTACGGCTTCACAAATATGGGTAAGGGCGGATGATCGGTCAACTTTTAGGCCCAATCACCAACATTGTCGGGGGCATTGTCCAGGGCAAGATGGAACAGAAGGCCGCTGAAAGCAAAGCCAAGGTCGCAAAGGCCGAAGCTCAAGCCCAGATTATGCTGTCTCAGGCTACCTCAGAGGCCGACTGGGAAAAGATAATGGCTGAAGGTTCCCAAGAAAGCTGGAAAGACGAATGGCTAACAATTTTGTTCTCTGTGCCTCTGGTGCTTGCCTTCTGCGGTGAGTGGGGGCGTGATATAGTGGCTGACGGGTTTACTGCACTCAACGCCATGCCCGATTACTATCGCTACACGTTAGGAGCCATCGTGAGCGCCAGCTTTAGTATTCGTGGCGCAACTAAATTCTTTGGAAGGAAATAAAGATGATACTTTCTTCGGATCAAGTTCACAAACTACTTCACGGCAATAAAGACTGGGCTGAATGGGTCGCACCATTGCAGACCATGCTGCCAAAATATGAGATCGACACGCCAAATCGGATAGCGATGTTTATGGCTCAGTGTGGTCACGAAAGTAATAACTTTCGCGTCCTGAAGGAAAATCTCAATTACTCCGCGAAAGCTCTTAACGCGATCTTTCCTAAGTATTTTGAACGCGCTGGGCGTGATGCGCAGGAATACCACCGTCAACCTGAAAAGATTGCAAACGTGATCTATGCTAATCGCATGGGCAATGGTCCAACGGAGAGCGGTGATGGCTGGACACACAAGGGTGCCGGAGTAATCCAGCTCACGGGCAAAAATAATCAAACTGCCTTCGCAAACAGTGTCGGCAAGACGATTGAACGGGCCATTGAGTATTTGGACACTAAAGAAGGCGCTCTTGAAAGCGCCTGTTGGTTCTGGTCAGAAAACAATTTGAACCGATATGCGGATGACATCCTGAAGGCCACAAAGAAAATCAATGGCGGAACAATCGGTCTTGAGGATCGGAAACATCATTATCACGATGCTTTGGAAATTCTGGGTGGCAAGGTTAATCCAGCCCCGCGTCCAACTCTCTTGAAGGTTGGAAGTGAGGGTGAGGCGGTTAAGAAAATCCAAGAGGTTCTTGGTCTTGATGCTGATGGTATCTTTGGGCAAGTGACCGCTAAATATGTGATGGTCTGGCAAGCTGGCAATGGACTTGAGCCAGATGGAATTGTTGGCCCGAAAACATATGCCAAAATAATTAAATAGTTTGCAAATTTAGCAGGCAAAATGTAGAAATATTGAGCGGGTGGTCCAACATTGTTTGTTGGTTAACGTGCTACCGAATGCGCCACCATTCACACGGCCACCCGCACCATTCCCTAAAAGATAATGCCGACCAAGGCCATCAGCCCAGCACCGCTGACGAAGCCAAAGATAGCACCGACGGCACCTGCAATCTCAATCTTTTTTTGCACTTCATCGTCCATCGTTAATCCTCCGCAAATACTTCATTGCCAATCTCCAATGGCAGCTCGATTGTTGATATTTTGAAGTTGCATATTGGGCAACTTCTGCGTCGTTTGATCGTTGGGAAGCCATAGGCATGGTGCGCCCGAGATTGTTTGGTTTGCAGTTTGATATGGCCATCGCAGTGAGGGCAATGAGACACGGCAATGGTCATGTGTTGCCTCCTTGAAATACAACTGGCTCAGACTTATCTTGCGGCTTTTTGGCGATTAGCTCCGCAGAGCATGAGAGATAACCAGCACCATCAATATAGTTATCGGCGTGTTCTGGATTTGACATTGATCTGGCGCACTTCAAAAGCGTCATCATTACCCCTACCTCATGCGGCTTAATCAACTTATCAAGATATATTGACCAGAGGTGAGATATGGCGGTCAGGTTGCTCTCCATATCACCATGCGTGGCGGCGCGATCCTTGGTCACATATTCCTTGGCAGTCTCCAAGATTTCCGCTCGCGTATATTTTGCCTTGCTCATTATATATTAGCTCCCTGTTTCCTAAGTTTTGACGTAAATTCGGCCAGATCGCGCTGGGCAATCTGTAGCTCATTATTGATGCTTGGTCTTGCATCTCTGCGATAGCGTTCATCTTGCAAGCGATCCACCTGTTGACGAAGGTAGGTTAGGATCGCTTGGTCGGCTGGGGTTAGTTTATCCATCTAAACTCTCCACCATTTGTATTCTCTCGCCAATCCAGCGCATAACCGGAACAGCCATTGAGTTGCCCATAGCCTTGTATCGAGGCCCATCCGGGCAATCTTCTGCTGGCTTATTACGCCACGGTATCTGCGTGAAGTCGTCAGGGAAACCTTGCAAGCGTTCGCATTCTATTGGTGTTAGGCGACGGACGGCTGCTGGAGTGATGACTGCGTGAGAGTGCGCGGCTTGTAGTGTAAAGCTAGGATCGCCATTTTTGCCAATGCCAACACCTTCGCGGCTTGAGTTGCTAGTGTCAGCTCCGCGCAATCCAAGCTGTGTATTTAAAGGTGCGCACTGTGCTACTGGCAGGGTTTCGGTGGTTGGGTCGTATGCGCTTCCAGTGCGCGTTGTAAGGCACTGGGCAACTTCTTCCCGCGCTTCTCGGCTCGGCGCAGGATGCCCTGACAGGCTTTCTCGCTCAAAAAGAACCGCTGCGGCACGTCTCCAGTCTCCAAGGTATCCGACAACGAACACACGGCGGCGTCGCTGGGCCACTCCGAAATATTGAGCGTCACAAATTCTGTAGGCGAACCCATACCCGATTTCCCCCAGCGCGGTGAGGAGGGTTCCAAAATCCCGT
>Ga0206129_10006559_pt1 | contig 11780 bp, 12 predicted proteins | sample Helgoland_Spring_8_FD_148616 | JGI IMG/M metagenome (GOLD analysis project Ga0206129, IMG submission 148616) | Pelagic subsurface seawater microbial communities from Kabeltonne, Helgoland, North Sea - Helgoland_Spring_Bloom_20160502_2 | ecosystem: Environmental > Aquatic > Marine > Epipelagic ...
TTTTACCGAATTAATTAAAATAATTTACCAAATCCAACAAGGATTGACCGTTGCCATACGTCTAACAGACACAATGCGAATGAAAACGAGTGATCACGATCTGGTTCAGGCCGCCAATAGGGGCGCTTCCTTGACCTAAAGCCGACCATCACCCCGATCTGTCCGACACATAGTCGGCAGCCGTCATCCTGTGATACTCGATTCTCTCGTATCCCAGATCAATTGGCTGGGGATCAACTACCTCAATGGCGGCTTCGTTTGTAAGGGCAGTACACAAGGCGATACTGGTTATATTCACGCTGAAAGACGTTCCCATGAAGACTACGCGCCGGGCGTCGTGCATCCAATCCTCTGCCTCTGACATGCGGTAGAGGTCTGTATAGTATTCATCAAATAACAAGACGAACGGCTTCAGAGAAACGTCAGGCTCTGGTGTGAGCGTTGTCTTGGATATTTTGAAAGCGTCCAGCAGGATGGGTGTAAGGCGTAAACTGTCGTCCAAGTCATCGCAGGCCACCGCCAAGTCTTCCCAAGGGGCGTCAATCAGTGGAACGTCTGGCCCCTGTTCGTACAGCACTGTCACCTTGTCTAGACGTCCATGGATTGGCACGTACGCAAAGTTCCCAGCCTTGCTGTCCAAGCCATCTATGTTCTGCGTGACAAGCCGTTTATCCTTTAACCAGTGATGAACGGTATTGGGCTTTAATTGGCGATACGAGGCAAACCGTTTGAAATACCACAGTAGAAATTCATCTGGTTGTGATAAATACATCTGCGGCGTGGCCATCTCTTGCGGCGTGTAATTCTGACTGCCAACAGTCCAAAGGCCATCCGTACTCCAAAAAGTCGGAATGCCGCTTTCCGCGCTTACGTCTGCGCCAGTTATGTAAAGGGTAAGATTAGTCTTTTTTGGTTATTAGCGCAGTATCCATGAGTTGTGTACTGGTAAGAGGGCAGGTAAATCTAAAAGTGGCTGCACAAAATTGCTCCACGAAGCTGTAAGAAGATCTAATCTTTACTTTTCAGTGATATTTCGCAACTCACGATTTTCCTGAAGCCCACGCTACCATATTACCAAAAAGTTTGTCATATCCGTCCCAGGCTAAAAAGGCGGGTGGCAACCAGTGCTCACTCATGTCAGATGTCCAACAGACCGTACGGCCTTTTCCATATACGCCGGTAACCAATAGTGGCAGGTGGCGGTGTTCTTCCGACAGAGACAAAATTATTTCTGTATCTTCTGTAGTTTTTGGAATGACTTCATTCACACCCAAAAGATAAGGCCATTCACCCTCGATCCCAGCTAGTATCGGATGCTCAGGTGAATTCACAACCGGAATACACCCTTCAGGGATTTCCACTCTATCGTCGCGAGAAAGACAGTTTACTGGAAGCGCAGTTTCAACTGCAGTCTTATGCCACCTAGCCTTACCATCGATACCCTGAAAAGAAAAATAACCGCCAATCATTATAAGCCCGCCGCCCTGTTCAGCCCATTTAGCAAGAAGTTTGATCCGGTTTGGCACACGGTCTCCACGCAACCAGACATCTGGGTGCAACAGCAGTGTATTAGACCCAATATCAGACAAGATTATCACATCGTATTCTTTCAAATCCTCCATAGTTGTGGGAAAGTCAGTTGCCGCCTCATGAGCTGGCATATGAACAACGTCATGGGCGCAGGATTTCATGCCTTTCATGAACCGTTTGCTGCCTGCGTGAAAGGTGACGCTTCCAAATTGATCGAAGCCTTTAAAATGAGTGGCTGAGCTTACCCAAGTTTCACCGACAAGAAGTACTTTTTTCATTTTTTGTTCCTTATCTATTTTTTTGTACCAGAGCATTGCGAGGATTAAGAACTATTAGCTCAGAAAGGTCAGTTGCCGTCAGCCCGTGTCGAAGCAGTCGTGGCAAAAAATGCCTTTGCACATGTGCGTAGCCGTTACCTCCATAAGCGCAAAGCATCATTTTAATGAATACGTCTTGCGACAACAAAATCTGATGGCCATAGCCCGATTTAAACAGCCCAGAAATAGCGATTGCACTCTCCTCGTCACTGGGGCATTGCGCGGCTTGATCCGCGTACCAAAAATCCATGCCCAGCATGTCGTATTCCAAATAAGCGCCGCGATCTGCAAGACTTTTTTGATATGATACATCCTTACCCGAGGGGTTCATGTGGCAAAGGATCACTCGATCAATAGGTTGTCCACATTCAGCAACCACATTCAGCACTTCATGAGCCAGTCGAAACCAGGCCGGCAAATGGATCATAAGTGGTAGACCAGTTTCAACTGACGCTCTTGCAGAAGCCCTTAGAACCCGCCGCTCTACTTCTGTGAAATCCGAACTGACGCCAATCTCACCAATTAGACCAATTCGCGTAAGATCTGGGCCTATGCCATGGTTTGCTTCAACGATCAGTTCGTCTGTGATGTCTTGTTCCGTCATGGCGGATAAATAAACAGGGTGTGAAGAATGCAAGTAGTAACCTGCACCCATTACGATATTCAAACCTGTCGCTTTAGCAATTTTTATCAAAGCGCCAGGGTTGCGTCCAATCCCTTTACAGGTTGGGTCCACAACGGTTTTGCCACCTTCGTTAACAAAAAGCATGAGCTCTTTGACTGCAAGAGATTCGTCATCTAAGGAGCAATTTTGCCTATTCGCAAACGGATCGTTACGCAATTGTGATAATATTTCAGGCGTAATTGGAACATCAGAGATTGGCGAGGTAAATCCTTCTTCATTGCCACGCCACCAACAGCTGCAATCGTTTAGTATATGTTCGTGCATGAGTGTTATGCCGAGCTGATCCAACGGCACCGGACCAAGCACAGTCATAACGGTGTCTTTGAACTGGCCAGTCATGACTTTTATCCTTTTTTAGTAGAGGTTTCATATGCCGCCGAATGAAACGCCATTTCCAAGTGTATTACACGATCGAAGATTTCTGACAGATGGTCTGCACTGGACTGCTTACCGTATAAGTCTATCCAGCCTTTTAGCCAGTAAGCCTGAGCCGAAAATTCTGAGGTGGCATGTAGATCAATCCAAGCCTTTAGATCAGGATCAGTAATTTGGCATTTCGACGCGGCACTACACCATGTCCAATACATCCATTCAGCTGCGAACATTGCTGTGACAATATCGATGAAGCTTCCATCGCGCGATATATCCAGCATCTCGTTATCGAATGCTGTGACTGCTTTAGGCAATTTTCTTGGGATTGGTATGCTAAGTTTTCCAATAGTTTTTTCAAAATATGGAACCTGTTTGTTCGCTAAAGCGTCGAGGATGCTGATTAATGCGCGTTGGGACGCAATATCAGGTGCGCGGGCAGTGGCATAAGAAAAAATCGAAATTGCGGTTCTAACAAATGCACCCTCATAAACTAAGTAGCGATGAAAAACTGGCAAAGGCAGGCGGTCTTTCTGAATGTCAGTAACAAAACGGTGCTTCAGCATGCGCTGCAATACTTTCTTGTTAGCAAACAATATCTGATCTGAAATCTGCAAGTCCTATGTCTCCAATGCAGGGGTAGCAGCAGTTACAAAACTGCGTACTTTCTCTGGATCAACTGGGTTCCACCATACCCCATCTTTCTTAAGTGATGACGCGACTATGACTGCGCTAGCTCTAGTCAAAATCTGCGCAATATTATCGGCGTCGACGCCTGAACCTACTAAAACTGGAAGACTTGTAGCATCTGCGACCTCTTCAATCTCCTCCAAAGTGGCGCTGTCCCCAGTACGATGCCCCGTGGCGATCACGGCATCCACGTCAAAAAAATCTAAATCTCGAGTTAATTCACCAATACTTCTGTCGGAAGTTATAGAATGACTGCCGTGTTTGACATGGCTGTCCGCAAAAACTTTAATGCCTTCACCACGCAGTGCGGAGCGGAATCGCATCGCTTGGGCTGCGCGCCCCTCCATAAAACCCTCGTTTGCGATATATGCATTGGCCCATTGGTTGACTCGAATAAAGGCCGAGTCAGTCGCACGAGCAATAGCGAATGCTGTGATTGGCGCATTGGCGAGTACATTGATCCCTATAGGGACGTCGAAGTTTCGTTTTATTCGCTCCACAACTACTGCCATGAAAGCAGGTGTTTCAGGGCCAATATCATCAGGTTTTGAAAATGGAACATCACCGTGATTTTCAACTATTAAACCATGCAATCCATTGTTGACCAAAAACTCAGCATCACGCAGGCAAGCGTCATAAATTTGATTCAAGCTTTCCCCCCTATACCGTGGTGAACCGGGAAAGGGTGGGCAATGGATCATTCCAATTAGCGCCTTAGAACGCCTAAAAATCTGGTTTATAACTCCATCAGGATTTTCTGATATGGCTTGCATTTTTGTTATTCCTTTGAATCGAACACCCGTGCGTATGTGAAATTAGACAATCACTTTCTTAGCCGGAAAGTAAAATTTGCTGTAAAAATTCTTGTATTGAGCCAGATTGCAACGAGAATAATTGCTCCTGTCACGATCTGGGTAAAGAAGGGCGAAATATGCATCAGGATTAGCCCATTACCGATTACTGCAATGGTCAAAGTTCCCAGTAAAGTACCAAGAATTGACCCACGCCCGCCAAAAAGAGAAGTTCCACCTAAAACTACAGCGGCGATTACTTGAAGCTCAAATCCTACTGCGGCGTTCGACGAACCTGAGCCAAGTCGCGCAGCAATAAGTAACCCAGCAATTGCGCAAGCAATGCCCGACAGCATGTATACTGAAGCAATTATCCAATTTGATGACATACCCACGCGACGCGCAGCCTCAGGGTTCGATCCGACAGCGATTACTTGCCGCCCATAAATCTGCCGATTAATGACTATCGCCGCAATTGCAGTCACAAACAAGGCGATTATAGCTGGCACCGGAAATCCTATAATGCTACCCCGCCCCAATGCAAAAAAGCCTGGCACGTCATTAATCGGTATTGAAAAGCCTTTAGTCATGTAAAGGGCAAAACCACGCAATATCGACAAACCAGCGAGTGTCACAATGAATGCTGGTATACCTTGGTAGGCAATGAACCATCCTTGGCCTAACCCAACTGCAGCTCCTAAAAGTAGCATTGCCACCACAACAATCGGCCAAGTTACCCCATAAGAAAGCATTATGGCTGCCGAGGCGTTTATTAAAGCGACTTGTGAGCCTACTGAAAGATCAATGCCTGCAGTAATAATTACAAATGTCATTGCCATTGCAACAATCAGAATGGGCGCTGCTTGGCGAAGAATGTTCAGCAAATTTCCAAAGCTTAAAAAGACCTCAGTGGCCACTGAGAAAAATACAATGCAAATGATGAAAAAAAAAGAAATGGATAAAAGTTGTGCGTGTTCTGTCAAGAAATCAGCGATTGCCGAACCTTCGCCACGCTCGGTATAGGGATCGGTCATATATGTTCCCCCCTGCCTACTATAAGTGTCACCAGATCTTCGAGATTTGTGTCACTAATTGAGCGTTCTGCTACTTTAGTACCCTCATACATTACCGCAACCTTGTCGCAAACTCGAAACAAATCTTGCAGTCGGTGTGTAATCAAAATTACGGAGACGCCGCGAGCTTTCAATCGCTTTATAAGCCTTAGCACGGCTTCAACTTCGGCAACTGCCAAGGCAGAAGTAGGCTCATCCATAATCAAAACACTTGGGTTGAATGAAGCTGCTCGAGCAATTGCGATAGCTTGGCGTTGACCACCAGAAAGTTGCGCAACCTTTGCATTTAATTTGGGAATGCGAATATCAAGATCGTTCAACATCTCGCGTGCTTTAATGCGCATACCTCGTTGGTCAAGAAATGACCAATCCGTCAGTTCTCTCCCCAAAAAAAGGTTTCCCATAACATCTATATGATCACAAAGACTTAGATCTTGAAACACCATCTCTATTGCCCGAGCGCGAGCATCGGCAGGAGTTGCAAACTGCACCATTTCGCCATCGATCAATATAGATCCCTGATCGGGGACATAGGTGCCTGAAATTACCTTTGTTAATGTTGATTTTCCTGCAGCATTGTCACCGATTAAGCCAAGACATTCGCCTGGAGCCACATCAAGATCTACTCCGCGGAGTGCTTCAACAGAGCCAAAAGTTTTGTGAATTCCGCGGAGCGAAATTCGTGGAATAGTTTGATCGTTGTCACCAGAGGGCATAAAGCCCCCTGATGGCTTGGAGATGTCGCCAAAAGTCGACTTGATCATTCAAAAATGCTCCGAAAGTCGTCAACGTTTGCCTGCGTAACGATTGTAATCGGAACAGAGATAGACGTATCGACTGACCCACCTTCAGTAATGGTATTAAGCGCGTTGACAGCGGCAGCTCCCATACCAGCAGGATCTTGTTGGATTACTGCTGCAACGTAGCCTTGATCAATACCCCGGATTGCTTGAGCGGTTAAATCCCAGCCAAATATTTTAACACTATCCTGCTTACCTTGGCTTTCAACCGCTGCAACAGCACCCAATAAAGCGGGTTCGCCTGTAGCGTAAATCGCCGTCATATCCGGGTTGGCTGTGATGAGATTTTCAGCAGCCGTAAGAGCGATGTCTTGGACATTTCGACCGTCAACAACCCCGGCTTCAACAACACCGTTCGCGCCAGTGATCTTATCGACAAAACCGGCTTGACGAATATTTTGAATAGAAGAATTTAGTGCTCCAACCACACCAATTTTAGCTGATCCACCCATATCAGAGCCAAGGTAACTTAGAAAAAAGTCGCCCATATCTGCACCCGCTTTGGCATTATTAACGCCGACTTGTGCTGAATGCGGGCCATCTGGTAATACTGCATCCACCGCAACCACTGGAATACCAGCGTCTGTTGCTTGTTTTACAGCGGGCATAATGCCATTCACATCAATCGCCACTATGACTATGCCGTCGACGCCCTGTTGAATATACGTCTCAATGGCACTGTTTTGAGCAGCTGGATCGTTATTAGCATTAAAGATGACCAGTTTATCGCCATTACTAGTGGCCGCACTTTCTGCGCCGCTATTCATCTGATTAAAAAATAGGGCCTGTTGGTTGATTTGTACTAGTGCAAAAGTGTCGGCAGATGCAACAGTAGCCATCAATGAAACGCCAGCTGCGGCTGACATGAGCACGTTTTTTACATTTACGATCATTATAAACTCCATTATGTTGTGTCGATTGTTTTTCGATTTGCTGACTTGCCTGTCTTTTTATAATTGGCCGGCGATACGACTGAATTGCGTTTTATCAACTTAACCGGCATGATTTCCTTAATGTGATCATGGTCTGGCTGTTCCCAAGCTTCGCTAGATAAAATTTGAACTGCGCGATGACCAAGAGCTTCAACGGGCTGACTTACAGATGTAATTGATGGAGAAAACAAATGTAATGAATGGGCATTATCAAAACTAATCAGTGAGAAATCTTCCGGTATGCGAATGCCGCGTTCCTCGAAAATTTCCAAGACGCCCACGGTGATTTCGTCAGAGCCTGAGAAGATTGCTGTTTCTTGATCAGCCTTATCTAAGAACTCTTTTGCTAGGTTTTGACCAGAACTGATGGAATGCTCACCAACAAATAAAGCTATATTCGGAACTGATACCTTATCGTTGCAGAGTCCCAAACGAAGTCCTTCAAGGCGTGTTTGAGTGCTCAAAAGGTCACGGCCACCACCAAAATACGCGACATGGCGATGTCCTAGGTCTTTAAGGTGCATGCCAGCAAGAACCCCACCCATTTTATTGTCGCACAATAAACGTGGGGCTGAAACGCCAGGTACGTCTTCATCAAGCAGCACCACGCGCTTAAAGTTGCTCAGTTCTTCCGCGACCTCTTTGCTAGGCAAACGGTTGGTCATGAAAATTAAGCTTTCTACTCTATCATCTGCGGCACATCTCAGGGCTGCTAATTCGCGTAAATCTTTATTGGACGTTGCGTGTAATGAAACCATTGCACCATATTCGGCTGCGGCTCTTTCTATTGAGGCAGCAAGTTTTGCAAAAAAGGGATTCGCTAAATCGGGCAAAATCAACGCGATCTGCTCCGACTTGCCTAAACTAAGACGCCTTGCATGCGGATTTGGATGATATCTTAATTTCTTAACGGCCTTGTTTATCCGATCACTCGTACTGTCAGGCAATCGCAGCGTACCATTTAAATAACGCGAGATAGTTGTTGACGAAACTTCAGCTTCTTTTGCGACATCTTTAAGGCTGAAATGTGATTTACTCATTGTTTGGATGGCACCACTAATCTTATGGGGTTTTTGAGTTGTCTTTATTATCAGTAAACCGCTTTACTTGATTTGTAAACCGCTTTACTAATCTTGATGAGCAAGATATTCCGTTCTTTCTGGTGGGATATGCGTAGGCGCAAAAAGACTTAATCAAGCTGCCCAAAAGTGCATGGGCACTAACGCAAGGCTGGCAATGAAAGTTTTTGTCGTCGGAAATGTCGCAGTAGATGAAACGTTTGCTGTCAGTAGAGTCCCACATGAGGGCGAATCAATTTTTGGGACTAGGCTCTCAACTGATTTGGGTGGCAAGGGAGCAAATCAGGCTTTAATTCTTGCGCGATGTGGTATTCCTACAATTTTTATTGCGGCTGTAGGATCTGATGCCAAAGGCGATCTAATACACAGATGCCTTAATGAAGAACCAGTAGCTGCTCGTTTGGTAAAGACATGTAGTGAAGCAAGCGATAGTTCAATTATCATCAAAGATGAGAGAGGAGGTAATGCGATAATTACCACCACTGATTGTTCAAGATTGCTCAATTTGGAAGAAATTGAGAAAAGGATGAAAGATGCTATCGCACATGACATATTAGTGCTTCAAGGTAATATAAGTTTAGCTACGACGCAGAGGCTCATAGCAAAAGCTCGTTCACGCAAGATGAAAATCATCTTGAACCCGTCACCTTTTGAAATTGGTATTGAAGTGCATTTAATGAATGTTAATACGGTATTTTTGAATCAGCATGAAGCCTTTCAGATTACCGGCCACCAAAGTAGTGATGCAGTTGAAAAATTATTGACGTTAGGTGTAGAGACTGTTGTTTTGTCTGAGGGGGAAAAGGGTCTGCTTCTTGGAACACATGCTGGCATATTTTCAGTCCCTGCGCATACATGTGATGTTATCGATAGTACGGGTGCTGGTGACACTTTACTAGCGGTAGCACTTGCGGCAGCAATTTTGCGTCAGGAGAATATTGCTTTACGATCGCTGGAAGTAGCGAGTAGGGCTGCTGCCCTTACAGTATCCCGTTCTGGAACGAGAATGGCATTTCCAACTGTTGAAGAATTGGAACGGTTGCTAAGTTAATTATCAAGATATTAAAAATACTGTAAAGGCTTCACGCTTCATACTCTTGCTAGTTTACACGCTGCTTTACGACATGTTCGCGCCACATTAAGTAAATACCAGAAACTATCACCAACGCCGAACCGAGTAACATTGACAGGCTTGGACTTTCCCCAAAAAATAAAACGCCAAAAATTAGCAGAAAAACGATACGAGAATATCTAAACGGCATAATTGCCGAGAGCTCGCCTAGACGCAGGGATGTAATGAGTAAGAGATATCCTACGGAACCTAGAATTACCATGCAGCCAACTATGATCCAATTAATCTCTGCAGGGAAAAACTTCTCACCAGTGAAGAGGACCCATGTCGCTGTAAATGGAAGAGCGGCAACCATGGTGAACGTCGCTAAACTTGCTGAAGCAATGTCCGGTGGGGTTAGACGCGTTACCAGATCTCTCACAGAAAACCCCACTAATGCCAAAACCGCCCATAGCACTGCATAGTCCAAACTTTCTCCCCAAGGCTGGATAACAAGCACAACACCGCAAAACCCAATAGCAATTGAACTCCAACGACGCCAACTCACAGTTTCCCTGAGAAAAATCACTGCGCCTACAGCAACCAAAATAGGGGAAGCCTGCGTCACTGCGCCAACGATAGAAAGTGGCACACTAGTCAGGGCCATGATCATTCCTAGCAAACCTATCATCTCCGTACAGTATCGCAGTAGTAAAACTGGTGCGAAGGCCCGAGGTTCTTTTAGGTTTTCGCCCTTAGCCACTGCGATCAGAGCGAATAATATCAAGCCACCGCTTATGAGAAAAAACATGATTTGCGCGGGAGACAAAAAAGATCCCGAGGTTTTGACAAAAGTGTCTCCAAGAGCAAAGGATGCCATCGAAAATAACATTATGACTATGCCTTTTGCATTATTCTTATTGGTTAACATTTAAATAGCCTCAATAGCTTATACTGTTACAGTTAAGGTGAATTACCTACAATCAACAGCGGATCCAGCAAGTTTCTGTTATGGTTGGATAAACCATACGGTGCAAAATTTTTTTGTGCACCACGTCATTATCGCGGTGAAACAGCATTCTCTTTGGACGGAGGCGCATTCGTTGTCTTGTAGTCTAATGTCTGCTTAAAGCTGATTGTATTGCCAGATGTTCATGAACTGTCGAGCCATCATTTGATTTTCAGGTATAAGTCCAGCGTTCATTATTTGCCATTCAATTCGCTTCAACTCGCCCCAAACCGGACGCCCGACCTTTGAACCATTGCTATCATGGAATCAGCACGGTCGCGCCTAATGTCTTGCCTGACTCAATGGCTTCATGAGCTTTAACAGCATCTTTGAGCGCATATTCATAGTTTATGTTGGCTTCGAGTAGGCCATCACCGATTGCTTTAAATAAATCCCGTGCAGTCCATTCGAGATCTGCGCGCTTCGCCACGTAATGCATAATAGCAGGTCGTGTTATAAACAAAGACCCACGGCGCCCAAGGTCCTGAATAATATCAACTGGATCAGGTGGCCCTGAGACATGACCATAGGCCGCGCAGACGCCCATCGGGCGAAGGCTATCTAAGGAATGTTGCATGGTGTCTTTGCCAATTGCCTCATAGACCACTGCACATCCCTCGCCATCAGTCACTTCACGCACAACATCGACAAAACTTTTTTCGCTACGAACGACGGGGTAATGGCAACCTGCGGCGCGGGCAACTTCCGCTTTTTCATGGGTGCTTACGGTGCCAACTACCTTGGCCCCCAACGCTTTGGCCCACTGGCATAAAATCAGGCCCATGCCACCCGCTGCGGCATGTACCAGTATAGTATCTCCGGCCTGAACCGCATAAGTTCGATGCAATAAATAATGCGCTGTCATGCCTTTCATCAAGAGAGCTGCGACAGTTTTATCATCCAAGTTCTCAGGCATGTGCAGCAGTTTGTCCGCAGGATAATTGCGAACTTCGGAATAACTTCCAAGTGGAGGAATGCCGTAAGCTACGCGGTCACCCGTTTTGAAGTTGTTTACGCCAGCGCCAACACCCTCCACGGTACCAACGCCTTCAAAGCCGATAACGACTGGGCAAGGTGGGACTATCCAAGGATGCGAAATTCCACCACGGTGGTATGTATCGGCAAAGTTTACACCTACTGCGGTGTGCCTTAAACGCACTTCGCCGGGAGCGGGATCTGGGACGTGCCAATCCTGCCAATTCATGGCGCTTGGTGGACCCAATTTATGGATAACTTGCGCTTTTGACATGGTACTGATCCCTAATTTTAGTAACGGACAGAAGCTGCTTACTATTGCTGAAAATGTATTGAGCAACGGTCATATCAAGCCTTGTCTGAAGCTTACCAATATTACTACTTCTGTGAAGTTTCAATCGTCAGGCATAAGCCCTGCGTCTACGATCTGTTGTTCAATCCGCTTTAGCTCGCCCATAACTTGACGCCTGACCTCTGCT
>Ga0206129_10006562_pt1 | contig 11779 bp, 7 predicted proteins | sample Helgoland_Spring_8_FD_148616 | JGI IMG/M metagenome (GOLD analysis project Ga0206129, IMG submission 148616) | Pelagic subsurface seawater microbial communities from Kabeltonne, Helgoland, North Sea - Helgoland_Spring_Bloom_20160502_2 | ecosystem: Environmental > Aquatic > Marine > Epipelagic ...
CATAGTCTTTGGCATCCTTGTAGAAGAAGTTAAACCATTATCCATAGAGCTCATTCAAGCCTATATTAAGCATACTCTTTCTCGCTAAGTAAGAATTATAATTTTATATAGATACGTCTTCACAATAACTTTAAAGGTTGTCTGTAGAGAGGTTGTATTAGCTCTTCTAACGTACTTAATTGAGGATAAAGGGAAAACTACTACCTAGCATAAAAAGGAGGATTAAACTCTCTCTGATGTACCTTCTCACTGATCTCAGATATGATATCCTCTGAGTCTATCTCTACCTTTGAATATTCTCTGTATTTAGCCTTTAATCTTGAGTAGTATTCATCACTAGTAAAAGCATTTCTCGATAGATGCTTTCCATCAATAACACTATTTTTATAGTAAAGCCCTCCAATACTAAATGAAGTTGAAAGAACAGATCATTAAAGTACTTCTCATTGTTCTCTTCAATACTTTTTAGCTTTTTTCAAAGCTAATTTTGTTCAATAATATTTTTTGCACCACATATAGGGTATAACTATAATAGTTATTAGTAATTGGTTGTCATCATAGGTTGTTACTATCTACGCTTAAACTAATTAGTTCTATCATCTACGCTTAAACTAATTGGTTGTATTATCTACGCTTTATTGTTTTTGACTATAGAATAATTGCTAGTAACTAATTGGCTATACAGCTATACTTTATACCTTTCTTTTTCTTTAGATAGAATTTATAAGTTATTGTTAAATCCACTTTTGTGTTCCTTAGGTTGTAGTTCTTTTTTATAGAAAAACTACTTATAAGTAATCAGTATAGCTAGTTGAGTTCACAGTCATTGGTTTGAAGTTCCTTGGTTGCTAGTTCCTTGGTTGCTAATCCCTTGGTTGCTAGTCCTTTGTTGTCAGTTCCTTGCTGGTTGAGTTCTGAACTCGTTGAGTTCCTTGTTGGTTGAGTTCCTATGTCCCCCCCCCCTGGTTTTAACCTAAAAAATAAAATATTGTATCTGATCCAAACGCTGGTATCTAGTGCGCAAGTTGCTTCTGAGGTAACGACAATCCTTCATTGTATTTTCATTAGTAAAATTCATTAGTTAGATGTCATTAGTAGAGAAGAGTATTTCTTCTCTCTTACAAAGATAAGTAATTGTGATAAATATACATAAACTTAAATAGAAATTACTTTGATTCATCTTAATTTATTATAATAAGGATATTATATATGTTGAAATACTACATGTGTATGTTTTTTATTATCGTAGAAAGCGCAAAGGAACCAAACAAGAAGCTTGGTGTTGACTATATAATCAGGGGGTTTGACTATGACTTTCTTTTTGTTTTCTTTAGTGGTATCAAGGATTGGATTTCATCGCAAAAACAATCTAAGTATGCTTCAACCAAAAATCCTCATCGATAAAAAAACATTAGAAGGTTTTTTCTGAGAATGAAAATATTCCTATTATTGTGGAGGTGCAAAGGACTGGATAAGACGAGTGAAAACTTGAATTGGATTTGAAATTTTATGACATGGTACCTATATGGTACGCTGTTCTAAAATAAAGCAAAAAAAGCCTATTCAAAGCTCCTAGAGGTCATTTAAATGTTGAGAAATCTTTTATTTCAATAAATTCATCGCCCTAATTCTCTGTAATACGGTGGGATGTGAATAGTTAATAAAGACATTAGCCGGATGAGGCGTTAGATTAGATAAATGATCTCCACTCATTTTTTTCAACCCATCGATCAAAGGTTGCGCGGCAAAATGCGTTGCAGCATAAGCGTCGGCCTCATATTCATGTTTACGGCTGATCAAATTCATGATAATCCCTAAAATTCTAGATACTGGGCTATATAAAATACCAAAAGCGAGCATATTGAGATGAAGAGCTGTTACTTCTCCCCCCATGGCAAAACTAACTTCCGTATTTAAAATCATTTTTGAGAGTAAAAAGAGCATTAATCCGGTCTGAACAATAGACATGAAAGTACCTATGTAGATATGATTCTTTTTGTAGTGACCCACCTCGTGGGCAAAGACCGCCGTAAGTTCATCAACACTGTGCTTGGCGATTAAGGTATCGTAAAGAACTACTTTTTTCTTTTTTCCCAATCCTGAGAAAAAAGCATTGCCTTTACTTGATCGTTTAGATCCGTCAATTACGAATACTTGCGTGAGAGGGAAGGATACTTTTTCTGCAAAGTCAGCGATAGATTTTTTTAATTCACCTTCTTCTAAAGGCACTAATTTATTGAATAACGGCAGCAACAAAGAAGTGTAAAGCATATTTAAAGCCAATAAAAAAACAGTGATTACAATCCAAAAATACCACCAGAAATCAGACCCAATTACCTCAACCATCAAAACAAAAATGACAAGCAAACCGCCTCCCAATAGAGTCGCCAAAAGATAGCCCTTCACTTTATCTGTGAAAAAAGTTTTTAAAGTCATTTTATTAAATCCAAAGCGCGCTTCAATTACAAAGTTTTGATAGAGTGAAAAGGGAATTCCCATCAAATCCGAGATCACAAACAATACTCCGAAAAAAATCAAAGGGGTGACCGGTGCCAAAGGACTGAAACTGCGTGCCCAATCATCCAAAAGTCCAAACCATCCCAACCCAATAGCAACTACCATTACGATCAAAGATAACGCCCCTGAAATTTTGCCAAAGCGTCCGGTAGTATTTTGATAATCTTGAGATTTTTGATATTTATCATCATCATAGACCCCATTCAATTCCTCTGGAATGGGTTTATTAGAACTTTTTTCATTTAAAAAGCTTAATAATAAGTCTAAAAGAAAATCAAAGATTAAAATTCCTAAAACGAGGATAACTATTGTTTTTTCACTCATAAAAATACATTTCTAAAAAAAATAAAATCAACAAATGGCTTTCATTTTTTCGCCCATGGCTAAAAAATAAACGGCACAGGACATTTTACATCACGCGAACCTCGAGGAGGTTTTTTTGCATCTCTTAAATCAAATGAATAACTCATAGAGAGCTCATGTGCCCCACCACTACTAACTCCTAAGTCTGACAATGTAAAATCATAACTGTAGCCCACCAGGGTAGGTCCTATTTTAATACCAAATAACAGCACAATATCACTTGGTCCAATTCCAGAAAAATCTTCGCTAGGAAAACCACGATACCACAGACCCAACATGAGAGGCTCTAACATAAGACTCATACCAACATCGAGTTGAGTAAAGTCTTGCTGATCTTTAAAATTAAAAGAAGGGGTCATACTTCTCTCTTTACCCTCTTTTGAAGCCCATCTGGGATTGATTTGACTGAAATTAACTTTATAACCCCCATGCAGTGAAAACTTGGTCCTCAAAGGACTCTCATCTCCTGAAATAGACTGATTAGGCTCAGTCAGATGATGAAAAGAGGTCCCCAACCAAGCTTGTTTATTGAAAATAATACCTCCAAAAGCCAAATCCATAAATTCCACGCTCAATCCAGTATTAAAAGATTCAATAGTTTGCGCAGAAATCAAACCCGTATCATCAAATTGATCTCCAAAAGTCAATCGATCAAAGTTTATATCCTTCCAAACGTAGCCCACTTCTACCCCTGGCCTGAAGGTCCAGTTATAATTTAATCGAACTTGATAAGCATATTGAACCGCTGCACTTCGAGCATACAGTCCTGCTAGACCTTCTCTATCTGAATTTAAAATCAAGCCCAAACTACTGCTGACATCATCAAAATTATAATAAGAGTAAAAGGAGTAGCTTTCAAAGTTAGCATTGATCGAAGGCCATTGATTGCGATAGTTTATCCCTGCACTGCCTTGTTGATTGATCCCAACCAAAGCCGGATTCAAAAACATAGGATTTGAATAATATTGTGAGAACTGCGTATCCTGAGCCATCAAAACATGTAGATATACTAAAAACAAGAAAAGAAATGAACCTCTTAGCCTCATTAAAGGATTAAAATAGATCAAAAGTTAAAAAAACAATTACTAAAGCATAAATTTGGCATTATACTTTGGCCCGCTGATACAACGTTAAATAAACCATAGTATTTTACGGTAAATTTAAAGATTTGAATCCACAGTTGAACCACTTAATTATTAAATCCTTCGCAAACCTCATCACATTTTATCGGAAAGGTTTCATTTATACCTGTCTTCTGGTTTTTTCGGTGGCTTCAAATGCGCAATTATTAAATGAGACACAATGGTTTTTTGGCAGTTCTACTGCCAACTTGCAATTTGACAAAAATGGGCTTCTCGTATACCAGGAAGATCGTATGAATCCAAATTTTGGATCTGGGGGTCCAGCAGTAATTAATCATTCTCTAACAGGAAATTTAATGTTATACACCGATGGTGTTCGAATTTACGATGGCTCCGGAGAAATTATGTCGGGCGCTGTTGATTTAAACGGTGATGCGTCGGTCAATCAAACCGCCTTAGCCTGTCCCTCACCGGATGATGCAGATAGATATATTATTTTCACCAACGCAAGCGAACTATCCGCAGAAGATGAGTTGCAATATAGTATCGTAGATCTAAGTGCTCCCGGTAATGGGAGTCTTGATGCCCCCTTAGGTGAAGTCGTATCAAATAATAATCCAGTAGGCCTTTTCAGTCCTGCGGAAGGTATGACGGTAGTACAAAGTGCCACCAATCCAAGCCTCAGCTGGTTAATCGCCCAAAATAGAGGTACCCATGCTTTTTATGTATATAAAATCACCAATGACGGTGTTGATCCAGAGCCTGTAAGTATTCTTGACCCCTTTACTACTGACATTAGGGAATTTGAAGCAGCCCATATGTCAATTAATCCAGTTTATTCTATTCTAGCCGTAGCACCCAAAACAGGCTTAAGAAACGTAATGCTAATGAACTTTAATGATACTTCTGGAGTATTAAGCTTCAATAGTCAAATTTTAAATACAGGTTTTCCTGATGATGCTAAGCAAAATATTTATGATGCTGAATGGTCAAATGATGGGAGCAAATTATATCTTTCTCGCTATGGTGCTTTCGATGAGCTATCAGGTGATCTCTACTTATTTGATTTGACCGATAGCTTAAATCTCATCCAATCTATTCTACCGGATCCAGTTTACCGAAGTTATGGTCTTAAAAGGGCCATTGATGGTAAATTATACCACCTCGTTCAAGAAGAGGAAGCAGGTCCTTATTTGGTTAAGCAACTTAATAATATTGACGGTAATTATGATCTGATTGAATACGACAATGATTTTTCAACGACCGATTTTCAAAGTACGCAGTTCCCATCATTTGCACCGGGTACTTTTGAGGAATTCACCTCTTTAGATTTTACTTATTTAGATAGTTGTCAAGATCTATCTACTAAATTTTTCCCTTTGGTAGATCCGCCCGCCAACAAATATGTATGGGATTTTGGAGATGGAAATGGAATCAACAGCATCGCCCCCATTCATGCCTACGAATCTGCAAGTTCATATAATGTCACCCTTTATGTAGAGCTTAACGGTAAAATACAAAGCATCACTAAGTCCATTAACATCATTGCAGAAGAAATGGAAGTCAATCTGATCGCTGATACTACCATTTGTGATAATGAAATTCTTACCCTTGATCCAGAGACAGAAGATGGTATTTCATATCAATGGAATACGGGTGAAACCACGAGTACCATCGATATTGATACCGCAGGTATTTATTGGGTAGAAATAACTGGTGCCTCAGGTTGTACTAAATATGCAGAATCCTCAGTCACGGAATACGGTGCCCAACGTCAAATTCAAAATAAATGGTATTTCGGAGAGACCGCAGGTATTGAATTCACCGATGGCCCCCTGCCGATCGATGATGAAAATCAAATGACCTCATTGGAGGCTTGCGCGACCATTGATGATGCGGATGGGTATTTAATGTTTTATACCAATGGGAAAACTATTTGGAATAAAGCGCACCAAGTCATGCCCTTCCTATCTGACAGCCTCCAAAGTCTCTCGGGAGATAGTACAAGTAGCCAAGGTACTTTAATTATTCCTTTTATGGATGATATTACCATGTTCTATGTATTCACTGCTGGAGAAGTAGATACGGATGGAACCCATTTCCCCATGACTTATGCTATTGTAGATATGAAAAAAGATTCGGCCCGTGGTGCCGTTGTACTTAGTAATTTACCACTGTTTGACCAAAGTATTGAAAAAATCACTTCTTCAGGTTTTTCTTTAAATGCCTGGTTGATCACGCATGAATTCGGTAATAATTCTTTCCGAGCCAATCTCATCGATGATACAGGCATCGGAGCCACCATATACACTCCTGTCGGCAGTGTCTTAAAAACGCAAACGCCTATACATGCCTCTGGGTACATGACCTTTGGCAATGGTACAAAATTGTTTGCTAATACCATTCCAGGTCCCAATACCCTTGAAATATTTGATTTTGATAACCAAATAGGAAATTTTGAAAATTTCAGACAAATCGAAACTGCAGCAACAGACGACCTCTATGGTGTGGCTTTTTCTAGTGATGGTTCTAAGATTTATACCACCTCAGCAAGTGAATTGATTCAGTTTAATCTTGATAGTTTAGATACTGAAGATGAAATAACTTACATCACATCAAGTAAATATGATGATTATAGCTCGGAAGGTATCTACGGTGCGCTACAGCGTGGACCCAATGGTATCATTTATCTGGCCATTGATCAAGGGCTCGCGGTGGGTACCATTTCTAATCCTTCACTGGAAGGTGCGGCAGCCAATTTCAATGCTACAGGTTTTGATTTATTGGGGCATACCAGCAGAAAGGGTCTACCTAGTTTTATTCAAAATTCAGGATCATCTCTTCAAAACCCCGCTGCTTCCTATGCCAATGCCTGTTTTGGACTTAGTACGGAGTTTTATGCATCCGGTAGTTCTATTTTAGATGAATATTTTTGGGTTTTTTATGATTCATTATCTCAAACTGATACTTTGTATGCTACGAACGAGCAAACTACAGAATATGAATATGGTGCTGCTGGTTTTCAATATTTCACTTTGAATATTACCAATCGATGTGGCTATGACAGCCTAATCACAGATACCTTGGAGGTTTATAGTCTTCCTGTGAATCCTGATATTACCGAAAGTGCCTCCATATGTGAAGAATTTTTGGAACTTGCCGCATGGGATGAGAATCGCAGTGATTACAATTATTATTGGTCAACTGGAGATACTTCAAGAATCATTGAAATTTTCGATCCCATTACCCTCTACTTGGCCATTATAAATGATGATGGTTGTTCCTCGGATACGCTAGAAATATTTGTTGGAGATGGGCGTCCAGACCTTGACTTAGGTATTGATCAACAGTATTGTCAATTTGATTCAGCACCCGATTTAAACAGCTATATAAGTGACTTAAATACCCAACAATGGACCATTGATGGCATAATCCTCGATACGACCAGTACGCAGTCTATATCCACAGAAATTTCAGGTGTTTTTGAATATATAATTTATGCCAAAGAGGACGATGCTTTTGGCGGTTGCAGTAATACAGATACCGTCTTAATATCTATAAAAGCAGCCCCAGAGCTCAATCCAATCTATACTCCACCCTCTAATTGCGGTGCAGATGATGCACTACTCTCTTTATACGTTTCATCTGAAGGAAGTTACAGATACGATTTCAGTGGTATAGATATCAATACTTTTGGATCTGTTGATGGCCCCGATACCTTATCGGTCTCTGGTGGACTGTCTGCTGGAGTTTATAATTATAAAATCACAGACTTAGTCTCTAGCTGTATACTGGAAAATCCAGTTATTATTGAAGATGACGCTCCCTTCTCATTATCAGCAAATAATCTACCTGATTGTGATATCGATGCGAACTTGAGTTTGACGGTTTTGGGAGTAGCCCTTCCCTCAGCGGTAAATATATATATCAGCGATCTTAGTTATGATACGGTATATGCCGAAAATAATCTTTATGTTCCAATCAGCATTACACCAGAACTAGACTCAGGGTTTTATTATGTAACCGTCGAAGAAATTGGTGATAGCGGACCCTGTATTCAGTCCGATACCGTTCTAATTACCCCACTGATTGCAGGAATAAATGACTGTCAACCTGAAATATTTGCGCCAAATGCATTCAGTCCGAATGGTAACAGCCAGAATGAAAACTTTTTTGTCTACCCCAATTTATTTGTCGATCAATTTGAAATATTTATCTATACCCGATGGGGAGAGCAAATCTATTACTCAAATGATAAAAATTTCAGTTGGGACGGTACCTATAATGACCAAATCATGGGTCCAGCAACCTATGCCTACGTAATTAAATACACCCATAGAGAAAAACCAGATTTAGGAATTCAAACCCAATATGGATCCATCTCTTTGATTAAATGAAAAAATATGTTGAACAGCCAAAATAAAAAATATGAACCTATTGAGAATAAGCTACTTTTTGATGATCTACTTTTTGATCAGTCAGACTGCTTGGACCAAAACACAGATGCCCACTGCATTAAAAATACAAGTGATAGATGCCTTCGAAAATCCTGTTTCTGACGCTGAAGTAGTGCTTTACACCACAGAAGAAAACTATCGATTTCAAAAAAATGCATTTGCCAAAGGGGAAACTGACAAAAAAGGAAGGGTTACTTTTCGAAGATTACAACCTATCCCTTATTTCATAGACGCCCGAAATGAGTTGAAAAAAAATGATGGGCTCGCAGCTCTGACCGATTCACTTCAAAAAAATAAAATAAACATAGTCATCGTATTGATTGAGTAAACTATTTCTTTAAGGTAATGACCACCATCGCATATGCGGCAATCAAGACCCAAAAGGCACCATTGCTAGAAAAAATATCTAAGTGAATGACCTCCAATTTTTCCAAAACAACTACCAAGACCAACAATATTGAGGTCAGTCTGATTAAATTTTTCTTCCTTTGATCCATGTTTCCTTATCTCAATGTAAATATATCAGAAATATTATATTCTACTAAAATCAATGGCTGAAATTGGTACTCAAATCTCGAAAGCATCCCGACTACTAGAAAAGAACGAACTGGTAGCCATTCCAACAGAAACAGTATATGGCTTGGCTGGTAATGCACTGGAGCCCCTCGCGATAGCAAAAATATATACAACAAAAGACCGCCCGAGTTTTGATCCACTCATCACCCATGTAACCAATATCGCTGATGCCTCCGCACTGGTCCATACATTTCCCGCACTCGCCCAGAAGTTAGCAGAGCAATTTTGGCCAGGTCCTTTGACTTTGCTATTACCCAAACGAGAGCACATTCCTGATGTCCTCACCTCGGGTTTAGATAAAATGGCCATTAGAGTCCCTAATCACCCTATGTCGCTCAATTTATTGAAACAAATCCGTTTCCCGTTGGCTGCGCCAAGTGCTAATCCATTTGGCTATGTTTCCCCTACTACTGCCGCGCATGTAGACCAACAGTTAGGGGCTAAAATTTCCTATATTCTTGATGGGGGTCCAGCCCATATCGGTTTGGAGTCTACCATTGTATCGATTGAAAAAGAGGTCATTTACGTACATCGACTGGGAGGAATAGATATAGAAATGCTCAGGACGTTTGGCGAAGTAAACGTGCTGCCCCATACAAAAAGCCATCCCGATGCGCCCGGACAGCTCGACAGCCATTATGCACCCAGAAAAAAAATCATTATAGGTGATTTAGAGTTACTTCTTTTAAAGTATTCAGATATGAAAACCGGTATTCTCTCTTTTTCCAAAATCTATCCGCATCCCAATAAAAGCATCGCTTTATCTCCCGATGGAGATGTGCATGAAGCTGCGGAACATCTTTTTAGTGCCTTGAGAACCTTAGATGCTGAAGATATCGACCTGATTTTAGGTGAATATGTACCTCAAAAGGGCATTGGAAGGGCCATAAATGATCGTTTAAAGCGTGCTTCCTTTATTTAGCAATAATTAATTTTAATTTGAAGAAATTAGATACAATTTTGTGGGCGAAAAGTATTCAGTGGATATGAAAAACATAGATGATTTTAATTTCAGAAACCGAAAGGCCTTATTAAGGGTTGATTTTAATGTCCCGTTGAATAACGAACTAATCGTAACTGATGAAACTCGGATTATTGCTGCTATCCCCACCATTAAAAAAATCATAAACGAAGGAGGTTCTGTCATCCTAATGAGCCATTTGGGTCGACCAAAAAAAGGTCCAGAGGACCAATATTCTCTAAAGCACATCATCCCTAATCTCCAAGAAAGACTAGGTACTGAGGTAAAGTTTGCTAGCGACTGCATTGGAGCATCAGCCTTAGAGCTATCACAAACACTGGGAACAGGAGAAGTGATGCTCCTCGAAAATGTCAGATTCTACCCAGAAGAGACCAAAGGTGATGAAGATTTTGCCTCCAAACTAGCAAAACTAGGTGACATTTATGTGAATGACGCTTTTGGAACGGCGCATCGCGCACATGCCTCTACAACCATTGTCGCCCAGTTTTTTGAAGATAAGTGTGCCGGATATATCATGGGCAGCGAATTGGCTAATGCCAAGAAGGTACTCGAAGATCCCAACCGCCCTTTTACGGCCATCATGGGTGGTGCTAAAATTTCAGATAAAATCATGATCATTAAAAAGCTTCTGGATAAAGTAGATCATCTCATCATTGGTGGTGGCATGTCATATACCTTTTCAAAAGCACAAGGGGGAGCCATTGGTAAATCTCTATGTGAAGACAACCATATGGCATTGACTCTTGAACTGATTGAAAAAGCCAAAGCCAAAGGCGTAAAACTATACCTTCCTCTTGATAATGTCATTGCTGATCATTTCAGTAATAATGCCCATCGTCAGATCGTCAACTCTGGAGAAATTCCTGACGATTGGGAGGGACTGGATATCGGCCCTCAAAGTATTGATTCGTTTGAAAATGTAATTAAAAACTCAAAAACAATTCTTTGGAATGGTCCTATGGGAGTTTTTGAATTTCCAAATTTTGCTGTGGGTACTGAAGCCATCGCAGAGGCTGTAGTGACCACCACTCAAAATGGTGGTTTTTCCCTCATCGGAGGAGGAGATTCTGCAGCCGCCATTAATAATCTAGGCTATGGTGATAAAGTATCCTATATTTCAACTGGCGGAGGGGCTTTATTGGAATATATGGAGGGGAAAATATTGCCGGGCGTGGCTATTTTAGAAGATTGATGACGCTTAATAATTTTTACCAATAGTTCATCGCTTTTTAATAACCGAACCACTTTCAAAATAAATCTTATTTTCATCAACTAACTTGCGCAAGACAGTGATGAGATCCTCTTGGTCATAAAGTTTGAAAAGAGTGGATAATGCATACAAATCTATTCCTTGAGAAGGTATGGATCGAATAATCTCAAGAGGATTCAAATCTACCGAGACTTTTTTTCTGGAAAGACAATAATCACAGATGCCACAGCCCAAATCGGTCTGCTCACCAAAATAATCTTGTAGCATTCTGGTTCTACAGATCTGATTTGTATTCACATAATGAAGTACCCGGTGAAATTTATTCTCAGTCTGCTCATTTCTTTTCTGTAAATCAACTGATTGGATAGGCAAGGATCCTAGATCTAATCTTCCCTCTATAAATTCAATTTGTGGTTTGAAGGTCGTCATTCGATAGTCTATGACTTGATAATCATGCAGCAGGTGCAACTGCTCTTTTACTTTTTTTAAGTTGATTTTTAAAACGCCTGCGATGTCTGCCTCATTGACCATCATATAGCTCGTATAAAGCTCACCCCCATACAACCTAAAAAGTACTTTGATCAAAGGATCA
>Ga0206129_10006571_pt1 | contig 11766 bp, 9 predicted proteins | sample Helgoland_Spring_8_FD_148616 | JGI IMG/M metagenome (GOLD analysis project Ga0206129, IMG submission 148616) | Pelagic subsurface seawater microbial communities from Kabeltonne, Helgoland, North Sea - Helgoland_Spring_Bloom_20160502_2 | ecosystem: Environmental > Aquatic > Marine > Epipelagic ...
AATAGTTTCTTTAATGAACTTTTCGCCGTTATAGCAGGGTATTATGACTGAAATGAGATGTGTCCGATTTCCCATCTACCCTTTCTTTTTACACACATAGTATTGCACATGTGCTTTTTCCAAATTTTCTTCAAGAAATGTATAATCATATACTGAAGGATAGAATGTATAACCTCTCCAACCCTTATAAACAGCATCTCGAAATCCGGATGGTAAGCGAAGGATTAAACTCCAAATAAGGCTTAAAAAACGTTGCTTACCGTTCATTAGAGATTTTGCGAATGATGGCAAAAATGGAGCTGGTCCATAACTGGAAGGCAAGTGCTGACCGGATGCTTTTTCAATTGTAAAAAATTCTTCTATTTTACTTTGCAGTGTTATAGGAAAATCTTCACGTACGTGAAATTTATTTTCAGGTGTTCCTTGACTAGGGTTGGTTATTAAGCCATTTGGAGTGGATAATATTAAAGTTCCATTTGGAGTTAAAACTCTGTGCAATTCTTTTAAAAAGAGTACATCTTGTTCAATGTGTTCAATAGTTTCAATGGTGATTATGGTATCAAAATTATTGTCTGGAAAAGTGGTTTTAGTTCCATCTTGAAAACCTACTTCAAAACTTATTTGCTCGCTTTTTAATTTCGATTTGGTCAATTCTAGAGCCTCTTTTGATACATCAGCAGCGTATAAAAATGATGGCTTTTGTGAGGCAATATATGCAGACCCAAAACCAGTTCCACAGGCAATATCCAACACCCGTTTACCTTCAAAATACTCGGCCGCGTAAACATATCTACTCAAATGTTCTTCGTGCCAAGGTGACCCTGATTCCGTAACATCAACTCTTTCTACTGCCATTTTTTAATTCTTGGTACAAATCAATAAATTCTTGAGCCATTATTTCAACAACATATCTTTTTTGTACAGTTTTTATTCCTTGCTCAATGATAGATTCACGTAATGCTGAATTATTCATCATCTCTTCTGTATGAAAAACGAATGCATTTACGTCTCCTTTTTTCACCAAAAAACCATTCACCCCATGCTCCACTGACTCAACAATACCGCCAACTTCGTGTGCAATTACGGGGCTTCCATACGCCATTCCTTCTAGCGGTGTTTTAGGAAAAGCCTCCATGTCACTTGGCACTAATAAAACATCTGCTTTTTTTAAAGCCACTTCAATGTTTTCAAAGTTTCCTAAGAAATGGACTTTTGATTCCAGCCCCATTTTAGCAATTGTGTTCCTTAGATTGCCTTCCTCTTCTCCTTCTCCTACAAATAAAAGCTGAACATGTTTCCCCGATTCTAATAGCTTCCGAGTTACATGTAGAGCCACAACATGTCCTTTACCTTTTCTTAATCTGGATAATAGCATTAACGAAAACTTTTTAGGTAATCTTTCTATTATTTCATGTTCGCTCTCAATTGTACCTTGATGCACTAACCCCAATGTTATAGCGTTTGTTTTACTGATAATCTTTTTAGCGAAAAAAGGATGTTCTGCTTGTGCTACTTTTTTCATTTCATTACAAACAGCCACAATTCTGCTAGATCTCATCACTGCCCATTGATCCATTACTCTTGGTACAAATCCATTGGTATAATTGTGCCTTCTATGGTAAATAGACTTGGATTGTTTATTCTTTGGAACAAATCCGAAATAAAACGACGCAATAAACTCTTGGCAATGAACAATATCAGGCTTTAAACTATTTACCAGCTTAGAAAGTTGGCCGATAGATTTCCAATAAGCATTGCCATTTGGCAGGAAATGATAATCCTCAACCAAAGACTCTACTTGAGCCTTAAAATCAGGGCCTTCTTGAAGATTGTAAACTGTAATTTGAACATTGTGTTTGACAAAATATTGGAATAACCCAAAGTACTGACGAGATGGCTGAACCTGTTCTACTACATACAACAAGAGAGTGACGGAATTTTCCATTTGAACAGGTAAAAATATCGTTTAACAGCTTTGGTTTAAAGAATTACCTATCTGTTTTAATAAAGTAAAACCAGGGAAGTTTAATTAATAATTGAGAAATAAATAATGTCGAAAGCCCCATAAATGCATAGGTAATTAGTGTGGAAACTGCTGCTCCTTTTATACCCATAGTTTTTATCAAAAAATAATTTAGAATCGCGTTAAGTACAAAAGACATAACAGAAATTCTGCTTGGTAATTTAGACTTTCCTTTATACATACAAATATTGTATCCTAATAAAAACATAACTTGAAAAACAAAACTGAACGCAATTAAAGACACCAACTCTATTCCAGCATAAAAATCTGGACCGATAAAATAATCGAATATGACAGATTTAGATAGACTGATTAAAGTCGCTATGCCTAGAATAGCCAAAAAGAATGAATAAAATCTTTTCACAATAATCTGTTTAGCTTTTTCCGTTTTTAAGGCAAGTAGTTCAAATACTTCAGGACTAAAAACATTTGTAAACGCGTTAATGATGTAAACTACTGCACCACCGATTAGATAAGCAATTGAATAGACCCCTACAGCAGATGTACCTTCTTCTGACATGATGGAAATGAACAACCTATCGGAAGACTCAATCCCAAGAATGGAAATATCCATTACCAATAAAGGAATAACCGATTTATAAATGCTCAATTTATCCTTGAAAAAGGAAATAGAAAAGGAGACTTTATTAGTTCTGATTAGGTAGATAATTATTACAATCAGCGAGAAAACTGAACTGACCACAATTCCCAACATTTTTCCTTGCCAAGCAAAAAATAAGGTTACAATTAGCAAAAGTCCTAATGCGTGTTCAAGAAAACTTTTACCAAAACTCACCAAAAAATACGCTTTTGAATTCTGACTGTTTCTAAATAAAATACTCCCTATAGAATTTATAGCAAAACCAAAAGCAACTAAAGGAATAAATAAAAGCCAGTTTATATTGTTTATCTCGTTATGAAATAACACTTCATTCACCCAATTTCTAGCAACCACAAATAAACAAAACAGAATAATTGAAATAACTAGACTGTTTAAGATGGAAAACCCAACCAGCTTACTTACGTTTTCTTTTTCCAATTTAAAATATTCCACTTCAAGCATTCTAGAAGTCCCCATAAGAACGAATGGACGAATCGTAAATACAATAACACTAATTATTGCAATTACACCATAATCACTTGGGGTGAGGAATCTTGTATAAATGGGAACAAGAGCAAATCCCAATATTGACGGAATAAGTCCTGCAAAGAGATACACAGCAAAATCTTTGGTCCTCTTACTGGTCAATAGATTTTAATTTTGAAACGAAAAAGAGTCCAGTCTGCCTGTTTTTTTGCAGACGTGAATAAGTCCACTTTCTTTTCAATGTCTTGAGCCTTCTAACAAATGGAGAACTCGTTGAAATATCACTTTCAAAGGTTTCATAACCAAAATAATACCCGTAATCCTTCTCAGCGTAACCACATCTTTCTAAAAGCCTTTTAAGCGTATATTTAGAAAACCAAGTTACATGCTCATCATTCACCCATTCCACTTCAGGAGTACTATTATAACTGTTTTGATACACCTGACCAAAGGCATTGGGAGTAGTTACAATTAGAATGGAATCATTTCTCATAAATCTTTTGACGCCATTCAAAAACATACCAGGGTTTTCTAGATGCTCAATTAATTCACCCGCTACAATAACATCGAACTTGTCATTTAGATTAAGACTTTCTAGTTTCTCCACATTACCAACATAACCGTTGTAATTATAATTGGTTTTAAGGTCTTCTACGGCATCTACAAGAATATCCAAACCTATAGCCTCCTTAGCAACATCGGAAATATGCGCATGCAACCAAGTTCCTTGTTCAATCTGCTTTTTATACTTCGGCGAATGCTGCACAAAGCCTAAGTGAAGTACTCTCTTCCCTTCACAGTGTTTTAAAATTTGATCGATGCGATAAATCATTTTCAACTTACAAAGATAGGCTTTTGTGTTTCCAATAAGAACGGAATATCAGGGCAAACGCATTAAAAACTTAAGACTTTCAAAAGATATTTTACATCCCAACCAGCTTTTAGTCTTTTCCCTTTAATACCTTGCTTTAGCGAAGTTTCTTTCTTTAGTAAATTGAGGGCAATTTTAAGTAAAGTTGAGAAGTTTCTTGCTGAGTTACCCGTTCTTTTTCTTGAGGCATCTTCTCCAAAGGCAACATCAAGAGTCCAATGTAGTTTGTTTTCTATTGACCAGTGAGACCTAATTGCTTTTTGAAAATATTCTGCTGTGGAGCTATGCTAGAGATGTAATATCGGGTTGCTTGCTCCATTGGCTTATCGCTGTTTTTAAATTCCCTTGTACTTTCTATTCTAATAATAGACTTTAAATTCTTCCATTTTGCTTTGAATTCAATATCCTTCAAATCGGTTATGACACAGCAAACCCTAGTTTCTATTCTCCCGTGATTTCCTTCTATTGTTTCGTGTGTTTTGTCTGTTTTGGTTTTACTGAAACTGAACTCAGTATCCTCATATAGCGTTTTTTGATTGTTCTTTACGGCTAAAATATAATCAGCTTCATTATCTATTATACATTTAGCTATTTCAACCTGACACCCCATAGCGTCAATGGTCACAACAGTCTCTTTTAAATCTAATATCTCAATGAGTTGTGGAATAGCTGTTATTTCATTTGATTTCTCATCCGTCATTACTTGCCCCAACACCAAGTTGGCCTTACTTGCCCAAGCACTAACAATGTGAAAGGGCGATTTTTTACCCGTTGATTTTGCGCCTCTAATGGTTTTACCGTCAATGCTGATAAATTCCCCCATCTCAATTTTGACAGCACTTTGAAACCAATCAATGAAACATTTCTCAAATTGTTCGGGATCAATAATTGAAAACACTCTGTTAAACGTGTCGTGCGAAGGTATTCCGTGGGGTAGCCTTAAAAAACTTCTTAAAAAACTTTCTTTTATTTTAGCATAATCCTCAATATTATTCCAGGTTTCTGCCCCAGAAATGATGGCAATAATTGAAATAACAAGGATGTCATTTAAAAAGTGTTTGCGTCCTAATTCTCTTCTAGGGTCATCTATTTGATCTAATGCTGACCTTAATTTCTCCGTCATAAATTAATTGTTTAAATTGCTGAATATCAGCATAATACACAACTTATTTAAACGTAAAATAAGACTTAACTATCTATTTGTTAGCTTTTTAATGTGGTTATTGATAAACAGGATTAACATGTTTTATGGTGCGTTTGCCCTGACGGAATATACGCTTAATTCGATGTCTTAAACATATTAAACTTTAAACTACTTCTTTTCGCACCAATATCGTTGTACCCCATATCTATAACTTGAAGAAGTTACCTTTAATCCGCTCTCTTCAATGAGCTCAATAAAAGAGTCTCTATAATACTCACAAACATGGTCTTGGTCCATTTAAATTAAATCAAGACTAAGATTGTATCTATACTAGTTTAAGTAGTTAAAATCAGGAACTTCAATGTATATTTTATCAAAATTATCTCTCCCAAATTTTAATAACACTTCTGGTTTTTCGACATGTTCCAAAATGTGCGATAGTATCAACACTTGAAAAGACTCTTCACTCCTTTTTACGCAAAAAAAAAGCGTCTCAACAAACAAAGTGAAGATTGTCATTTTTATATCTTTTGCTCGCTACTTCAATTGAATGATTATCATATTCAACGCCAACTACTGTTAAAGCTTAATCGGCAGCATAAGAACTGGCCTCGCCATGACCACATCCAACATCAAGAACATTGTCATTTTCATTTAAACCGATAGAATAAAGGCCTTTTTAAGTATCCTAATCGATTGGTTTACTGGGCTATAAAAACGATGTGAATACTCATATGCTAATCGACTAAATATCTACTCTAAGTTTAAAAGTAGTTTCAATTTCACTTTCGCTTCTAGCGGAACAATTTGATTGAACCAATAAATAAATGTCACCAAGAGGTGCCTTTTATTTTTCCTTTCTAAGTTCAATTTCATGAATACAATTTTATCTCTTGCCTATGGAGTCAATCACGTGACCTTTGCCACCAAGCACCACTCTTTCAAAGCGTTACTATTTCCTTCCCAATGACTTTTCTGCCAAAATTCATTGGCATTTGCCATAAATTTCCACGGATTGTTTTGATGGCCCAAAAGAATTACCTTATCCTCTATTCCTTTCTCTGAAATCAAAGCTTCTAGGTTATTTCTTTCTTCACCTTCTCCTACTATCCAGTATTTATTATTGGAGGAACTTAAAGTAGCTTCTTCAATCAGCAAATTGTAATTCTTTACTTTCTTCAAGGAACCTACAGCCAATATATTATGAAATTCAGATAGCAATTCAAAGCATTCTTCTTTTGATTTTCGAAGAATATATTCTTCATCTATTGGATTATCGATAACCACCATTTGACCACTTGGTATTCCATATACGCTGTTCAAATCTTCAAACATTTCTTGCGACTGGCAAACTATTGAATCAAAGCGTTTCATGAAACGTTTATAAATCCAATGGTGCAATTTACTTTTTGAATCTGCTTCATTTCTTAACGAAGGCACACTAGATTCACGTGCAATAAAGTGAATCGATTTTGGTAAAATAGGTAGAACAACACTTAATATTTCATTTAGATAGCCTAAGGTCGAAATAACCGTATCAGGTTTTGCTTTTTTTATGGCCGACATCAACGTTAAAGGCGCATAGCGTGCTCTTCTAAGCTTTAGGTCAATTACCTCAACCTCACAACCAATTTCCTCTAAATCAAGAAAATTTTTTCCTCGATTGAGCACCATAAGTTTAGGCGTATAAAGGTTTCTATTGAGATGTTTGATTATTGTAACCATCACTCGTTCAGCACCACCCGAGGATAGCGAAGGCATAATAAAAAGAATATTACGTCCTCGAAACAATTTTTCGTATTGCTTTATTTCATCCATTGATGGTACCATTGATGAAAAATAAAAAGAAACCAAACTGGGTTAAAGTCTTCATTTTTACCCGCCAAATAATTATGCTTTAGACGTTCTACTTCCTTGAAATTGAATACTCCTGCAGATTTCACTCGTTGTTCGCTCAACTCAGATTCAAGCAATTCGCGTAATTCATTTTTCATCCAATTGATTACCGGAATTGCAAACCCCATTTTTGGTCTATCCATTATTTCTTTAGGAACATACTGGTGCAAAATTTCTTTCAGCAAATATTTCGGAATTCCATTTTTGGTTTTCAATGCATAAGGAACACTTGCAAGATATTCAGCCAAACGATAATCCAATAAAGGTTCACGTCCCTCGAGACCTACAGACATAGAAGCCCTATCTACTTTGGTTAGAATATCATCAACCATATATGTTTTGTAATCTCCAATTAACATTGCATTGAACGCCTCTCCAGAACTGAATTCATCTATCACCTTTTCAAAGTTGCAAAACGGAATTTGAATCTGATCAACAAACAGTTTGTCAAGCTCATTTCTCATTAAATTTTGACTACTCAGTTGCATAGATTTCAATGGGCTAACCCCTGAATTAATCAATTCCCTAACTCTATTATATCTTCTTTCAAAATTGAAACCCATTTTACTTTTTGGCAGTAAAGGGTCCATTATATTTAGCAGGATTTCAATTGTTTTGGAACCTGAAAATTTAGACAGTTTATCAACATATTTTTTAGTTGTCATGTACTTGCCGTATCCAGAAAACAATTCATCCCCGCCATCTGAACTCAAGGCTACCTTAACTTCTCTTACGGCTATTTCGCTTACAAGAGTTGATGGAATTGCAGAACTATCTGCGAAAGGTTCATCATAAATAGTCGGCAATCTTGGAATAATAGCCATTGCATCTTCAAATGAACAATAGCTTTCTGTGTGATTAGTTCCTAAATACAATGCGACTTTTTTAGCGTGATAAGCCTCGTTATAAGATTCTTCTTCAAAACCTATACTGAAGGTGTTAATTGTTTGGTTTGTAGATTTTTGAAGTAAAGCAGTTACTGCTGTACTATCGTATCCTCCACTTAAAAAAACACCAACGGGCACATCTGACACCATGCGATACTCAAATGAACTTATCATCAGTGTTTCTAAATCGTCAAGAACCTCTTCTTCTTTCTTATTTCCGTTTTCGTTTAATTGAAAATTATCCTTAAGATTCCAATATTCTTTTACAGTAGTTTTTTGACTTTTTAGGTCAACCTCGAAGGTGTGTGCTGCCTTCAGTTTAGTGCAATTTTTAAAAACCGTGTAAGGTTCTGGGTAATAGCCATACTGCAGATACAAGGCTGTGGCATCAGTATCTATTACTTTTTCAAATTTCGGGTGGGCCATCAATGCCTTTAGTTCTGAACCAAATAAAATGAGTCCTTCATTATTGTAGACGTATAGAGGCTTTACTCCTGCTCTATCTCTAACTAGAATGACTTTTTGATTTAGCTTATCATAAAGAGCAAATGCAAACATTCCGTTAAAGTGTTCGATGCATTTCTTTCCCCACTTTTCCCATGCTCTAAGAATAACCTCAGTATCTGACTGGGTTCTAAACTCAACTCCTGATTTTTGAAGTGTTTTTCTAACCGCTTTGTAATTATAAATTTCACCATTAAACACAATGGTTAAGGAACTATCCTGAAGTGACATGGGCTGGTGTCCATCTTTTGATAAATCAATGATTGAAAGACGTTGATGTGCTAGCCCAATTTGGTAGGAATTGCTTGTTTTGAAAAAACTTCCGCAGCTATCAGGACCTCTGTGTTGAATCTTAGCTCCCATTTCTTGTGCTATAATTTCAGAGCCGCTTAACCCAAAATCAATAAAACCAGCTATTCCGCACATTGAAACAAGATTATATTATTAGATATTTTAATGGACGAGCTACTCAATTGAAACTTGCTTGGAATAGTAAACACTCAACAAAGAAACAAGAAGAAAACTAACTACGGTGCTCAAAGCGATACCAGAAATTCCAAATTGTTTAATAAAAAGATAGTTAAATACAACATTGGAGCAAAGGCTTAAAACCGAAATTATTAATAACCTCCTGTACGCTTTTCTACTCGCCAAGTAAACTCCAAAGACGTATTTTAAAACATAAAATGGAATGGTAAAAGCATAAATCTTCAATAATGGAACTACCATCTCTGTCTCTTTAATTGAAAATTTTCCTCGCTCAAAAAAAAGCGCAACGGTTTCGAAACTAAAATACCAAATCAGTAACGCTATAAAAAGGCAAATTAATAGAATAAATGAGGAGGAAAGTAACAATAATCTATCGCCTTCTTTTTTCGATCGTGTAGAAAATTCTTTGAGCAATACATTCCCAAATGCAAGTGCTAAAAAGGAGGAAATAAGCAATGTAATTTTAAAAGCATATTGAACAATTGAAATTCCAGAATAAAAATAGTAGTCTGCCATTAATTGGTCAATGAAAAATGCAGCGCCACCAATTAAGGCGCTTAATATTAATATTTTATAGTTATTCTTTTCGGTACTATTAAAAACATTACTCCATAATGGAATCAATAGTTTTTTATTGGAAATATTAAAAACTAAGAAAATTGTCATTAATAAATAAGACACAAAAAATGCAATGATTAGATTTATTAATTCTACAGAATACCAAATTGCAAAAACAGTTGAAACAGATAAAAATACAGAATGAAAAGGCGTAGAATAAAACTTCCCTTCAGACTCCACAAGTGCAAGTAGGTATGCATTTATTCCTTGTAATACAACTACGAAAGTTAACAGGAATAATATTACATATGGAACAGAAAGTTCCAGCCACAATTCAACTTGATAGAATTTTAAATAAACAATTGATACAACCAAGGCAATGCTAAAAGCTACAAAAAACAGCTTTAGAAAATAACCAAAGGCGCCTCTTAAGAATTCCTCCTTTCGAGCATTTGGCAGAATTACATTAGCTATAGAACTGGATAAGGAATTTGCAATAAAAACTGGTATTAAAAGCAGCAAAAAATAATTATTTATAGTATCCCCTATCCCTAATTCACTTGCCAGATAGGCATCTTTAACTATTGCTAATAACTTTGCACCTCCACCTACAATGAGAATTGTAATTACTGAATTCAGCCAATTAAAATTACTTGAGATATGTTTTTGAAGAATTCGCACTAGTTATCTTAGTTGAGTTCATGCACAAAGATATTTTTACCAAACAATCAACGACTCTTCACCGAATAAATAGATTTGCTTTTATGTCTAAAAAACAGGTATTTCAAAGTTTAACAGTTCTGCTCATTTGCCTTAGCTGTGGAATGGCGATCTATACTTTGCTTTTCACCCCCTTAAACATTGATGGTGGATTTTATTTATATCTGAGTGAATTCCTTTCAAAAAACCATGGGGAAATTATTGTAATTGGATATACACCTGTCGCTATCTCTATTTGGACACTGCTTTTTAATTTATTCCCTAACTTATCCTATGAACCAGCTCTTGTGCTTTCAGTTTTTGTTGTATTGCTCAATAGTTTTATCCTAACTAAAATTCTAATAAGGCTCAAAAAGTTCGAAAACTACCAAGTTCATTTCATTTTCTGGTTGTATACTTTTTTACAATTTACAATGGATGGAACCTCAATAATTCTTGAGCCGTTAACAATGTTATTTGCTTTAATCTCAGTCTATTTAATTATCAAGAAGGATTGCTTTTCGTGCATAATTGCCGCTGGCGCACTTTGCTCTTTATCGTTTATGACAAAACACTATGGAGCTGCTAGTTTAGCCGTGGTAATTTTTATAATTTTCAAATTCCAAAGCTTCAAAATCAATTCAAATTTTATCTTCCAAACTTTTCTTGTATTACTTAGTTTTTTAATTGCTACGGCTGTACTCTATGTTATTAATGTATACTTTTTGTTTTCACAAATCATTTCTCCCGAGTTAATTATACGGACTACACTTAACTATGGAAAGCTGTCAATTTTGCATAGTGTTTTCTACTTTTCAAAAGGACTAATTCAATTTATTCCATTGATTTTAATTCCGATAATCTTTTGTAGAGAAAAAATGAAACTTAAGGAGATGCAGATAGGTTTGATTGGTATTCTGGCGTTTCTACCAGCGTTTTACTTTAAACAATACCATCATTACTACTTGTTAATTTTGCCGTTTACATTAATGGTATTTGCGAATACCATTTTTTCAGCAGATAATTCAAAAAAAGAACATCTCAAACTAATAATCACAGTTGTAATAGTGGTTTTAACCATTGCTTCAAATTTAAGAACCATGGTGCTTTCTGAAGCAATTTCAAAAAAGGATCAGCATGAAATAAGTAAAGAAATAGCGCTAATTATTCCAAAAAATAGCATCGTTTTTATTGGTAATTCCAATTTACAGCCTTATCGGTTTTTAAATAAACTGAACGGTCCATTAATGGCCGAATATGGTTTGGGTTTTCCTGATAACTATTCGGATGAAATTCAAAGCAAAATGATAATAAATTCGGACTATTTACTTTTTTCCGAAAAGTACCAAAGTGCCCAAGTAAAACTTATAGGAATTATTAATAAATCTATTTACGTTTACAAAAACGTATAAGCTTTATTTAATCCAGTATACCTAATTTTGAGCCTCAATTCAATTTGTCCATAAGTTCAAATATTCACTATGAAAGACAATCTAATATTCGATCTACTTAAAGAAGAAAAACATCGCCAAAAAAGCGGGTTAGAATTAATAGCTTCTGAAAATTTTGTTTCTAAACAGGTGTTAGAAGCTATGGGTTCTGTTGCTA
>Ga0206129_10006594_pt1 | contig 11736 bp, 5 predicted proteins | sample Helgoland_Spring_8_FD_148616 | JGI IMG/M metagenome (GOLD analysis project Ga0206129, IMG submission 148616) | Pelagic subsurface seawater microbial communities from Kabeltonne, Helgoland, North Sea - Helgoland_Spring_Bloom_20160502_2 | ecosystem: Environmental > Aquatic > Marine > Epipelagic ...
CATCAACTGGCCCATTTGTTTGGGGTCTGGGTTATCTTCGTCCATTCCTCCCATGGCACCCTCCAACTCCTTCATTACTTTTTCTGCTTGATTGGGGTCCATTCCTGCAAATGGATCATTGGGATCATCCCCTGAACCTTGCTCGGGCATATCCTGAGGTTCTTCCTTTTTCCCGGTAATCGAAAACCCCGACATCACTTTTTCCATCTTATACTTTTTTCCATCGGGGCATTCAGGCGTTTTATCCGAGTATGAAGTGGAGTGGGCAAAGAATGAATAAATCTTTCCCGTCTCTCGACTCATGAATTCATAGATTGGCATAATATAAAAGTTCTACTAGTTAAATACTAACTTAAAACAAATCAATGACGTAAAGTTTTTACGCTAGCAATCTTTTCGAATCTGCAATGAAGACAATTTTCCACTTTTGGAGCAACCCACCACCCAGTAAGCTTTGGATTGCCTTGCCATTGGGCTATACTTTTTTTCTACAAGTGCTCACCGGTTTCCCCAAGCCAGACAGTCTAAAGGAGCTGGATGCAAATGAACTTTTTGTCCGCTTTTCCGAGGAACTCTTTGCTTACCCTTTTTGGCTGCAGGACCTAAGTCACTTGCCCCTCTTTTATGGACTTGCCTGGTTATGGTCCTGGTACCTCGGACCAATTCGTTCCTTTTTTTCAGCTCTTAAGTGCAAGGCATTTTATATCGCCACGCTATATGGAATTATTAATGAAATGGCACAGGCTTTTATTCCCGATCGTTTCCCCTCCCCTGGCGATTTGATCATGAATTTGGCAGGAGTATTTCTTGGCTTAATCACACATTCCATCCTATGCCGAAAATTCGGTACACTCTCACCGTAATACAGTCTAATTTTTTCTCATCGCTCCTTCTCTTTCGAGCAGGGTCGGATGAGAATAATAAAATCCTGCCATTAATGGATGAGGCAATGGATGGGATAAATTTTCGACATACAGTTTTCTCAGGGCAGAAATTAACGGCTCCTCCCCCCCTACTGCAATTTTTGCAAAATGATCGGCTTCAAACTCGTGTTTTCTAGAAAATAAATTACTGACTGGAGTGAGCCAGTAGGTAAAAAAGCCTAGTGTCAGGGATAAGCCAATAATCAAGGGACTCAAAGAGGAAACTAAACTAACATCTAAGCCCAATCCCTTATAAAACCAGGCACTTTCGAGCAAGTACCCCATTAACCCGAAGCCCGCTAATCCCATCGCAAAAGACATCACCAAGCGCTTGGGAATATGTCCCATTTTATAATGTCCCACCTCATGGGCAAGTACCGCCTCAATCTCTTCAATAGACATCTGTTTGATCAGTGTATCATACAATACAATTCGGCGAAATCGTCCAAAACCGGTAAAATAAGCATTCGAATGCCCCGACCGCTTACTTCCATCGATCACTTCAATTGTATTTGCCTTAAATCCGGTCTTATCGGATAGGGCCATTAGTCGATCCTTCAATTCACCATCTTCCAACGGGGTCAACTTATTAAATAAGGGAAGAATTAACTTGGGGTACAGTACCATCATTAAAAGCTGTATACCAAAAAACACCACAAATGCAGCGGCCCACCAATATTCAGGCGATGCCGCTGAGATTGTCCGGTACAACCAGATCAATAATGCCAACAGAAGGTAGGAAAGAGCAAAGCCCAAAATTATTCCCTTTACCTTATCCGTAACCCATAGTTTTTTTGTCGATTTGTTAAAGCCAAATTTTTCTTCCAATGTGAATTGATTATACCAGTCAAAAAACAGCCCCGGTATTTGTAGAACATTTAGCAATGCAGTTGCCACAAAAGCCCCCCACCAAACTGAATCGAGGAGAGTCACCGGCCAAATTTCAAATACTGAGGGCAAGACATATAAAAACACCGGAAAGAAGACCACGAAACCAAAAATCTCTTCTACCCTTGAAAACCGGCTCTTACTGATTGAATAATTACTCGCTTTTTTCCAGGTCTCGTCATCCATCAATGACTTCGATTCCTCCGGTTGAGCTTCGATCAAATTAGCCACATGCTTCTCGTTCAGAACCTTGAGAAAATACTCAAATAAAAATTGGCATATTGCCAACACCACTATAATCGTTTGCAAATCAGTCATTATTTCTAATCTATCCATTCAATTTAAAGTTGTCGACTATAGAGCCCCCAAAAACTCTTTCTCAGTTCGTCGTGATAATAGTAAGCGTGATTGCAATTACATTATTGGAAAATAAAAAGAAAGTAATCAGCCTTTGGAAAAAACTACTTTAGTATTTTTCCAACCATGCCGATATTCAATTAATTCTATTTGAATTGCGATTAAGTAAAAATGCTATAGAAAAATTCATATATAATGGGAACTCCTGAAAAACAGTCCGTAGCTCAAGACGAGCTTTCTTTCGAACAGGCCTTGGCAAACCTTGAAGAAATCATTCAACGTATGGAGTCCGGTGAGGCTCCACTCGACTCTTTAATTACGCACTACCAAACTGGCGTGAAAATGTTAAAACTTTGCCGAGAAAAAATAGAGGCTGCAGAAATGAACATCAAAGAAGTTCAGGAAAAGGACAAAGAATTAATCAAAAAAGATTTTGAGGACATGGTGTGATGGAAAATAATTCTGAGATTTTAAAAGAAATATCAAGTCCAGCTGATTTAAAAAAGCTCGATTACGAACAGATCGAAATTCTTTGCCAAGAAATTCGAAACAGAATTATTGATGCTACTTCTCAAAACGGAGGGCATGTTGGTCCCAACCTTGGCGTGGTCGAATTAACCGTTGCCTTGCATCTTGCCTTTGATACTCCACAGGATTCTTTCTTTTGGGATGTTTCCCACCAAGGATATGTTCACAAGCTACTTACCGGTCGAAATGACGAGCGGTTTGAAAAAATTCGTCAATCAAACGGATTAAGTGGATTTCTTTCCCGGGAAGAAAGCAAGCACGATGCATTTGGAGCCGGTCATGCAGGCACTGCCCTTTCTGCCGCTCTTGGACGTTGCATTGCACGTGACCTTAATCAAAAGGACGAACATGTTGTTGCGGTAGCCGGTGATGCCGCATTTACCTGTGGAATTACTTTGGAGGCTTTGAACAACATTGCCAGTTCGACTAAACGGTTCATATTAATTTTGAATGATAATGAGTGGTCAATCGCCAAAAATGTGGGTGCGTTTTCCAAGTATTTCAACGAATTAATAACCAATCCCGCTTACACTCGATTACACAAAGACGCGGAAAGTTTCCTCACTCAAGTTCCCGGTGGTCCTTCACTGATGAAATTTCTATCGAAGGCGAAGCGAGACACAAAAGAATTAATTGCACCCTCAAGTATTTTTGAGAAACTGGGCATCCGTTACCTCGGTCCAATTGACGGACACGATGTACAGTCGTTAGTTCGCTTTTTTGAATTTGCCAAAACTTCCGACGAACCCATTGTTCTTCACCTTCTTACCCAAAAGGGAAAAGGGTTTCCCGTGGCGTTGGAAGAACCGGAAAAATGGCATGGATCCGGACCTTTTGACAAGCAAACAGGACAAAGTAAACCCTCCTCTCCCACTTCTCCGCCCAAATACCAAGATGTATTTGGAGAATGCCTATCCAAATTGGCCGCAGAGAATGAAAATATTGTCGGTATTACTGCAGCAATGCCAAGCGGTACTGGATTGGACGCCCTGCACAAGGCAATTCCGGAACGCTTCTTTGATGTGGGGATTGCTGAAGAGCATGCCGTCCTCTTAGCAGCTGGTATGGCAACTGGAGGTAAACTTCCGGTATGTGCAATATACTCCACTTTTTTACAACGGGCTTATGACCCAATCATTCATGATGTCTGCTTACAAAACCTTCCAGTTACTTTCTGCTTAGACCGTGCCGGACTGTCTCCTAATGATGGTCCCACCCATCATGGGTTATTTGATATATCCTACCTGCGCTGCATACCAAATGGAATTATTATGCAACCCAAGGACGAGGACGAATTACAGGACATGATGGCGACCGGTATAACCTCTGGATCTCCCTCCTTTGTCCGATATCCTCGCGGAGAAGGAGTGGGCGTTAAGCGAAAGGATAAACCCGTCCCCCTTGAAATCGGAAAAGCTGAAATTCTAAGGGAAGGTACTACCTGCTCGATTTGGGCGATTGGGGATTTTGTTCAAACCGCACTACATATTGCCGATCACTTGTTAGAGAAATACGGAATTAAAATCTCAGTTGTAAATGCACGGTTTATCAAACCCCTAGACGAAGAAAACTTACTCAAACATGCTGAATCTCACCAGTATATCGTTACGCTTGAAGATAATGTTCTCATGGGTGGATTCGGGTCTAGTATTCTTGAGGTGTTTGAAAAGAATAATACCTCAATAGCAGTTAAACGATTTGGTTGGCCTGATCAATTCATTGAACACGGAAACTCGGTTCATGAATTAAGAAGTAAAGTAGGACTGGATCAAAAAAGTCTAACGAAATCGATCGAGTCATTTCTTTTAATCGAAGATCAATTGGCGACTCCGATATTTGCTTAAAAATGTTGGTTTGATTTTTTATCTGAATTTCGACCAAATCTTTGTAACATAGTCATACACCATTGGTTTATTCTCAGAAACTTTTTTGAGAAATAACCAGTTACTGTTTTCATACGAGTATAGATGCCCCCCCTCTTCCATTTGCCAATTTTCACTTGATGTCCACAACCAACTGTTAGAATCGGTCCAAAACCACATTTGATTTAAATCAGATGAGGGCCGAGGCATTATCCACCCCAAATCGGCATGATAAATCCAATTCGTTTCAGAGGGGGTAAAATATCCAAACCAATTAGATTTCCAGTCCTTGTATTTTGTATTGAGAGAATGATCTAAAAACAAAGTAATATTTTCTTCTGAATAGCTAGAATTATAAGACGAAATAATCTCAACATTAAACTGTTCTCTTATTGTAAACTCATTTGATTTTGCCTCGATTGAAATCTCCACAATACCTAATTTATCTGCAAATGTACTGATACTCAGAACAGAATCAACAATACTGACATCCACTAATTCAGTATTACTTGAATCTACAGAGTAATTAAAAGATAGTTGATGATCATCAATATCATTAAAGAAAGGGAGCAAGCTAATTAGCCTATGCTTACCCGCTGTTACAATTTGGCGAGGGATAGCTTGAACCAAGTATGGTGGATCGTCTACGGGGTTGATCTGCACGGTAATAAAAGTGGAAAAATTCTGACCGGTAGAATTTATATCTAACAGTAGGACTGCATTTCCACTTTGATTTGATTGTGGAACTACAACTAGCCTATTTTCCTGTATTTCACCCTGAACTAAATGAGGATAAGTACTTTTGACAGAATATTTCATAAAGTTTTCATTGCTATCAATATCCGAAATATAATCACCGAGGCTAATTTCATAAGGATTGTCATCCTCAAGTAAATTTAATGTGGCAATTTGTTTTTTCAAAAAGGGTATATCATCAACACTCTCAATGTTAATTCTTAGTTCCACTCGATCAAATAATTCGCCATCAGAAACTTCTATAATCATTGAATCTTGTCCGAAATAATTGGAATAAACTTGATAATCAATTTCAACTTTATTGCCAGTCACTTCAGAAAGAAAAGAATAGTTGCCATTTTCAGGTTTCACAACCACACGCCAAGTTAATTTATCGGAGTCAATATCAATCGCATTTATAGTAAGGGGTGACCAATTGATAGGAGATAAATCTTCTGAAATCGTTCGGTTAATAACTGCATCAGCACTTATTTTCGGTGGATCATTAACCGGTAAGATTGTAACATTAAAATCTGATAAAATCTCTAATCCCGAAGAATTAATCTTTATACTAATCGAGGTCGTTCCACTTTGATTATGAGAGGGGAAAAGGTGTAACGATTGATTGATTATTTGGGCAGAAAGGATGTCCTCATCGGAAGATGTGACTGAGAAATTAAATAAGCTAGAATTGCTATCAATATCATCAAAATACTTACTCAAGTTTAAAGGAGATATCACGCTATCTTCTGAAACTGAAAACGACGTTATAATGTTTGAAATATGGGGAGGATCATCAATCGGAAGAACTGATACCATAAATGAACTGTAGAGAAACCTTTTACCTGAATTTATAGTTAAGTGGATCAAACAATCTCCGGTTACATTTGGTTGAGGATGTATAAATAGCTTGCTCCCAACTTGACTGACTTGAACTAAGCCGATGTCGGAAGAATTAGCATCAAATATTAGAGCACTCCTTATCTCTCCTGAATCATCGATAAAAAAATCACTAAGTTCGATCATGGTCTCATTATAATCCTCATTTATCAGAATAGGGCCTATTGAACCTTTCTGAATAACATCATGTGGAATCACATTAATTTTTAACTCAGAAGCATATGTGCTCGTAAGGGCAGTCGAATCAATAACTTGAATTTTTACTATTCGAGAACTTCCTGCAGTGCCGAACGGAGGAACGCCTCCTAGAACTACTGAACCGTTAGAGTCATGAATTTGAATTTCACGTAACCAATCATCCGACCCATTGAGTCCATTCAAAACTAGGAAACGCTCGCTTAGGTCAACATCAGAAGAATTAATTGAAACATTGAAGTCTTCACCTTCTTTAATGGAAATTTCCGAATCGAAGACAACTACCGGGGTATCCATTACTGGAATTACGAAAACTGTAACTTCTAATTGAGTGCTCCTCTGTCCGTCCGAAACCAAAATTGTAAATACATCTTCACCTGAGAAATTAAGGATAGGAGAATAGGTAAAAGTATTTGGCATTGTACCATTTCCTTCAATTTGTACAGATCCACCTGAGGTAGGTTGCTCCAAAAGCGACCATGATAAATTATTAATGGGGGTTTCTTTATCGGTGGCCGAGAAGGAAATAATTTTTGAAAAATCATTTAACATATCTTCATATGCATAAATTTTAGTTTTTGATAGGAGGTTGCCAAACATTGTTTTGATTTGGGGAGGATAGTTATCCACCTCTATGCTTAAAGTAAAGCTCTGCAGAGCGATTGAACCATTCGAGTCAGTTGCTTTAAGTCTGATATCGTATTGACCAATATTTTGCATACTTGGATTTCCGGTTAAAACTCCGCTACCATTTCCATCATTTCTGAAATCAAGCCATTCAGGGAGAGTAGAGTTTAACTCCAAATTTGGAAATTCGTTTAAAGAATCAGAATCAAAAGTTGAAATTATATATATATAATCAGATTCATCATTCCACCTAATCACTGGTTGCGATGTAAATACGGGAGCATCGTTAACAGATTGTATAGTTACTTGAATATCAATGGAATCAGATTTAAGAAAAGAAGATCCGGGTACTCCGTTGTCCTGAACTTGAATTGAAAATGAAACAGTACCAGAAAAATTTCCGTCAGGCAGATAAATGAAGTTCTCTCCACTCGGGCCAATTGAAGCAGTCCCATGACTTGGTTGGGTCGCTATCGACCAAAAAAGGTCAGCAGTATTATTAGTTTCAACATCGCTTGCAAAAAGAGTTGGCATAATCCATTGGCTATCCTCAATCATCGAAACCGATATACTGGAGTTTCCATCGTTAATGATTGGGGAAAAATTTAATACAAGGACCTCCAGAACGCAGGTGTTTGAAATGCTCAAACCGGTGGGGTCTTCAACAGTAATTGTAATCGAGTAATTTCCTTCGTCATTTTCAGATGGAAAGCCTGATAATCTAAGCGTACCGTTAGTCAAAGAATCTGTTTGCATCGATAGCCAATTAGAGTTTTGAGTTGAGAAAACCGAAATACTAGGGTTCAAACCTTCTAGTCCATCTTCATCGCCAACGCTTATATTTAAATCTAGGCCCTGATAATCAATTATTGAATGCTGGGCAGGAAATCCAACAATAAATGGACTATCTTCTATCGAAATTATCGATACTGAAACAAGAATAGTATCAAACGCAATTCCATCGCTCACTTTTAATTCGAAAGAATCAGTGCCAGCAAAATTGGGATGGGGAACATAATTTAAAACACTTAATAAATTTGATTCATATCCTACTATTAATTCTCCATTCAATGGGGTAGTTGAAACCGTCCAAGTAAGTTTTTGCTTATCTCTATCCTGTACAGAAATGAATGCCAACAGATCAATCAACTCATCCTCGTTTGTAGTTAAACTAATTTCCTCACCTTCAGTAAAATTAGGTGGGGTGTTTTGTGAAACCACTTCAATCACAAAATTCTGAACATCCATAAGGTTACCTGGGTCAACCACTTGAATACTTATATTATGGTCGCCCACATCAGAAGCAAGAGGACTACCCCTTAATGAACCAGTTGATGAGCTGGCGTTCAATAGGCTCAACCAATTTGGAATTTGATTTGACTCCACTGCTACACCACTCAAATTATCGCTATCCTTGTAAGAAAAACTATAATTCCAATCATACCCGACTACTGCGGTAGTAAATGTGGGGATTGATTCAAAAATAGGAGGATCATCAATTGGATTAATGTTAATGTTAAATGAAATTGTATCGGATGCATTACCGTCATTATCATCTACAATTGATAAGTTAAATAAATCTAGACCAGAATAATTGGCATCTGGGGTATAATCGATTATTGGATCTGCGACGCTACCACTAATACTTACCGCTCCATGCGAGGGATTTGTTGACACATACCAACGCAAGTTTGATAAATTCGTATCAGAATCGGAAACAGAAATATTGGGAAATATCCAATCCAGAGGATATGCATCTTCATCGAGGCTAATATTAATATTTCCCTCGGGAGAAATTATTGGTGGGTAATTATTAGGTATTATTTGCAAGGTATACAACTTTTGTTTCGAAGATCCATGCTGATCAGTAACCGTCACCAAGAAATTCCCATACCCTCCAACTGAGTAATCAGACCAAGAGGGTGTTTGAGAAATAGTAAAATTATCATCATAATCGATCCATGATGGTAAATTAACAAATGCAAGTGAGTGCGTATCATTGCCGTCGGGGTCTACAATAGAAAAGTTATGTTCAAAAAAGATTCCTTCATATGCAGTTAAAATTACACTTTCCTCTGCAAAAATGGGTCGGTCGTTCACCGGACTCAGATTTAGATTAAAGCTTAATTTAGAAGATTTATTTCCTTCGCCTTCAGTATCTCGCAACCAAATTGTAAAAGTATCTAAGCCCGTGTAATTAAGCTCTGGAATATAGAGTAAACTTTGGTTTGAGTCCGTTTTATTCAAGTCGAGCAGAAGGCTTCCATGAGAAGGAAGTACAGATGCACTTAGCTCAATACTATGGCCATCAAGGTCAGAATAAAGTAGAGATGGTAAGATTTGATACCAAGTGGTAGCATTAATATCTTCGTTAAAATTCAAAGAAAGCTCAGAAACAGTTGTATTTCCATCCACTGAGATCTGAGGTGGATTGTTTCGCTCTAACACTCTAAGGGTAAAATTTTGATCAACAATGTGACCTCCGTCCGTAACGCTCAAAGTGAAATTATGATCATGGAAGGAGGATCCACTTGCCGTACCAATTTCAGGTATACCCTGAATACTATGACCAACTATTGACAAACCTGAAGGTAATAAATTGCTAGATAAATTAAGGTCATTGAAGTCCGCATCAAAAACGGCAATACTCTGATCGTACTCATCTCCCTCCATTGCATAGGAAAGTATCTGAGTATTAAATATCGGTGAGTCAGGAAATGGAGCAACGCTTACATTGAAATCATGAGTGTCAAATAGGCTGCCTGCAGACAATGTAACTGTGAATTCATGTAGACCACTATAATTACCATCTGGGGTATATTCAAATAAACCAATAGAAGAATTCATATCGAAAATAGCCCCTGAACTGGGTGAAGAAGATATTGCCCAAGTCAGATTAGAATCATATGGAAATGAACTATTGAAGTCGTAGACAAAGGTCCCACTATCTTCATCAATTGAAAAAAGGGATGTGGCATTCCGGTCAATTAAAGGGGGAACTAAGGGCAAAGAAGTAGTTTGCCAAGCGTCATTGTGAAAAACTAAAGCCCCACCGCCAGCATTTGCATAAGTGCTATCTCCTGGTATTCCGATAACTCCAAAACCATCTGCTAAACCAATGCTCAAATGACCTTGGTCTGAGGAATTAGCATCTGATAAATTTAAAGTTGAGATTAATTGAATATTCCCTCCATTGCTCCCAACACGATATAGATAAGCAAAACCTTCCTCTTGACTGGGAGAAGAAACAGCAAGAATCCCTTGATTTATACTAATATCAGACGAAAAATATTGATCTGGACTATCTTCAGGTGGGTAAATTATTGCTACTTCGTCCCAAGTTAATCCATTCGGCTTAAATACATACACTGCACCAGCGTCGCGACGAAGGCTAGCCCCATCCTTTTGCCTTGCTCCAACAAAGGCAAGATCTCCTTCCAGCGCGACGGAATAACCAAATTCATCCCCAGCAGATAGACCACTTGGGGATAGTTTAGCAGTTTGAAACCATCCGGATGCATTTTGCTCAAAAATATAAGCGGCACCTGAATTATTTGCATCTGCGTCAGCAAATGGAGCACCTACAAGCAAACGAGTATCTAATAATTGAATTGAATAACCAAATTCGTCGTCGCTTTGGTTATCATCTGCAAATAAACTATCATCCAATAACCATTCTGTTCCGTTGTGTTCGAAGATAGAAACTTTTCCACTTCCACTATTATTAGCCTGCCTAGAACTAACAGCTAGAAACTGATTAGTAACTGAAATATCCCACCCAAAACTATCCCCCGGCAGTGAAAAAGAAGTCAAATCCTGTTTTAAATTATAACTTCCGTTTGTTTCACGGTTGTAAGAATGAACAAACCCAGAGAAGGAATTAACATCTGGAGATCCAATCAGTAATTCACTATTATCCACACTTAAAGAATAACCAAAATGACCACCTTGATTAGAAGTGGGCGGACGAATTTTTTGGAAATATGAATAACTCCCATTGGATTCCATGTTAAAAATATGAACAGCACCATCATCAATTCCAGTTTGTCCGGTAGAACCTATTATTGTTTGATTCCAATCATTAATTTTAACTGACTGGCCAAATTTAAAGGATTCTATATTTAAATCTGGGTGGATAAACTCAGATTCATGGGCATAAACATTAATCCGACCGACTGAAGAATTATCATGTGGGTTAAAATAATAAAGAACTCTAGAAGTATTGGAATCTGGTGAAAACAGTAAATACTCCCCACTCTTGGCATTATTATTCCATACATCAGACTTGATATAATGAGAATTATCATTTTCCCCGATAGAAAAAGAAATATCGTCATTACTAGTATTATTAAAAACATAATAATTGTTTTCATATAATGACAAAGTCGGAAAGGATGAATTAGATATCCCATCCCCACTAATTAAAAAGACGGTACCATTCCAGTCGACCGAGAGAGTCTGTACCATATTACCATCTTGGTTATTGGAAAATCCTCTGTATTGGACCAAGAAAAACAAAAACATACAAACCAGCAACCTTTTGCAAAAAACGAGGATGCAATTACTCCAACGAGCAAAAATAGGTAAGCGCACAAGCATTAATAATAACTTCCTAAATATAAGGTCGTATTGCAAAGCTTTTAGGGAAAAATTTTGCCCGAGTGAACTCGGAAAGATCTAACTCATGACCTCCTCGGTACTCGTCTTACATAAGGAACTCT
>Ga0206129_10006600_pt1 | contig 11730 bp, 10 predicted proteins | sample Helgoland_Spring_8_FD_148616 | JGI IMG/M metagenome (GOLD analysis project Ga0206129, IMG submission 148616) | Pelagic subsurface seawater microbial communities from Kabeltonne, Helgoland, North Sea - Helgoland_Spring_Bloom_20160502_2 | ecosystem: Environmental > Aquatic > Marine > Epipelagic ...
AGCAAATAATGCCTAGCTTTATTAAAGCAGAATCTTTCAAGCTATCAAAAAAACTAAAGTCTTGGTTGGGGCCATTATTGGTTATGGTTCTTGTTCTAATTGCATTTCCTTTAAGCATAGATATCTCTCAATATGATTTAGATAAGTTTTATTTTTCTATTATTGTTGTCTCTTTGCTGATGACTGCTTTTGTTGCAACAGAAGGTATGTTTGAAGAGGATTTTGAGGACGGATCTCTTGAGCAAGAATTTCTAAAAGAGAAGGATTTTTACAAGCTAGTTATTTCTAAAATATTTGTCTATGTTTGCTTGATTGGAATTCCTATTGCATTCATCGGAGCATTGTTTTCTTTTGCTAACGGAGTTGCTATTGGTAGCTTTGGTAGGGTATTTCTATTGCTAAGTCTTTCTAATCTTTTGCTGTTTAATTTGTTTGCATTTGGTAATGCATTATCCATTAATAAAGGAGCCATGTTAGGAGTGCTTTCCTCTTTGCCACTAGCATTACCAGTTATTATCTTGCTTGGAAGAGCAATAAGAAGCATTCAATACGGAGACGGTTTTTTTGCAGTCACCACTTTGATGGTAGGCATAGGGTTGATGGTATCTGCTATCATGCCATTAATTATCTCTGCAGCATTAAAAACACATATAGATTAACCAACTTAGGTTTATAATACCTGTTGTGATCTCTGCATTCATTCATAAATTCTCCTCTCCAAAAAGTTTTGTAAATATTACTGAGAAACTTTATCCGTTTTTTATCATTCTTGGAATCTCTATGCTTATGCTTGGATGGATATGGGGTTTATTGTTTGCCCCGCAAGATGCCGTGCAAGGAAACTCGTATCGAATTATATTTTTTCATGTGCCTTCTGTAATTTTTGCAGAGTTAATTTATTTCTTTATGGCAGTTTGTGCGTTAATGCATATTGTTTGGCGGGTAAAGTTAGCAGCATATTTAATAAAATCTGCTGCACCAATAGGTGCGATGATTACATTTATAGGTTTATTTTCAGGGTCAATTTGGGGGATTCCTACTTGGGGGACATGGTGGCAATGGGATGCAAGAATAACATCAACATTGATATTATTTATTATGTATCTTGGTGTTTTAACATTGCACGGATCTTTTTCAAATTTGGAAAAAGCAGATCGTCTCATGTCAATTTTGGTAATCATTGGAGTTGTAAATATTCCCATCATTAAAAAATCAGTTGATTGGTGGTCAACACTTCATCAACCAGCATCAATTTCAGTTTCTGGGAGCAGCTCAATTGACCCATCCATGCTATATCCATTATTGATCTCGATAATTGGCCTTGGTTTTACACTCATTTCTCTTGGTATTTTAAGCAGTCGTTCCTATATATTGAGTAGAGAAAAAAATAAAAAATGGGTTTCAGATCATGTTTAATTCAGAATTTAAAAATTTTAATGAAATCTTAGATATGAGTGGTCACGGAATCTATGTTTGGTCAGTGTATTTGGTTGGTATTTTAATCATCTCGATCAGTTTTATAATTGCCAAAAAAAGAATCAAAACAGTGCAAAGAAAAATAAAATTTAAAAATGCTTCAAGTTAGAAAAAACCGTCTTTGGAAGCTGCTTACTATTCTTTTTTTGTCTGCAGGAGGCATTTCATTAATTCTGTTTTCACTTAATTCAAAGTTAGACCTCTTTTATACTCCATCTGAGATGCTGCAAGCAGATATTAAGTCTGGTTATAGAATTAAGTTGGGTGGAATGGTTAAGAATGGATCCATCGAAAGAAATGGAACGAACGTTAGATTTCTGGTCACTGATTTTATCAAAGAAGTTCCTGTAACTTTTGATGGAGTCCCACCTGATTTATTTAAAGAAGATAGCGGAGTTGTGATCCTTGGATATTTTTTAGATGGCATGTTCGAGGCTGAAGAAATTTTCGCCAAACATGATGAAAATTATATGCCTCCTGAATTATCGATTGATCCAGCTGCAATATGATTGGTGAGATTTCACACTTTTTATCCCTTTCGGCTGTTTTAATATTAAGTCTTGTATTAATTTTTAATCTATTCTTTTTTTTTAGCAAAGTTCATCCAAATCAATTAACTCTCTCGATGAGATTATTTAATCAGGCTTGCTGGTTAGTCTTTATTTCATTTGGCATGTATGTCTATCTTGCAATAAGCGATGATTTTTCCATCGCATACATAGCAAGCCACTCGAACTCACAATTGCCTATTTTTTATAAGATAACCTCAATTTGGAGTGCTCATGAAGGCTCCATGTTTTTATGGATAGTGTTTTTAACTGCATGGAGCATTCTATTTATAAATTCGCTTGATAATGAGCACCCTTTAAAAAAATTCACATTGTTGATGTTAAGCCTAATTATTTTAGGCTTTTTATTATTTTTGCTTTTAACATCTAATCCTTTCGAGAGAATCTTGCCATTTGGAGCCCTTGAAGGGGCAGACATAAATCCAGTTTTACAAGATCCTGCATTAGCTATACATCCGCCCATGTTGTATTTGGGTTATGTGGGCTTTGTAATTTCCTTTAGCTTTATTACAGCATATTTGCTTAATGGTAATTTTGAGCTGCAATGGGAGCAGGATATAAAAAATTGGTCTCTAGTTGCTTGGATTTTTCTAACTATCGGCATCGCTCTTGGAAGTTGGTGGGCATATTATGAATTGGGATGGGGAGGATATTGGTTTTGGGATCCTGTAGAAAATGTTGCTCTCATGCCATGGCTCGCTGCAACTGCATTTATGCATTCACTGTTTGCATCTTCAAAGTCAAATGTTTTAAAAACTTGGACCATGTTTTTAGGTATTCTAATCTTTGCATTAAGCCTCTTCGGAGCTTTTATTGTAAGGTCTGGAATTATTGATAGCGTTCATTCATTTGCAAATGATCCTGAGAGAGGGCTGTATCTCCTGAGTTTTTCAGGGTTAATTACACTATTTTCACTGACAATTTTTGCATATCGACTTCCAGTTTTAAATTCTTCAAAATTAGTTGTTACTGGTTCTAAAGAGTCGTTTCTATCCATGAATAATATACTTATGATCACTAGTATTTTTTCTATTTTTCTTGGTGTCACTTACCCGCTGATAATTGAATCTATAAATGGAGAAAAAGTTAGTATTGGTCCTCCTTATTACAATACAATTTTTGCTCCATTAATTCTTATTGCTGCAATATTTATTATGATTTCTGTTGATGCTTTGTGGCAGCGATCAATGCCTTTAAGAACACTTTTTTTCACTATAGCCCCCCCAATCATTCTATCCCTGGTGTCCATCTATTTTATTTGGTGGACTACATCAGTTTTTTCTATTTTGGCTTACGTAGGAATTTTCTCAGGATTATTGATCCTTTTCAGCTATCTGTTGAGGACCATCAATAATTTGTTCAATAAAAGGTTTATTAATAAGGGCAGTGCAATTGCTCATACAGGCTTAGGTTTATTATTTTTTGCAGTTTCTATGAACAGTATTTTAAGCTATGAGAAAAACCTTAATCTTGCACCCGGTCAATCAATTTCAGTGGATCAATCTGTGAAAGAATTTTCTTTTAATGATATTAGGGTTTTCAAAGCATCAAATCATGATGTTATTTCTGCTGAAGTTTCACTCTTGCAGGATGGCCAAGAAATTTCCCTTAACCCTCAGAAAAGAAAATATGCCACGCGAGGCCAAATCACTTCTGAATCATCTATTCATACAACATTCTTTAAAGATACCTATTTAACTATTGGCGATCAATTAGACAATGGTAGCTGGACATTCTCACTCAAGATTAATTATTTTATAAAGTGGATTTGGTTTTCAGCTGCCTTAATGGTGCTGGGAATGCTGCTTACAATTTTCAAAAAGAAAGCGTCATGAATCAGTTACTGAGGTTTTTAATAGTTATCCTTCCGGTAGTTGTTCTAATATTTTTTGCCAAGATCCTTTTAATTGATGAAGATATTAAATTTTCAACTTTTGATTCAAAAAATTTTCCAGAATTTCAATTAAATGATTTGAATGGCGATCCAGTTCAATCGGAGTCTTTGAATGGAATTAAAATTTTAAATGTTTGGGCAAGTTGGTGTATTACTTGTCTTGTTGAGCATCCATTCTTAACCAGACTTTCAGAGCAAAATATTCAAATTATTGGCTTAAATTATAAAGATTCTGATTTGAAGGCAAATGCGTGGCTTGAAAAACATGGCAACCCCTATTTATTTTCTATATATGATCCAAGAGGCGATCTAGCCTTTGATCTTGGGGTGACCGGAGCGCCAGAATCCTATCTAATTATTAATAATCAGGTTGTAAGTCATATTCAGGGTGAAATGAATCAGAGAAAATGGAACTCGATTTTCCTTCCTTTAATCCAGCAAGCTAAACAGGGATCATGATTATTAAAAAATTCTTCATATTTTTCTCTTTTATTGTTTTATCAACATCTGCATTCAATCAGGTGGTATATGAATTTGAAGACTCTCTTCAAGAAAAAAGATTCTACTCGTTAATTTCAGAAATCAGATGTCCAAAATGCACAAGCGGAAGCATAGCAAGTTCTGATGCGCCTGTTTCTCGAGATTTAAAAAATAAGGTCTATGAATTAGTGCTTGATGGCTCAACTGATCAAGAAATCAAAACTTATGTTTCAGAAAGATTTGGTGACTTTTCAGATTATAGGCCCTCACTTGAGGGTTCCAATTATCTCTTGTGGTTTGGGCCATTCATTTTTCTTGCTTTAATGCTGGTAATATTTTTTATCAAGCGAAGAGTCTAATGTTAATAATTATTGCTGTTTCTGTAATTTTATTATTACCTATAATTTCTTATTTATTGCATCCACTATCAAATCAAAAATCTATTGTATTTTTGGCTACATTCTTCATCTTTGGTGGATTTATTATTAATTTTTTCTCCACTAACCCCTTCATTGGCTCTTGGGTTCATGTTAATCAATCTGAGTCTATTCATAGAAGCATTTCTAGAAATGAAGAGCTTAACAGCCCTTTAATCAATCAGTATTTAGAAAACACATCGTCAAATGATGAGTCTTTTATGCGAGGCGTTCAGGTTTTTTATAAAGCCTTGGAACTTCAGTCATTTAATTCTGCGGAGAGCATCCTTCAAACCTTAAATTCACAGTTTATTTCAGAGAGCTTTCAAGTTCCAATATTTAACCTTTTAGCAGACTTGAGAGATGCAAAATATCCGGATCTAGCAAATTCAAAACTTCTAATAAGCATTGAAAATCCCTCTAATTGTAATTTGCAATTATTGAAATTGTTTGCATCTATTCCGGATGGACCCGATGTAAACATTGCTGCTAAAGAAATTATTTCTCCAGATCTTAAGAAGCCATTTGTATTAGATAAATCACATTCTTTAGTGAGAGGGTTTGATATAACTTCAGCCTTTCTTCAGCAAGAAATGATTAAGATTGAAGCTCAGGCTCAATGTGATACTGGGGATTTTCAAGCTTTTAAATCTTTAGATTTAAAGTACTCCAAGGGCAATCAAGATGAGTTATTTTTTTATGCTAACGAATGGTTAAAAAAGGAACAATAGTTTAAAATGGGGAAAGGATATATTTAATGCAGCTTAAACACATCAAACTGGCTGGATTCAAGAGTTTCGTGGATCCCACGAGGATATCTTTCCCTACAAATATGGTTGCTGTTGTCGGTCCCAACGGGTGCGGTAAATCTAATGTTATTGATGCCGTTCGATGGGTTCTTGGGGAGTTATCTGCAAAGAACTTACGCGGTGAATCCATGTCAGATGTTATCTTCAATGGCTCTGATTTAAGAAAGCCATCTGGACAATGCAGCATTGAGCTTCTATTTGATAACTCAATGGGAAAACTGGGTGGTGAATACGCCAAATATAATGAAATCTCTATCAAAAGATTGATGACAAGAGATGGGCAGTCTAATTACTCCATAAATAACACCTCATGCAGACGAAAAGATGTCCAAGACATTTTTCTAGGCACAGGTCTTGGGCCAAGAAGTTATGCCATTATTGAGCAAGGCATGGTATCCAAAATAGTAAGCGCCAAACCTGATGAGATGAGAGTCTTCATAGAAGAAGCAGCTGGAATTTCTAAATACAAAGAAAGAAGAAAAGAGACAGAGCAAAGAATTAAGAAAACCAAAGAAAACTTATCAAGAGTTCAAGATATTAGAGACGAAATTAATAGACTAATTAATAGACTTAAAAATCAGGCCAATGCAGCTGAAAAGTATAAAAAACTTCAAACTGAAGAAAAAGAACTTAAGCTAAATGTATCTGTTTTAAACACTCTTCAAGCAAAGGGCCAAAAAGATAGGCTGAGCTCTGAACTGTCATCCCTTCAGAATCAAATCAAAGTCAAAACTCAAGAGGTAAGCACACACCAATCTACAATAGATCAAATCAAGACTGAGCATTCTTCGGTTCTTTCCTCGTTTGAAGCTGCACAAAAAAACTTTTACTCTATTGGCGCTGAAATTGCGCGATTTGAAGCCAATTTGCAAAATTTAACAAAAGCTGAGGTTCAAGCCGAGGAAGATTTAAAAACTGCAAAAGAAAGTTATGCAAAGGCAATTCAAAAGGAGTCTACATTCGAATCATTAAATCCTAAAGAAAGTGAGTTAAAGCTTAATATTGCAATCTTAAAAGCACTTCAAGCTTTAGACAAAAAGAAGAAATTGGATAATGAGATTAATGCGTTAAGTGATAATGTCCAAGAAAGATTATTAGAAGTTAACAATCTCCAATCTACTTTGGATGATATCCATTCTGATAACTCCTCAATCATCTCAGCATTAGAATCTTCACAGTCAGAATATTCTTCTATTGGCGAAAATATAGCAAGAATGGAATCAACATATCAAAGCTTAGAAAAATCAATAGCTCAAACACAAGATGAAATAGAGGAAGCTAACTCCAACTACCTAAAGGCATTAGAGAAAGAGCAAGATGAAGATAAGTTAACTCCCAAAGAAAAAGCAATTAATTTATTAGATGAAATTCTAGAAGGACTAAAAACCTTTGGTTCAAATGGTAATATCCTCATAGATAAGGCTATTCAACTCAAAGACTCTCTATTGAGCATATTAAAAATTGCATCTGATAAATCTGAAACATTGAAAGGTGAATACTCAGTAAGAAAAACTAGGCTTGAAGAACAATTGTTGCAGCTTACCGAAAAGCAAAAAAATACTAAAACGGAAATAGAGAGCCTTGTTGCAAAAAAAGAATTAAAGCTTGCAGAATTAAATGATTTAAAAAGTAAAAAAGCTTCAGTAGAGGAGCAAATAAGAGAGATAGAGAAGCAAAAATCTACAGCTGTTATTGATCTGAGGTCTCTAGAAACGAATGTTAATAATCTTAGACTAGATTTAAGAACTTATGAGGTCAATCTTGATAATGCCTCTACGATTTTAGAAAAAGCAGAAATTAATATTAATGAGATAGATCCTCAAAAGTATGCCTCAATGAATTTATCTGAATTAGAAGATTCACTTTCAGAAATTCAAAGCACAATTTCATCATTGGGCTCTATTAATCTTGCCGCTCCTGATGAATATTTATCAAGGCAAAATAATTTATCTACGCTTTTAGAAGACACAAGAGAGAAAAAAACGCATGCTGAAAAAGATTTATCTGATTTAATCCAGCGAAGCTCCAACGCTGAAGCCGAATTGAACTCCATTAAACAAAAGCAATCCAGAGTTGATGAGTCAATTAGAGAGTCTGAAAATAAAAAATCAGTTGCAGAATTAGACCTTCGATCTCTTGAAGAAAAATCTAATAATATCAAACTGGATCTCAGAACTTTTGAAGTGAATCTTGAGAATGCTGCTGCAGATTTGGTCAAAGCAGGTCTTTCAATTGAAACAATAAATCCAGATGAATATACAGATTTAAATATTACTGAGCTTGAAAAATCTCTTGAAATTACCCAATCTAAAATTTTATCTCTTGGAGCCATAAATCTCGCTGCACCTGAGGAAATTGCCGAAGAATCAAAGAGGATGGAAGAGCTTGATGTTCAATTAGAAGATTTAAATGAAGCCATGGATAAACTTCAAGGGGCAATTAAAAAGATAGATGCTGAATCAAAAACTAAATTTGATGAAAGCTTCAATGCGGTAAATGCAAAAATTCAAGAGATTTTCCCAAAACTCTTTGGAGGAGGAAAAGCATCATTAGAGTTAATTGATGGGGATACTTTGAACTCAGGAATTACTCTCGCTGCTCAGCCTCCTGGTAAAAAAAATGCGACTATCTCTCAACTTTCTGGTGGAGAAAAAGCTATGACAGCTCTTTCTCTGGTGTTTGCGTTATTTGAGCTCAACCCAGCACCATTCTGTATGTTAGATGAGGTTGATGCGCCATTAGACGATATAAATGCTACAAGATTTGTAGCAATGGTTGAAGAGATGTCTGATAGGGTCCAATTTATATTTATTACTCATAATAAAATCTCCATGGAGAAAAGTGATCATTTGATGGGGGTCACGATGCAGGAAGCAGGAGTTTCTCGAGTAGTATCGGTTGACGTAAAAGAAGCGCTTGAATTAGCTGCTTCATAGCATGCTTAGCAACTTACAAATAATCTTAGTGGCTGGAGCGGCATTGCTCTTCCTGGTTATTTTATATCTTTTTTTTAGGCCTTTATTTACCCGCAAATTGACTCAAAACTCTCTTGATGATTCCTCATCTATGCTTTTTCAAGAAGGTGTTGAACAAGGAACCTTAGGGTTTGAGGATGAAGCATTTCAGGAACAAGAATTGATTATTTTAAATTTAGTATCTATGGATAAATCAAATTTTGATATGAATCAAGTTCTTACATTATTAAAAAATTTGGATGCTAAATATGTGAATGGTTTTTTTAGTTATAGAGATTTAGGTGGAAGAGAGAGAGAGATATATAGAATTGCAAGTGGAATCAATCCAGGTCTTCTTGATTCGGATACTCAAACTCATGTGCTTTTGATGGCTTTGGATTTATATCAGGCGATAGATCCTGTTAAAGCGTTTGAAACAATGCTTGAATCAGCCTCTGGGGTTTCTGAAAAACTACATGCCAGTATTTGTGATTCAGCCAGAGCTCCATTAAGTAAACAAATGATTGAGCACTTAAAGTCTAGAGCTCAAGAAATTAGCCATCTTAAATCTATGCGAAGTATTTCTGAAAAATGAGCAAGCTAAAAAAAAGATATGTATATATCCAAGAAAGAATACGCTCTCATGATTACGAGTATTACATTCTCGATGATCCGTTAATATCTGATCATGAATATGATGAGTTATTTAAAGAGTTAAAAGAAATAGAATCTGAGCATCCTGAGTGGATTACTCCTGAATCTCCATCGCAAAGAGTTGGAATTAAACCCGAAAGTGATTTTGCAACTTTTAAACATTTTCAACAAATGCTCTCCTTGGCCAATGCTTTTAACGAAGCGGATTTAAAAGGTTTCCATGATCGAATTCTGAAAAACCTAAGTACCAATGAGCAAATAGATTATTTTTGTGAGCCGAAAATGGATGGCGCAGCAGTTTCTTTAATTTATGAAAAGGGCATTCTTACTAGAGGGGTAACAAGAGGCGATGGAACTCTTGGAGAAGACATCACTTCGAACATCAGAACCATTAGGTCTATTCCATTGACACTAAAAGAGTCTAAAAATTCTTTTCCAGATCTCCTTGAGGTCAGAGGCGAGGTATTTATTAAAAAATCCGATTTTGACGATTTAAATCTTAAGGCAAAAGAAAATGATGAGAAAGTGTTTGCAAATCCTAGAAATGCTGCAGCTGGGAGTTTGCGGCAATTGGATCCTGTAATAACTAGCTCCAGACCATTAGCGTTTTTTGCTCATGGCATAGGGTCATGTCAGGGAATTGAATTTAGTGATTTACAAGAAATATTTTCAGTTTTTTCTTCATGGGGGCTGCCTGTCAATAATTTTAATGAATTGGTGGGCTCCATTGATGAATGTCATGAGTATTTTAAGCGCATAGAGAGTGCAAGAGAAAATATTCCATTTGAAATAGATGGGGTTGTATTTAAAGTGAATGAACTATCTTTGCAAAAACAACTTGGAGAAATTGCTAGATCGCCAAGATGGGCTATAGCACATAAATTTCCAGCTGAGGAAGTTTATACAGAGATTGAAAAGATAGATTTCCAAATTGGAAGAACTGGTATTTTAACGCCTGTTGCAAAATTAAAAACCGTAAATGTAGGCGGAGTCAATGTTAGCAACTGCACTCTGCATAATCTTGACGAATTAAAAAGATTAGATCCCAGGGTTGGAGATGGGGCTATCATTAAAAGAGCAGGGGATGTAATTCCAAAAATGGTTCAGGTTATTCCAAAAAAGAAAAATCGAGCTAGTCCAATCCAAGCTCCAAAAAAATGCCCGAGTTGTCAATCAGCAACAGTCTTTAATTATCAGTCTGAATGGACGGTCATGAATATTAGTCAATCAAAACCTATCAAGAAATTCTCAAGTAATTATGAGGCAAAAAAATTTATAGAAGATCACCAGTCTCTTGACTTAGACATTGCTGAGGAGCGCCTGGAAACTCCTTTCATCAAATGTTCGGGTGGCAATAGTTGCCCTGAAATTTTTCAAGGTAAATTTACTCATTTTGTTTCGAGAAAGGCAATGGATATTGATGGGCTGGGCCAAGAAATATTGTATACCTTGATTAATAAAAAATTTATAGAAGACTTTGCTGACATATACTCTCTGAAAGATCATCGTGAAGAGCTTAAAAAATTAGAAAGGTTTGGAGAAAAATCTGTTGATAATTTAATTAAATCAATAGACCATTCAGCATCAGTTGCATTATATAAGTTGATTTTTTCCTTGGGCATCGAGGAAGTGGGAGAAACAACTGCAAGAAATTTAGCCAATGTTTTTGGGAGCATGGAAGCACTTCAACGATCTACCTTCGAAGATTTAATTTCAATATCTGATATAGGTCCAAGAGTAGCTGCAAAAATCATAGATTATTTTTGTAATATCGAAAATGTAGCATCAGTAGAAAAATTACTTCCATGTTTGAGTATCATCAATCCAAATATGGAAACCCTCGATCAAGAGATGAAATTTATTGGTTTGCAAATTGCAATCACTGGAAAAATATCACCAATGTCTCGCGATGAAGTAAAAAGCTTATTGTTATCAAAGGGCGCAAAAGTTACGAGTTCGATTTCAAAAAAAACTAACTATTTAATTGCCGGTGAAAATGCTGGTTCAAAACTTGAAAAAGCAAAAAATCTTGGTGTTAAAATTATAGATGCTGAGGATATAGGTACTTTTATAAATGATCCCAAAAAATTTTAATAGCCTTCTAATTATTTTTATATTGGTGATTTCCTCCTGCGTGAGCTCACCTCCAGAAAAGCCAGACAATATTTGTGAAATCTTTCAAGAAAAGAGAAGTTGGTATAAAGCAGCAATCAAGTCAGAGAAAAGATGGAAACTTCCTCCATATGTTCTTATGGCATTCATCCATCAAGAATCCAGTTTTCAAGCAAAGATAAAACCAGAAAGAAAGAAGTTATTAGGAGTCATCCCATGGCTCAGACCTTCATCATCTGTTGGATATTCTCAGGCTTTAAAAAATACATGGCAAGATTACAGGGATGAAACAGGAAACTCTAGAGCCAAGAGAACTAATTTTAGCGATTCAGCTGATTTTGTAGGATGGTATGCAAGCAAAGGTTT
>Ga0206129_10006602_pt1 | contig 11728 bp, 6 predicted proteins | sample Helgoland_Spring_8_FD_148616 | JGI IMG/M metagenome (GOLD analysis project Ga0206129, IMG submission 148616) | Pelagic subsurface seawater microbial communities from Kabeltonne, Helgoland, North Sea - Helgoland_Spring_Bloom_20160502_2 | ecosystem: Environmental > Aquatic > Marine > Epipelagic ...
GAACTTCATCCTACTCATTCTCATTCCTATTGCCATCGGCCTTTGGGCGCAAATGAAAGTCAAAAGCGCTTACGGCAAATATGTGCAAGTGCCCTCGCGCGGACGCATCACCGGCCGCGAAGCCGCCCAGGCGGTCATGGAAAGCGCGGGCATCTACGACGTCGAGATCGTCGAATGCCACGGCACGCTGACCGATCACTACGATCCGACCAATAAGCGCCTCGCTCTCAGCCAAGACAACTATCACGGCTCCAGCCTCGCCGCACTCGGCGTCTCCGCCCACGAAGCCGGCCACGCGATCCAGCATGCGCAGGCCTATGCGCCGCTCAACTTGCGCATGACACTGGTACCCGTCACCAGTATCGCCTCGCAAGCACTGCCCTTCGTCATGCTCGGCGGCTTCTTCCTGTTTCACAGTCCCATGCTAATCAATGTCGGCATCGGCATCTATTTGATCCTGACCGTCTTTCAGCTGGTCACCCTGCCCGTCGAATTCGACGCCAGTAAACGCGCGAAAGCGCAACTCGTCGGCCTAGGCATCGTCGATCAAGATGAGATAATCGGCGTCAACAAGACGCTCGACGCCGCCGCCTACACCTACGTCGCCGCGTTTGTATCCAGCCTCGGTTGGTTACTCTATATGCTGATCGGCAACCGCGACTAGCCCAACCAGCATCAATTTGCACCAACGGCCCGTCTGCATCGACGGGCCGTTTTTGTGTCGGGCCACGGACAGCTCAGGCAGCCATCGCTACCCAAATAAATGCAACCGCCCCAAAACAACGCCCCCTGACTTACAATTCCCTGATGGTTATAGAGTTGAAGAATCGACCCAAACAGGCACCATGAGCAGTAGCCCAACTTTTAGCGCACCCTCCAAATGCTTATATCCTCTAGACTCCTATACGTTAGCCTTCTATTGCTAACATCCGCTGCTTTCGGCGCCTACAAAGATACTATCCGCCACACAGAACTAGCGAATGAATTGAACCTGCGTGGAATCTCGGTGCCCACTGGATCAGGTGTCAGTGTCACTCAAGTTGAAGCCGGAACTGTAAGTAACTATCTTGCAGATATTAATAATTCAGAGTTTTCAGGAAAAACGATAATCGCTCGGTCAGGCGCAAGCGGGAGCCTTGGCCATGCAACCACTGTAGGTGAAAATCTCTACGGAAACACGACAGGCATCGCCATTGGAATTACACAAATTGACGGCTATCAGGCGGATGACTTCCTCAACAACAACGGATGGGGCACCACAGGAACTCCAAGCACCGAAAACAACCCACTTCAGAACCACAGCTATATTGGCAACGCGCCCAGTAGCGCCTACACCTTAAAAATGGATTATGCCGTCGATCGAGATGGCTTTCTTCCAATCGCAGGGCTCAACAACGGCAGTGGCACAACCGTCCCCACCATCTATGGTAGCATGTATAATGGCATCACCGTAGGCCTCAGTAACGGCGAACACAGTCGAGGCGGCACAGTCAACGATACCGCAGGACGCACAAAACCAGAAATCGTCTCCGATAGTAACCTGACTAGCTACGCCACTCCACACGTAACTGCCGCAGCCGCACTTCTAATCGAAAGCGCAGGAAACGACGATAACGCCAAAGACCAGCTCACCCTCAAAGCGATCCTTCTCGCCGGTGCGAACAAGTCCCCATTCCCCAGCTGGGATCAAACAACCAACCCAATCGATGATGTAATAACCAGCCCAATCGATGATGTGTATGGCGCGGGCCAACTAGACGTCTATGAAAATCATTTCATCCAACAAGCAGGACAACAAACAACCAGCAGTATGGTGGATGAACGCGGGTGGAATCTAAGCAGCGTATCCAATAGCAGTAGTGAAACATACACCATCAACGTCCCCGCAGGATTCGAGCTACGAAACCTCTCCGCCCTAATCACATGGAACCGAGACGTTACACGGACAGAAACAGGAGGAGGGCCATTCAAAACAATCACATACACCCCAAGCCTCGCCAACCTTTCACTTTCGCTGACTGGAGCAGTTTCGCAATCCAGCGACAGTCCTGTCGATAACATCGAACACATCTGGCGTGATAGCAGCAATGCTCTCGTCAGTGACAGCTACACCTTAACCGTCGCATCCAGCAGTTCAACCAGCACCGAATACGCCCTAGCCTGGCGCAGCGAACTCTATCAAGACTACAGCCTCTGGAGTTCCGCCTCATTTACTGCCAGCACGCCAGTCGATCAGCGCGATGCCGACGACGACTCAGACGCGGATGGCATTAAAAACTTACTCGAACAAGCCTTTGGCGGTGATCCAGAAGCACAAGACCTTGATATACTCCCAATCAGCGAAACGATTGAAGACAACGGCCAGAGCTATTTACAAATCAGCTACCGCAAGCCGGAGTTCGAAAATGGCCTCACCTACACAGTTGAAACCGTCACTGACTTAAATGGAACTTGGAGCAGCCTGAGTAGCGAAGTCGAACTGATCAGTATTGTTTCAGAATCTGGAGGCTTTGATCGCTACACCTATCGTTTGGTCGATCCGATTTCAGCCGCGGACAAAGCCTTCTTACGCGTCGAGATTTCCGAAACGCCATAGGAATCCGATAAAGGCTTGACCCATGCATCAGCTGCGCCATTTTTCGCCTTTTCTGAGTCGGGCCGTAGCGCAGTCTGGTAGCGCACTTCGCTGGGGGTGAAGGGGTCGCAGGTTCAAATCCTGTCGGCCCGACCATTTAAAAACGTCAACTTGTTGGCGTTTTTTTATGGGTGCTGGCCGCCAGCGGCTTGAACCTGCGAATCAGCAGGTTTAACGAAGCATTCCAGCAACGAATGTTGCGAATCAGGAATGCGTAGAGGGCGAAGCAATCCTGTCGGCCCGACCATTTAAAAACGTCAACTTGTTGGCGTTTTTTTATGGGTGCTGGCCGCCAGCGGCTTGAACCTGCGAATCAGCAGGTTTAACGAAGCATTCCAGCAACAAATGTTGCGAATCAACATGTGCGGTCCTCTTTCCTTCACTTTGCAGGCATGGCCCCATCCAGAGTGGATAACCCGTAGACGAAATCGACCAATGCAGACGCGCTTTTTCAGGTTCGGATTAGCGCTTAATACTTGCCTAATATATATTCTAAGTGCACAGATTTAATATGGTTAGATTTAGTTTTATTTTATCGCTGTTTTTTGTTACGCTAGGTGTTTTAGATGCTCAACCCGCAGAGCTCACGGATACTGTCAGAGTTTCCTACTGGGACGGTGATTTGGCACCTAACTACGGCGTTGAATACCACTATTATAAAACGAACTCGCAGCTCGTTTTTTTGGATTTTGAAGAGCGATCATTAAATGATTACACTTGGAGTAGCGGCACTGGACGAGTAACTGATACATCTTTTGACGAATACTTTGACTACACTTATTCAACTGCCAACGAAGGCACTTGGGTTTTCAGCGAAGGCGACACAGGCACTTTTGCTATTTACGATGCTTCCTGGGACCTGGATCACAACGGCACTCCAGACGGCGCGCAGATCGATGCTGGCCTCTTGCTGAACTATTCGCACCAACAGCTGGGTCTAGCGGTTTCTGGTTCATCTAGTTTTTGGCTCAGTAATGAAGGGGCGAGTTCGAGTGACTTGAGTCTTGAATTCTCAGCACAGCAGATCGATGTAATTGCCTCAGGTAACAGCCCTTGGGGTATCGTGAACGCGTTGCGGGTGACAAATTCTGGCGAAATCAACTCTCTCAGTTGGGATAACGACTGGACGGTCGATGTGGTCATGCTTAATTCGGTCACCGTAACGGACGGAGGCACTTACACAGATGAAGATGGTGACATTGAAGCAATTAACCAGGCTGTAATGTGGTTGAATTTACGCACGACAGCAGCTACCGTCGATGACGACCCAGATTTCCTTGAGATTGCACTACAGGACCACAATGGTGTTAAGCGAATCGTGGTCGCCTCAGACCTAGCTGCTTCTGACTACGCGGTTGCTTATTCGCCAGTGGAAGGGGTTCATATACGTTTATCCTATAATTCAACTGCAGCTGAGCTTACCAGCGCCTATAGTTATGATGGTAATCAGTATACGGATTTACGCTCTTCTTCGGTTGCTGCGTTGCCGTCATATATTAACGGCGATCCACTCGCTGTTGCACTTGGAGCTGAGAGTGATAACGTGCAGATTAATGCTGGTGAAAATACTTTTAAAGGTTTCGTAGTCGTTTCTGATCGCGACGGGGATGGCCTTGATGATTCGGTCGAGACAAACACAGGCATCTACGTTAGTGAAACTGATACGGGTACTAATCCAAATGATAGTGACTCTGATGATGATACTATTCTAGATGGCATCGAAGTCAGGCACGCCACGTTCGGTTTCGATCCCGCAGTATCGTCAACAGCTCGATTGTTGGAGTTTCAGCAAGCAGCAGCAGAGCTACCTGGTGTGCTCACCGATGCGCAACAGCAAGGTTTATCTTTAGGTGGCGTAAGTCTGACTCCAAGCGTTGGCAGTGGCTTCTCGTTCGAATTCGTTATTGAAGAATCCGAAAATCTCTCTAGCTGGACAACGGTTGATACAATCAACCATTCGCTTGAGACTTCCGGCACGAAGAGGTTCATCCGCGTCAGAATGCCAGAATAGTGTAATTGGATTAAATTCGGTACTCCGCGCCTCTGCGCGGGCAATTTCAATCGCCTGTCCCTGCGATGGCCATTGTAGCGAGCGGATTAAACCTGCTGCACGTTCAGGTTTAACGAAGCATTCCAGCAAGCAGTTGGAATCGACATATGCGGTCCTCTTCCTTTCACTTTGCAGGCATGGCCCCATCCACTTGCAGTATTTTTGATCATGCGCTGGCGCACCCTGCCTTTGAACGGCGGGGCTTGATGCTGGATATTAGTCGCAACCGAGTGCCGACAATGGACTGGCTGAAGACACTGATTGATGCACTGGCGCTGCTGCGCTACAACGAACTGCAACTCTATACCGAACACACCTTCGCCTACGCAGAGCACGCCACAGTCTGGGAACACGCCTCGCCGATGACGGCGGCGGAAATTCGCGAGATCGATGCTTATTGCAGTGCGTGCGGCATCGAACTGGTGCCGAACCAAAATTCCTTTGCGCATTTGGAGCGCTGGCTGCGGCACGATGCTTACAAGCATCTGGCGGAATGTCCGGACGGCTTTGAACACCCGATCGCTGGCTGGCGCACCTTCGGCGGCACCCTCGCACCGACCGAGGAGAGCGCCGCGTTTATCGATACGCTTTACGAAGAATTCTTGCCCAACTTCACATCCAAGCAGCTACATATCGGCTGCGATGAACCGTGGGAATTGGGGCAAGGTCGCAGCCAGGAACGTGTCGACCGCGAAGGGAAGCACCTGCTCTATATGGAATTCCTGAATCGCCTGTTCGCACTGGCGGAAAAGCACGCGCACCGGGCACAGTTTTGGGCCGACATCATTTTGGAGCGGCCCGATCTGGTGCCGCAGTTGCCAAAGAATGTGACCCCAGTGATCTGGGGCTATGAAGCGGATTCGCCCTATGCGGAGCAGTGCCGGATCGTCGCCGACGCAGGCTTTAAGGGCAACTTCTACGTGGCTCCGGGCGCGGGCAATTGGAACAGCTTTGGCGGCCGACTCGATGTGGCACGCGATAATATCACACTCGCTGCAGAAGAAGGCCACAGGCATGGCGCGAGTGGATTGCTACTCACCGCGTGGGGCGACAACGGCCACCACCAACCGTGGCCGACGCTGTTCCCAGCGCTGATTATGAGTGCACAAGCGGCATGGGGCTGTCCGATCGACGACGACGCGCTGCCCGAGCAGATCGACGCGCTGTTCTACCCCGACGCAGCTCCGGGTCATGGCGCTGCGATTTGTGCACTGGGGAAAATCGACGCACTGCTGCCGCAACCCGCGCCGCCGAGCAGCTGCCTGCACACCGCATTTTTTGCGACTGAAGAAAAGCTCAACGATCTGCTGCAATCGATCGCGCGCCACTCCTTACAGGCGGTAGAGAATGCGATCGATCAGATCGACCCAGCAGGACTCGACCCTGAAATCGGGCTGAGCGTAAAGCTGAACCAATACGCAATCGAACGCTGCCTGCGGATCAAACAAGGCCACGCGCCCGCGTCTCAAAAATCCGACGCCGATGAATCATTGTTACAGGAATTTGCAACCCTCTGGACCGTGCGTAGCCGTATCGGTGGTTTAGCCGAAAGCCTCGAGCTGATGCGAGCAGTTGAACACTGATCAAGGAAATGCGCAGACAGCGGGACGATGCCCCTCCTCATAGTCGAAGCCTAAAAATACACGATCAGCGCATTACGCCAAACGGCATCGTTCTTTTCGTTACCGTTGCCGATATCGTTATCGTAATTTTGATTATACGAAAATTCGAAGCCGAGTAAGTCCGTCAATCGGATGCGTACTGCGGCGGTCAAAACATAATTGTAGCGCTCGGTATAATCCGGCTCCCAATAGTAATTAAATTTCTGAACAAAGGAGGTGCGAGTAAACGGCTTCCACGTGAATTCCTCGAATACATTGAGCACTTTATTCACGCCATTGCGCGTATTTTCACTATCGGTTTGATACTCTTCCAACCCGCCACTCGCGCCAAACAGTAGCTCAAATTGATTCGACGGCTTAACCTTATAACCAACTCCCACAAGCTCTTGAACCTCACGGTCAATCCCTTTGATTTGGTCCACACGAGTGGACATTGAATTTTGTATAAACCAATTATCACCCGCAAACGAACGGCGATAAATAAACGCGCCATCATAGCGATCGGTCGACTTGTACGACTCTCCATTTGAACGCTCTGTTTCTCGATAGGTATAGGAGCCGGTAAAACGATAAAAGTTCGGGTCGCCCTGCTGCTTAATTTCTAATTTTCCGCGTAATGCCGTTTCAGTCCATTGCTTATCTCCAGAGCTGATGTTCATGCCCATACGGAGATTACCATGCCACGCCTCAGGGGCCTTAAATGCGAAGAGTTTGTCGACCAAGGGTTGCTCTTCTTCTAGTGCTTGCTCCACCTCAGTCATCTTCTCTGCAATCGCGACCTGAGTGTCCACTTGCTTCTTTACCTCAGCAGACTGCGGTTCCGTATTGGTTGCACTGGCTAACTTCGCCGTTGGTATTACCTGCGGCTCGATTGCAACAATCTGCGCGCGCTGAATTGACATCTCGCCGAGTAAGTTCGACTTCAAGACCACCACTTGATCATTCGACTGTGGCAACACTTCGCCGACTAGTCGCTCGCCGCTACTCAGGGATACGACTTGCGGCGCCGCCAGCAGTGAGCCGCTCAACAATAGCGTAAAGAGGCTCAACACGCCGCAGCAATGGATTGCCATGCGGAATAAGAAAGGACGAAATGATACGCTACTTAGCATGGATACGGGCTGATGAGATTCTGAAAAAATAATTCTATTCTGTGATAATGGATGGTCGTTCGATCAGATCGCCGTTTGGGTAAAACGTTGCTCACGAATCACGGTAATCTCAATCGCGCCTGGATAATTTAACTCCTCCTCAATCCGGCCACGAATCAGCAGGGCGATTTTACGCGCCTCATCCTCGTCCACCTTCAGTGGTTCGACGATCACGCGCACCTCGCGGCCTGCCTGGATCGCGTACGCATCGGAAACGCCGGGTTGTTGTTTCGCAATATCTTCAATGCTACGCACACGTTGAATGAAGCCATCGATCGATGATGCGCGGGCTCCGGGACGCACGGCAGACAGGGAATCCGCGACCATGACCAAGCCCGCATAGGCACTCTCGGCTGGCACTTCCTTGTGGTGCGCCGCAGCCGCATTGACCACACGCGAGTCCTCGCCATGTTGCTTAATGATCTCGGCACCGACAGCAGCATGACTGCCCTGATATTCTTCATCCACAGCCTTACCCAGATCGTGGAACAGCCCGGCACGCTTTGCGATCACTGGATCTAAACCGATCTCGGCTGCGATCAGTGCGCACAAATTAGCGACTTCGACAGAATGCCCTAGGGTGTTCTGATTATTCGAAAGGCGATAGTGCAACTTGCCGAGCAAGGCCACCACATCGGGGTGCACATCGCTCAGGCGTAGTTTACGTAAGGCACCTTCACCGAGTTCGATGACATTGGCATTCATTGCCTCCTCTGCCTTTTCGACTTCCTCTTCAATACTGGCGGGATGGATGCGGCCGTCGCGCAGCAATGCATCCAAAGCAAGGCGGGCAATCTCGCGCCGGACCGGATCAAAGCATGAGATGAGCACCGAGTCTGGCGTCTCATCAATCATCAATGTCGTGCCAGTGGCATGCTCAAAGGTGCGGATATTACGTCCCTCACGGCCAATGATGCGGCCCTTCATTTCCTCGCTAGGCAGCGCCACCACCGTCGCAGTCGCATCATTCATCGGCTGGCTGGTAATGCGCTGCATCGCGGCCAATAGAATACGCCGGCTCTGCTCAGCCGTCTCTGCATCTGAACGCTTCAGTAAATTATGGCGCAACTCACGAATCTCTTTTTCGCATTCGCGCTCGGTCGCAGTGATTAACAACTTACGCGCTTCGACTTGATCCATTTGCGAAATCTGATGCAGCTTTAGACGATACAGCCGCCGCGTCTTTTCCGCCTCATGCTCTAAATCATCCAAGCCACGCTTATCACGGACTAATTCTTTATCGCGCTCATCCAGATTCTTTGAGCGTTTTGTTTGTCGATCACTTGCGCGTGCGAGCTCGCGTGCGCGTAGATCTAGCTCCTCATTACGTAAAGCAATACTGCGATCAAGCTCGGCCGCGCGGTTCTTAAAATCCAATTCGAATACCGACTTCTCTTCGCGCAGCTTCAACTGAGCTTCACGCACTTCCACATCGAACTTCAAACGCTGCGCCTCTTCACGCCGCACGAAACGCCGAGCAAACAACAGCCTGCAAGCCACCACTCCCGCAAGAATGCCGCATACTACCCCCACTATTTGATCAAATTCCATTTTTTTGCTAATACAGATTGGCATTCGGCTGGGGCAAGCCGATCGCTGCGAGCGTCTGCCGCCCGAGTCTTTGGGGTAAAAGACTATTAAACTGGTATATGGTTGATATTCGGCTCGTTCTGTAATTTCAAGGTAAACTTTTCTGAACCTGAGCAAACCATCTACTGCCGCTCACTAAACCAACGCAGCACTCCTGCGCAATCACGGCTATTGAGAACCTGCTCTTTTTCCAACCATCCCTTACGAGCGATGTTCACCCCAGCATCGAAGTAGCCTAGGCCGTCCGTGCTGTGAGCATCCGGGTTGATCGAACACATCAGCCCACGCTCCGCGGCTCGACGCCAAAGCCGCCAGTCCATGTCGAGGCGGCGCGGATTGGCATTGATCTCAATGATCACACGATTGGCAATTGCAGCGTCGATCACTTTGGCTAGGTCGATCTTGTAAGGCTCACGGCGCAGCAGAATGCGTCCCGTCGGGTGGCCGAGCATCGTTGTCGCCGGATGCTCAATCGCACGGATCACGCGCGCCGTCATCTCCTCCTCCGACTGACTAAACGAAGAGTGCACCGACATCACCGTATAATCGAGCGCAGCTAAGGTACTCTCTTCAAGATCCAACGAACCGTCGGGTAAGATATCACACTCAATGCCAGAAAAGACATGCACAGCCGATGCGCCAGATTGATTAAACGCGCGGATGCTCTCGATCATACGCAACACGCGTGCATCATCTAAGCCATTGGCTTGATAACTTGCCTTCGAGTGATCCGCCAAGCCGAGATAATCCCAGCCGAGCGCTCCTGCGGCAGCTGCCATCTCTTCGATCGTGCCGCGACCATCTGACGCGGTGGTATGATTATGAAACACGCCGCGAATATCTGCTGGCGTGATTAAATTCGGCAGCTGTTGTGCCTCCGCAGCCTCGATCTCACCCAGCCCTTCGCGCAGCTCGGGTGGGATTTCTGCAAGCCCGAGAAATTCAAATAGCCCCTCCTCCGTCTTGATTGCAGATAACTCATTTGATCCGGTTCGCTCCGCGCCCGGTCTTGTCGTCGCTTCGCTCCTCGGAACAGCTTTCAGATCTCCCTCCTCACCCTTCTTCACCAAGCCCCACTCACTCAAACTATAGCCACGCGCCAACGCGCGTTGACGCAGCGCCACGTTATGCTCCTTCGAGCCAGTAAAATGATGCAAGGCGAAGGCAAACTGCTCGGCTGGCACCACGCGTAGGTCTGCCTGCAAGCCCCCTTCAAAGCGCACACTCGACTTGGTGGCCCCATGCGCCGTCACTTCCGCAACGGCAGGTTGTGTGACAAACCAATCCATCACCGGCTGCGGATCGGCCGAAGCCACAATAAAATCCAAATCGCCAACCGTCTCGCGCAAGCGGCGCAAACTCCCCGCGACCTCAGCACGTTCAGTCTGAGGCAATGCACGCAGACCTTCGAGAATCGGCCGCGCCACTTCCCGAGCCGTCCACCAATGGTGCCGCTTCGCATAGGCCGCACGATTCGCGATGCCGGTCAAAATCTTCTCCGCAGACTTTTTGCCAAATCCTTTGAGCGCTGCCACTTCGCCCGACTCGCAGGCGCGCTGCAATGCATCGATCGATTCCACCGCCAAGGCATCGTGCAGTTTCTTAACCTTTTTGCCGCCCAAGCCCGGAATCTCCAGCATCTCAATCAAGCCTGGCGCCACCGAGCCACGCAGCTCGGTGTAATAAGCCAACTCACCCGTGGCGTGCAGTGTTTCAATCTTTTCAACGAGCGCCGCGCCGATGCCTTTCACCGCGCTCAATTGCCCAGCTTCGATCAATTCGCCAAGGTCGGCTTCCATCGTCTCTAGCACTCGCGCACCAGTCGAATAGGCCCGAATTTTAAACGGGTTTTCCCCTTTGAGTTCGAGAAGGACGGCAATGTCCTCCAACACGTCAACGATGTCCGCTTTATTCATATGCGGATAAGCTGTGCTCTCTGGCCAAAAATGCAATGCTCGCTCGCACTACCCTTCGAGTTTTAGCATACTGTTAGCGATTAGCAACTCCATCAGTTTACGATCCACCTTGCCGCGTTCATCCAGCGGTAAGATCGGCACCTGAATCATCTGCTTCGGGATCTTATAATTAGCCAAGTCTGCGCGCAGCTCCTCTTCCCACTTGCCCTCATGACTTTCCACCACCGACGGGACATAAAAAGCAACCAGCTTCTGCCCCCACTCAGAGTCGGGCCAACCAATCACCAACACCTGCTCCACGGCACCTGACTCAATAATCGCCCGCTCCACCTCTTGCGGGTCGATTTTTTCACCACCACTTATAATTAGACGATCACTGCGCCCGACGATATGAAGCCGTCCAAGCGAATCGAAATAGCCTTCATCGTCGCTCAAATAACCTAGCGTTGAAACGCCTCGAGCGCGCCCGTGGTAGCCCTCAAACATCGACCGCGCATTGATCCGAATATGCCCAGTTTCGCCGACTGGACAGACGCTGCCATCATCACGAATCACTTTAATCAAAGCATGATTTAATGGTCTGCCGGCATTGGTATTCCCAGCAAGAAATTCATCTGGTGGCAACGCCGTGACCATCGCTGCCGTTTCAGTCATTCCATAGCTCAAGACCACCGGCAGGTTTAATTCCCGCGCGCGCTCTTCGACTGACCCTGGCACAGGCGCACCGCCCACAAAAATAGCCCGCAGCGTCATCAATCGATCCG
>Ga0206129_10006607_pt1 | contig 11720 bp, 12 predicted proteins | sample Helgoland_Spring_8_FD_148616 | JGI IMG/M metagenome (GOLD analysis project Ga0206129, IMG submission 148616) | Pelagic subsurface seawater microbial communities from Kabeltonne, Helgoland, North Sea - Helgoland_Spring_Bloom_20160502_2 | ecosystem: Environmental > Aquatic > Marine > Epipelagic ...
CGACCCGTTGTTCGATTATGCTCAAGGCGAGCGATATCAGTCCAAGGCATCCGATCCTCCATCTTCTCGACAAAGACGGTGAATCACAACCTACTGATATCGCTCAATACCTTTTCGGGCGGGCTCTAAAGCGGTCTTTTGGACTTGCTGGCATTTACTCCAGACACCCAACAGAAACGGTTTGGAATGCGACAGCACGATCATGCTTGATACGTCATGGACTAGGCGATCGATTTCCTGAAGTGTGTGTAAGGTGCGGTGCTCGTCGAGGCTTGTCATCGGATCGTCGATAACCACGATCTTATCAGCACGCTGCGGATCGTTCTCCAAACTCGCGAAGAAAAACGCCAGCGCAAGCGTATTGCGGTCCCCTGCACTAAGTGTATTGCGGAAACTTGCCTCACCAGGGTTCGCTGCCAAAGGAACCGGATGGCCATCGATTAGGAGCGTGTAATTCGCCGCTGAGCCGCCACGATTATTTACTGGATCGATCGGGCCAACGCGGAAACTAGCGTTAAACCTCTGCAGAAAGTCGTTGATCGCTATTCCATAAGCGGGAAAGGCTGCCTCCCGGTGCTCGTTCAACAATCCCCGGGCCGCGTTCCGTCGCCTTTCAGTAGCCGTCTTTGCGGCCTTCTCTTCGAGATAAGCGTCACAAAGTGGAACAACCGCCGGAGCATAACGCGCTTCGACTGCTTTCAGGTTTGCAAGGTCCGAAATTAGCACCGCAACATTCGCGTCACGTGCCTGCTCTTTTACAAGTTCTACACGGGTATTAGCGGTCATGAGCTGGTCGATTAGGTAATCTATACGGTCACAATGAACATTGTGCTCCGCTACGGCCTGCTCGGCTTCCGCCGATATCAAAACGACCTCAAGAGGATTGGCCGCCTTGGTATCGAGCAATCGTTGGATATGCTCTCGCGCTATTTTCCAGGTACGGGCAATGACAGACGTATCGAGATTGAGTGTCGGCACATCAGTGAATGCCTTCCAGAAAGCCTGCTTTTCGACCGCTTCGCGCACGCTGCGCTCGAAGGCAACTGGCACATCACCGGCCTGTAACGCATGGAAATCGCGCCCCGCAGAAATAATCCGCTGACGCAGGTTGTTATAGGCTTCGCTAAAATAGCCACGATAGTGCGAAAGCAACGGTGATCCAGAGAGGTCCTGCGCGCAGAATGGGCATTCATTGCGCTCGTGGGCAGACAAATGCTCCACATGATCGAGCCCTTGTCCTATCCAAGTTTCTCCATTCCTGCCAAGCCGGCCAATATGCTCCTGTACTAGCTGCAGAGCCTCTGCATCTAGTTCGGCAAGTCCAGCTGCAAGCAACTCCTTTAGGGCTCCAATATCTATACGAGGTAGGCCGAACCGCTCAAATGTTTCTGTGGTCGCAATGCGATCAGCTTCCCGTGCGGCGGCCAGTCGTTTCTCTGCGTCGTCAATTCGGCGGGGGAGGTCTTCTACCCAAGCTAAAGCACAAAACTGATCTACGGTTAGCTGGCCAGTTTTGTGAGCCGAAATAGCATTCTCTTTCTCACGCAGATCTCGGTTATGAACTTCAATTCGGTCTACCTGGATCTGCAAAGCACGGGCGAGTTCAATGCCTTGGGCGCCGACGATTAGTTCGTGCAAGTTCTGCCGATGGGTTGTGCCTATCTCAATCCCAGAGCAAACGTTTTCCGCTACAAAGGTTTCGTCGAATACAACAATCTCAGGCTGGGTTTGATTCCAGTTCCCATTCTGGAACATCGCCCCTGGCGCACTGCCAGTACCAATAATTATATGCGGCGGATGTGCGGATCCGAGCCGCGCTCGCTCTTGAATAAGCTCCGGCCGTCCGCTCGACAGCGAACGCATAATTGCCGCCAACGTAGATTTGCCCCGTGCGTTTTCCGCGTAGATTACCGTCAGTTTGCTGAATGGTAGCTGTGCTCCGCTACTTACATTCTCAAATCGGCCAACATTGCGTAACAAGTCGATTGTTCGGACCACTGACCCCTCCTAAATGGCTATGATTGAATGAAATTGTGTAGGCGATCTACTAATTCATCCCGGCGCTCGAGTCGTGTGTGGCATTCCCAAACCGTCAGAACTTTCCAGCCTAGTCCTGCGAGCGCCTCCCGGTGTTCAAGATCCCGCGCCACGTTCCGCTCAATCTTACGGCTCCAGTATTCGCTGTTAGTCTTCGGCTGTCGATCGCCGCGAGCACAATCATGCCCATGCCAAAAACAACCATGCACGAAAATCACTTTCTTTCGAGCTGGGAAAACAATGTCTGGCGTGCCAGGCAGGTCTTTTCGATGAAGGCGATAGCGGTAACCCTGGCTGTGAAGCCATCTACGAACAATCAGCTCCGGCCGCGTGTCCTTGCTACGCACCGCGCGCATGATGCGACTGCGTTGCTCGTCCGGCTTAATCAGCTCCGGAATTCGATCATGAGGCTTGGATCGGTTTCCCACTCTTCGATGATCTCGTTGTAACGCTTTACCAGATCGCCAATGGCTACCTTTCTGCCATCAGCGGCGAAACTCCCCAGCTCGTACAGATTCAGTGCAATGAACTGCTCAATTTCGAACACATCAATCCGATCACCGAGCCCGGCGTTTTCGGCAAGGCCTTCAGCGACGGTAAGCCCTCGCTGCATGGTTATCAGCATAGGACGGTAGCCATCATCGAGATTTTCCTGGCACCGTCCAATCACCGCCTCACTTGGCGAGGTAGTGACATGGATTGCAACGTCGCCAATGAAAAAATCTCCGGCCCTGCCGGTTTGAGCATCAGACGTTGAAAAGCTGTTGTGTTCAAACTTCCCCGGTCCGAGCGCACAATCCAGTTTGGCGCCAACCATGTGTTGGAGAACCCCGCCGACGTAATACATGCCAGGCGTCGTTTTCTGCCGTTGTTCCGCCTGAGCCAAGATATCACGAACCAAGGTTCGCAGGCTCCTGGATCCATCCAACCGGATCTTGAATGGTTTTCCCGCAAAGAATGCATGAACCTGGTCGATCCAAAAGCGTTCGACCGCTTCAAGATCAATTCCTCCGGAAGCTTGTTGGTCGTTTAAGAAGGCAGCATATTCACGCATGTTGTTAATGCTGCCGCGGCTTGTCCGGCCGCCTTCCGCAGCAAGAACGCGAGTTATACCGTGCCGTTTGAGAACAGTCTGCACGGCACCTCTGCCAAGTCCTAGGACCTGACCGCCCGCTTCGGTGAGCAACTGGTCAGGATCGAGCGGCAAGGCAAATTTCTTCGCATGCTGCGTCACAACCAAAGCGACGCAGAGAGGCCCCTTCCCTCGAAACTTTTTCGTCTTGGTAAATTCGGCTAGCGCTTTTTTGAGATCGTCATCTGCGCTCATGCCGCCTCACTAAGGCCAGGCTTGGCGCCTTCTCTCAGAATTGGCTCAAAAATATGCTCCGTTAGGTGACGCACAACGGGGACCACAACGCCGTCGCCGGTTAAGTGGTACGCCTCGTTGTAGTTTTTCGGGAGCTGATATTCGTCTGGCAGACCCATGAGCCGGGCCGTCTCCCGGCTCGATATCAGCCGAGATTTTACCTTTTTACCTTCTACAACCATGATCACCTGGCGGCTTGATCCGCCGGCGGGCGTGCGAAGACATCCAGCGACGTCATCGAACCGAATTTCAGCCCGTTGCACTTTTTGCCCGCGTTCATCGCGCCGTGTCCGTTTGTAGATGCAACCTACTATCTTCCGCCCTGCTCGCTTCGCTGCATCGACTTTTGCCAGATTCACGTCGCTCATCAGATCGAGCAACCGATGCGTTTCAGCGGCTGTGTGCCACTTGACGCTTTTGGGTTGGTCTTCAATCAGATCGGCAAAGACGGAATTGCGTTTGGCGGGAGCTGGTAAACTCCACCAAAGCCAGTTGCTCCGCACTTTAGCAGGTAATTGATCAAAAGCGGTTTCCAGCGCTCTCGTATGCCAAGGCTGTTCAGGTCCTTGGCCAATTAAGGTCGCCGGGACCGGATGGTCTTCATGAATGCCGATGATGAAGAGCCGTGGTCGCGATTGAGGCACAAAGAGGGAAGCATCAACAACAATGGCGCCGAAACGATAGGACGCCTTCTGCAGCGCAGAACCGATCGCTGCAAAATCTTTTCCAGCATGTGAGGACAGCGTCCCGCAAACATTTTCCAGGACGATGATTTTTGGCGCCCGGTTCTCCGCTATCAGACCGTTGATGAGTGACCAGAAAGGCCAAAAGGTGCCTGACCTCTCTCCTTTCAGTCCGGCGCCCCCTCCTGCAAGGGAAAGGTCTTGGCAGGGAAAAGACCCCCATATGAGATCCGCTCTGCCTGGTAGATCGCTTGTTGCAATGCTTTTGATATCGGCGATTTTCAGATGTTGTTCGCCCCAATTGGCAGCGTATATCAGTCCTTTCTTCGTGTCGAAGTCGTTGGCAAATAGGCAGTTCCAGCCATCTCCAAGGCCGGATCGGGCCATGCCACCGCCCGCAAAAAACTCATAAAAATCAAACATTGGGTGCCTTCTCTCCAGTTTCTGCTGGGGAGGAGGTGCCTTCACGCTCCAGCTTCTCGAGAATTGCCTCCGCAATCCATGTATTTCGGGAAACGTTACCAGGTCGTTGAAGCCGAGCACGATCGATCCGTGTCCAAAGCGCTTGATCTAGACGCAGACTTTGGCGAGCGCGGTTATCAGTTTTTGGAGATGTAGCTGTCATGTTTTACGATGGCGCCAATTCGGCGCCAAAGTCAAGAACATGCTAGGAACACATCACCATAATTCTGTGTAATTTTCATTAAAAAGCAATCAAACCCCCTATGCCTATCCCCATGATCTTTGGGGTAGTGCGAACCTGGGTGGGAATAGACATCTTGCTCAAGGGTGCCTGCTGGATCGGCGGCAAGCTGGTCCCTGCCCCAGTTTCGTTTTGGGAAAAGCCTGGTCTTTCAAGCCTGTTTTCGGAGCCGCCTCGGTCAGTGGCCGTTGCGATGCGGCACGGTTCTGGCGGCAAGGATGAAACCGCCTGCGGCGGCGCGCGAGCGTCCTTGCGGCCATGGTTCTGGGCAGCGCAAAAGGTAAAACGTCGAGGTGGTGAAGGAATAAAGGCGACCGGCCTGTTTTTGGTGGGCGGAGGGCCTTATCTTGTCCTGGCTCCCGTACCTGATACCACGAAGCCAGAAAGCAGACGATTGCCAACACCTGATCCGGTGCCGACCATGAGAGGCGCTGTCACCCTGGGTGATTTGCGCGGCCGCCTGGCCATGCTGTCGGTCGAATGCGAGAAATGCGGCCGGGCGGGCCGTTATCGCCTGGCAGGGTTGATCGCAGCCCATGGCGAGGACACAAGCCTGCCGGATCTAGCATCTTCCCTAGCCAAGAGCTGTGAGCAGCCATCATCTTCAGGAAGCCTGAGTTATTGCCCGATCAGATTTCCGGACCTTGCCGATTTGCGATAGATCAAAAATTTGGCTCTACAGGCCCATAGACGCCCCTGCCCTCCTCCAGACCTATAAAACTTCTCAGACTGGCCTCAGAATGCGCCAAAATCGATTTCAGCGGCCTCTCGGCTGCCGCCGATGCCTGTGATTTGCGCTCTGAACAAACCGCTTGGTTTCTTCGGAAAGCAATTTTGTTTGGCCTTACGATAAGCTTTGACGTTGGAGGTTTGGGAAGGGCCTAACCGATTCCTCCAATTGGCTCGGGTTCCGGGCTGCGTCCTGGAGGGACGTAGGGCGGAGAAAAAAGCGTATCGAGCAGCTTTGCTGCGAGATTCCATAATTCGCCGCCGATGGTGGCTTTTGGTGTTAATATAAGGGTTATATATGGGTTAAGCAGTGGATAAAGGTCTGTAAGTCTTTCAAAAATAAGAGCTATTGCAATCGTCCGGTAACTGAAACCACGAATCTTGGTAACTGAAATCTCGATTTTGGTAACTGAAACCACGAATCTATGTTGTGGGTAACTGAAACCACGAACCTTGACTCCCGGTAACTGAAACCACGAATATAACGCTATGGTAACTGAAACCACGAACCGCGACGCCCAGCTTCTGCCCGATCGGCATCCGCAGCATGATCTTTTCATCTGCGACGTGGCTGATGCGATCCTCAAGGACGTGATGCAGCATATGGAGCATCCGTTCTATTCGCTTTCGAAAAAGCCTGAGACCCGCATTCGGCGCTACGAGCATAACGGCAATTATTTAGAGATAACGCCAAGCGTTAAGGGCCTTGCCACGATCTATGATAAAGATATCCTGATTTATTGTATTTCTCAAATCATGCATAAGCGCAATAACAATGAATCTTACTCTAAGCGTGTTCGGATCAATAGCCGCGAACTTTTAATTTTTACCAATAGAGGGACTTCGGGCCGAGATTATATGGCTCTGGTCGAAGCCCTGGATCGCCTAGAAGGCACGCGCATTCGCACGAATATCATTACCGGGGATGAGGAACAGATCGACGGTTTCGGCCTGATCGATTCCTCCTCGATCCGTCGCAAGCATGGTCTTGATGGCCGTTTGCTCTGGTGCGAAATCACACTTTCCGACTGGGTGTTCAATGCGATTCGCGCGCAGGAGGTTCTGACGCTGCACCGGGACTATTTCCGGCTACGCAAACCGATCGAACGGCGCATATACGAGATCGCTAGAAAGCACTGCGGCCAGCAGAATGAATGGCGGATCAAGCTCCCTACCCTGCTCAAGAAAACCGGCGCGCTAAGCCCAGAAAAACGCTTTCGGCAGATGATCCGCAACCTCGCCGAACATGACCACCTGCCCGATTACAGCGTCGCCTTCGATGCAGAAGCTGATGCGGTCACATTCCGCAATCGCGGTTCCATGACGATCACAGAGGCGGCAGCCTGGGAAGGCCATCTGTCATCGGATGTTTATCACGACGCCCGCCACCTCGCGCCGGGCTGGGATATTCATTATCTGGAAAACGCTTGGCGCTCGTGGCTCGGCGAACAAGAGATTGAGCCCAAGCACCCGGATCGGCATTTCCTGAAATTCTGCAAAAGCTGGTATGAGAAACGCGGCGCTCCATAAACCCTAAAATGTGGGTTTGTGGCTTTGTTCATTTGCGGGATATACCTGCCTCTTCCTCAAGCTCGGCGGTGCGCTGCTCGATGAACGCCATCACCTCGCCGACCATCTTGCGGCCCGTAGCGCTGCAAGCAGTCTTGAAGCGCACATGCATGCTTTGCGGCATATCGAGGCTCAGCCGCTTTGTCGGCTCGGCATTTGCCACATTTGCGGGTTTGGGGGAACCCACATTTTGAGTGGCGGCGTCATGGCCGCTGCCGGATTGCTCGAAAGCCGCAATCTCGTCAGCCGTTGGCTGCGGTTTGGGCTTCGGCGCTGTCTGGAAGGTTTTCTTGTTCATAAAGCTCTAGCAGTTCGTTGGTGAGGTTTTCGATCTCTTTCGCGGCGAGTGAGCCTGGAGACCATTCGAAGATGGTTTTGCCCATCGTCAGGCTCTCGGCATAGCCAACACGCTGCTCGATGTCGGATTTCAGAATGGGAATGCCTTGGTCAGCGGCCATGGCCCGGATTTCACGCCCGATTACGGTATTCCCTATTTTGCGGGAAACCACAAACCCACATTTCAGGGATTCTTTGATTTCCTGCGCCTCACGCACCTGACGCACGGTTAAATCCGATGCCCAGGTAGAAAGCCCGCTCGGCTCGATCGGCAAGAGCACCAAGTCCGAAGCTACAATACACGAGCGCGCAATCGCTTCGGCGTGCGGCGGTCCATCAATGACCGTGTGGGTGTAGTCGAAGGCAAGCTTCATCGCATCGCGCGCCATGTTCTCACGCGCAAGCGATATCACCCGGAAATTCGTATCCTCGCGAAAGCCTGCCCAGGTCGAGGCCGAACCCTGCTTATCGGCATCAATGAGAAGGACGCTTTCGCCGCGATTAGCGAGGCAAGCCGCGATATTAATAGCGAGGGTCGTCTTGCCGACTCCGCCTTTCTGATTGAGAACCGAGATAATCATAAACCCACATTCCTTGATTCGCGGTTATGTGTAAATGTGGGTTTATGGCTTTTCCACAGAATCATATAGTGCCTTTGTTGCAGTGCTATGTCTGGAGCCAATCCATCCTAGAAACCCCGGTTTGCTCCGCAGTCCTTCCTGTTCGTGTTGCATTTCGATTGCCAGGCAGAATAGCGCACGGCGAAGGGGGCAAGCGTAAAGCTCCTCCACATCCGTTGCGGCCCGGTTCCGGGTGCTTGGGGCCGATGCGTCTGAGTTCGTGCCTGTCACATGCAACAACGAACGAAAGGACAGACCGATGACAAACACACTTTTTCAAGGATGGACCGACCACCAGCTCCGCGCTGCCTTCACCCTGGCGAATGCCGAACTGGCCGCCCGGCAACAGATCAAGCGCGATGCGCAATTCTGGCAGGACGCCGCCTATATCGCGATGCTGACGGGCGATGTTCCGCCGACCCGCTCATGAAGAACCTGAGGCGTTCCGGATAAGATAGCCGAAACGCCTTAACCACGGCGCGGCGTCAGTCCATATCGTGACCGTAGCCCCGCCCGCGCGTGCGCTGCGGCTTGTCTTGCCTCTGCTCCCGCGCCTTACGCCAGCGCTCCATCAACCGCTGCTTGCGCGCTTCGTCAGCGTCGGCGGCATTGTCATTGCCTTGCGCCGTCTGGCTCCAGTCTTGGGCGGCCTGGGAGCGGGCAGGGGAGGCGCGCTGCACCTTGGCCTGTTTGGCGCTTGCCTGGCTGCGCTCGGCCTGGCGCTGCGTTTCGATCTGCTGCTGCAGAACGGTCCGCGCTTTCTCGCGGTCCAAGGCGCGCGCCTGCAGCACGGCGTCGTCCTTGAGACGCTCGCTCTCATGCCGTGTGCGGAGAACAGCTAGCTTCTGCGCCTTGGCTTCGGCCAATTCGGCTTGTTGGCCATCATAGCGGGCGCGGACCGCCTCTGCCTGCGCCGTCCGCGCCTGGCGGATACGCTCGCTGAGTTCCCGGCGTTCTTCTGCATGCCGGGCGATCAAGGTCTGCCGTTCTTCCTCACGCCGCTGCCGTGTCCTGCCGGATAGGTCTATAGCGGCCCACAGACGCCCCAGGAGGCGCTTCTGGTCCTGAGCGAGAGTATCGCGCTCGTCGGCCTGCGACACCTTCAGAGTGGCTTGCTCGGGCGCAAAACGCTGCTTTGTCCAATCCCTGGTGAATTGCCCCTCCGCATCGCGCCGGAGACGCAATTCCCGCTCGTCCTGCGCAAAGCTCCGGCGGATGCGCCGCTCTTCCAGCGTGCGCCGCCGGTTGGCCGCAATGATCTGCGTGTCGGCAATCCGGTCCTTCGCCCGCTGCTCGCGTTCGAACTGCGCCCAGACCCGCGTCTGGAACAGCGGCGAGCGGGCATCGCGTTCGAGATTGAGGTCGATGATCTCGGCATTGCGCTCGCGCCGGGTGCGTCCGGCATCGATCATCGGATAATCGATCACCCGGTCCGGATGGCGCGGGGAAGGGGAGGGGACCACCTTCGACTCCGGTCGCCGGACATTGGTGTCAATCTCCTGCGCCCGCGGGCCGATATGGATCTGCGGCTCGCGCTCGATGCCCTGGTCTTTCAGGCTGCGCCGGTCGATGCGCACCTCCTGCCCGGCCCGCTCCAAGGCGGTATTGGCATGGTGCTCCCAGCGCTCACGCACCCATTCGATCGCAGAGGGACCGGGCAGGCCCTTCTTCTCGCGGTCACGGATGCTATCGGACAAGCCCAGGACCCGCTTGCCGGTATCGATATCGCGATCGACGATCACGACATGAGCGTGCGGGTTATGGGCGTCCTTCTCGGTTTGATGGATGGCGGCATACCACGGCACCCGGCCTTGGCTCAGTTCGCCCATATAGGCGCGGATCAACTCGGCACGCTGCGGCTCGTCCAGCTCGCGGGGCAGGGCGATCCGGAGCTTGTCGCACAGCCGGGCATTTTTGCGGGAATCGCGCTCATGCCCGTCCATCCAGGTGCGGGCCGCCTGCGGGTCATGGGGCATGTGTTCGGCCAGGATTTCGGACACAGCGCGCTCGCGGCCGATGTAGCGCATGTGTGCGCCGGCCGTTCCCGCTGCATGTGTCGTCTTGCCGACGCTCGTGAGATTAAGCGAGTAGATCGCCATAATCTTATCCCGTGACCCCTTGGCGTTAGGTTGCGAACCATCGTTCGCAGCCGCCGCGTGCCTAGGTCACGGTGAGCGATTGCGTGGCTGAACAGGCGGAACCCCAAGAACGCATGGGATGCCAGGGATCAACTGGCGAAGAACCATGCGCCCGCCTTGTCTCAAGCGAACACTGCAACCGCCAAACCGCAATCCCGCACACGGGCGGTAATGATGGGTTTGGCGATTGCCGTCAGGGGAGGGGCCAAAGAGCCACTCTCCCGGCGGCAACCTGCGAAATGCCTGGCCCGGCATCGAAGGGCCTAGCCAAGCGGCGATGAGTGTCACGCGCAGCGATCGGCTCGATGCCGGTAGGGCGCGTATTAGCCTTTGCGTCTCGCTGCTACCGTCCCTGGAGGACGGACAAGCAGCGCCGAAGCAAAGGCAGGCCGGGAAGGGGTCGAACCCCTGATCCGGCCTTTTGGGGATGCCGAGCACCCGAATCGGGTGAAGCGGCGGGGGTGTCCCCCAAGAGCGGCGGGCGCACGGGTTTGGCACAAACCCAAAAGTGCGCCCTACACTACTATCTAGGATAAATTGCCCCGAGTTAAAGATCTCTAAACGGCATTATGACAATTGTTGGGAAACCCAGCCATCCTTGCTTTCAAGCTACGCACGCTCTCCAGCTTGCCGCCTGGCTCCGATCCCCGCAGCTCTTTCCGTCCCGCTCAGGATCATTCCTGCCTGTCTCGATGTAGACTGCTGCCCCAACCCTTATCGTACCGGATTTCCCGCTGGCACTGCGTGCTCTAACAGACCGGGCTTCTGTCTCTCGTCTCATAGCTTGATACTCTACTTCATAGATGATATACTTTATGTATTATGATAAGCTTACAGGAAATAGCCGCTATGCAATCGCGCGTCGGACTTTGGGGCGGGTCCTGTGCTATCCGCCTGCCTAAGATGGCAGTGGAAAGCCTCGGCCTGCATGAAGGCGAACAGGTCAGCCTCAACATCGAAGACGGGGCTCTCGTCATCCGGCCAGCCAAGGCCCGCTACGCGCTCACGGACCTGGTGGAAGAAGCCAGAGGCCTGACGCCTCCCGAGGCGTTCGATGACGCCCCCGCCGGTGATGAACTGCTATGACGCCGGACCGGGGACAGATCGTCTGGGTGAACTTCAATCCGCAGAAAGGCCATGAACAGGCTGGCCGCAGACCGGCCCTGGTCATATCGCCCGCCATGTACAACACGATCTCAAACTGCGTTCTGGTCTGCCCGATCACCTCGAACATCGACCCCTGGCCGTGGAAGGTGCTCTTGCCGGACGATACGGCGATTACCGGCGCGGTCCTGGTCGACCAGATCAAATCGATCGATGCCAAGGCCCGGCAGTTGGAAGACTCCGGCCACAACGTCGAGCCTGATCTCATGATCGATATCCTGGCGCGTCTGGCCACGCTGACAGGCTAACCCGCATTTCTCAAAAGCACAGGTGCATCGGGGTCTGAAATCGGCGAAAATGTAAGTACGACCAAACACTTGCCCCGATCACAGAGGAGCCCCCGATGCCGACAGAGTGTAACCCGGAACCGATGCT
>Ga0206129_10006608_pt1 | contig 11720 bp, 14 predicted proteins | sample Helgoland_Spring_8_FD_148616 | JGI IMG/M metagenome (GOLD analysis project Ga0206129, IMG submission 148616) | Pelagic subsurface seawater microbial communities from Kabeltonne, Helgoland, North Sea - Helgoland_Spring_Bloom_20160502_2 | ecosystem: Environmental > Aquatic > Marine > Epipelagic ...
CGCCCAGCTTTCCTGCTTAGCGAGGTGCTGAAGTATTCGATACGCCATGATTTGCACCGCGGGTATATCACTCCAGATGAGTTCCCCCAGGTTGCGCCATTGATCAGCTGCGATAAGTTCAGGTTGTTTAATTTGATCAATAGCATCTTCACAGATCATGATGCAGCGCGATAACTGTGGCTCACTTGTCACCGGAGGGATTTCATAGGTGTGCAATGGCACACCTGATGCTCCAGTAAGCTCGCATTTTGACTTGGAGCGGCGTGCAAGATCCTTGCCAAAAGCAGATAGGGTCATCTGCCTTTGTTGGTGCGCATCGTAACCTTTAGTCATCGTTACAATGCTAACATATCAATGAGCCCCATCAACGCGAAAGAAGCGTTGATCTAATTGCCTCGAAATGAGACTCAGCTCGACGGGGTAGGGATTACTTGAAGTCAACGATCACATCGTCCAGTTGATCGATGAGCTCTTGGATGGATTGCTCCGTTTCATTACCCATATTGGAGATGCGGAATGTGATGCCCTTGATCTTACCATAGCCACCATTGATCAAGACGTTGTGCTTGGCGCGTAGTGCTTTAATGAAGCCGGCCACATCGAATTTGCCATCTTTGTTATCAATCGCTGTCAAGGTCTTGGACTGATAGCCTTCAGGTGCAAAGTTCCTAAATCCATGTTTTGCGACCCATGCATGAATCATGCCGTTGAGCTTGGCATGGCGCGCGAAACGTGCTTCAAGGCCTTCTGCCATGATGCTGTCGACCTTTTGCTTGAGCGCATACATCAGGGAAACAGCAGGGGTCGAAGGGGTATTGTTTTTGACCGCATTTTTCTCAAATTCGACAAAGTCAAAGTAATAGCCGCGCCCTTCCGTTTGTGAGGCTCTTTCTAATGCGGCTTCAGAGATGGCAAATACTGCGAGGCCCGGAGGAAGCGCGAGTGCTTTCTGAACACCTGCAAGAACAACATCGATGCCAAGTTTGTCCATTTCAACAGGTACTGCAGATAGAGAGGAAACAGTGTCCACGACAAGGAGCACGCCAGGGAACTCCTTCACAACTGCAGCGATACCAGCGAGGTCATTCATGACACCTGTGGAGGTTTCATTGTGCACCATGGTGACCGTATCAAATCCGCCTTCGCTAAGCTTGGCGCGCACGGCTTCAGGGTCGATGGGCTCACCCCACTCAACTTGCACTTTGTCTGCTTCCTTGCCGCAGCGCTGAGCCACGTCATACCATTTGTCAGAAAATGCGCCGCAGCACAGATTGAGTACCTTCGTTTGCACGAGGTTGCGAATAGCGCCTTCCATGACCCCCCAAGCTGAGGAGGTAGAGAGATACACAGGGCGTTTGGTTCCCAAGATCTTCTGCAGACCAGGCTGAATGCTGGCGTAAAGGGCTTCGAAATCGCCACCTCGGTGGCCGATCATGCCCTGGCACATTGCCTCGTAGGTTTCTGGGGCAATATCCACCGGGCCGGGGATGAATAACTTCGGTAATTTGGTATGATTGGTAGCAGACATCGCGGGTGAGTATTCTCGAATTTAGGGTCTTGTCAAAGCCAGAGATTGTCAGAATTTGACCTGATGCCTATTTTCATAAAGCTTGACCAAATGAGGCATCTTAATATTGTATGACGACAATCAAATGGCATTGCCAATGTAGTCATTAGCTTTATTTTCATCTCACTCATTCATATACCTTTTCATGATGGCCCATACACTCAGATCCACTAAGCTGATCTTTTTTTTACTGCCTCTGTGTTTACTTTCCTCGTGTAATTACCGTGCGCTGTCGAAAGAGAATGAGAAGCTTAAAAATAAAAAAGCTGAGCTCACAGAGAGTGTAGAGAAGCTCAAAGCCGAGATTGCAGAGGATCCGGTTGACCACCATGCTTTACTTGAACAGGCGGAAACAGAGCTTCAGCAGGCTGAACAAAATCACCAGACGCTCCAATCGACGAACACGCAACTTAAGGGTAAGCATGCAGAGCTTGAAAAACAGTATGCCGAGGATAAAAAAAACTACATCATCAAGTAATGAAGCTAGCTGAACCAATGATTCGAACCAATGATCCTCAGGGGAATATTAAGGCAGGGCTTGTGCAACAAAGAATCTCAGTAATCCTATGAAACGTTTTTTTTCAGTCCGTTATCTCGTCCTTGTGATTGCGGGTTTGGCGATAGCTTATCATTTCCACATCACCAGAAAAAGGTTCGTAGATGGGAATGCTCAATTGAAAACCGAGCTGTCTGATCTCAAAGGTGAGTGGATAGAACTTCGTTTAAAGGAAGGGGCTACAGCTTATGCTAAACAAGAGCTTATCAAGGTTAACAAGGAGATGGATCGTCTCAGTGATGAAGCCGCCCAAATTCGCCAGTCAGTGAGCGTCGAGCAACTCGCGATTGAATCGCTTGAGAAACGCAAGAAGGCTCTTTTTTTCGAATATCGGGAACAAGTGCGAAGGGGGGCTAAGGGAATGCGCTTTGATGAAATGAGGACGCCCCAAGGCAAACACTATGAAAATATAGAAATCATAAAAGTTGGTCCTGATGGGGTTTCGTTTTGGCATGGAGCCGCTGGATCAGCCTCTGGAAGTGGAATTGGCTTGGATGAGCTTCCCTCCGAGTGGGTTAAGCGCTTCATGTTCACTAAGGAAGAATTGGAGTGGGCAAGGAGCTGGACGAGTGCTGACGGAACCAAGACGGCTTATGGAAAATTCAAGAGTTACGACGAGGACACGGGCATTGTCACAATAGACGACGGTGCCAGTAAGCTATTATTCGATATCGACAAGTTGTCAGTGGCGAACCGGAAGTGGCTGGAGAAGCAGGCTCTGAAGGGAAAAGCTGAGGCGGTAGCGATTTTCGAGGAACTCGATAAGCAGGTCATCGGGAGTAAAATAAAAAAAGGTGTGCTCTCCAAGCTTGAGGGTGATCACTTTTTCGATTTTACCATGAGCAATGCACCGGACTACTACGTGGTGTATTACTCCGCCAGTTGGTGACCACCCTGCCGCTCTTCGGCCCCACAGTTAGTGGAGTCATTCAACAAAAAAATTGCTACTAACGACAAGGTTGAGTTTATCCATTTCAGCTTAGACCGCACGTCGGAAGCCGCCTTGAAATGGGCAAAAAAAGAAAATTTTCCATGGGCTCACGTTCTTGCAGACAAGCATGCTGAGTCGGGACTCAAGAAGTATGCCAAGAAATTTGTGCCATACTACATGTTGGTTGATAAAGACGGGAAAATTCTAGCTGAAGGCAGTCAGGCAGTCTTCGCTATGGTAGACGACCTTTAGATCCTTGTGCGGTGGCGGTCGGTCACTATCTGCCTTAAGGTGTAGATGCGTTTCGCTCGCAGGATATTTCCAGTTAACACAGCCCAAGAAACCGTGTTGGGTAATTCTGCTATTTCACTGACCAGAATGCTTTCGTCAAAGAGTGCTAGTTGATAACGACTTTTTGATAACGACTTTTGCAGTCGGGCAGGCTTGTGACATCAATCATGATTTAGCCCATGGTGCCGCGTTCTGAGAACGGGCAGCGTTTTCCGCGAATTAGGAGATCTGCTTATTGGGCTTACATGGCGCGCTGTGGGTCCAGCTGCTATGGACTATTATCTAGTCGGGCTGGCTGATTGGCTACTAGGTAACCACAATATTTGTCGTGATATACCTTGCATTTTAGGAGGATTCTGCTTTATTCCCGCTTCCCGCACAAGGGCTGACTGGCAAGGAGCTGGTTTGAAATTAATATTACCATGAGTACAAATACCGAAATTAATCCCGCCGACTACCAGCTGCACGAAGGTGACACTGGCAGTGCTGACTTCCAAGTAGCGCTTCTTAGCAAGCGTATCAAGCACCTCACCGAACACATGGGTGAGCACAAGAAGGACTTCGCAAGCCGTCGCGGTTTGCTTACGATGGTCGCCCAGCGCCGCAAGCTTCTTGATTACCTCAAAGGTCAGTCAGAAGAGCGCTATGCTAAGCTCGTTAAAGGGCTTGGGCTCCGTCGCTAAATCAATTTTTAAAACGGTCACAGTGCAATCTGTGGCCGTTTTGCTTAAGCCTTCAGTTCAGCGTTCTTTGTCTCACGCTACCTGCGGGCTTCGGCTCAGCCTTAGAAAATTTTCATCAGGTCGTTCCCATGACCTTGATTTCCCTTTCCCAACTTTAATTTCTAAAGTTGGAGGCTTTGTCCGAAAACAAAACCAAGAGACACATGCCCTCATCTGCTAATAAAAATAAAAAACAATCAGAACGCACATTGCGTCACACGAGGGCAAACCAACAAAAGAAGAACATAAGAAAATGAAAATGAATATTGAAAAAATAACGATCCCTGTGGGATCGAACCCGATCACCATTGAGACGGGTAAGCTGGCCAAGTTGGCCGACGGCGCCGTTCAGGTGCAATCTGGAGAAACCGTGCTGCTTGTCACTGCTGTTTCCCAAACCAAAATTCGTGAGGGCCAGACCTGGTTCCCACTTTCCGTTGAATACAAAGAGCGTGCTGCTGCCGCTGGTGTTTTCCCCGGTGGCTACTTCAAGCGTGAAGGACGTCCTACCGAAAAGGAAATCCTCACATGCCGTATGACAGACCGTCCTTTACGTCCGCTTTTCCCCAAAGGCTATCTCTACGACACTCAAATTGTTGCCCTGATGCTTGCCGCTGACGGAGTTAACGATGCTGATATCCTGAGCATGAACGGCGCATCTGCTGCCCTCTGTATCTCAGATATTCCCTTCGCAGGCGCTATCGGAGCTGTCCGCGTCGGTCGTGTTGATGGTGAGTTTATCGTCAACCCTACCTTCGAAGAGCGCGAAGACAGTGATCTTGATCTTGTTTACGTCGGTAACAAAACCGAGTGTATCATGATCGAAGGTGCTGCGAATGAGATCCCTGATAGCGAGTTTGTCAAAGCTCTCCACTTCGCTCAAGGCCATGTTGCTACTATCGTAACAGCCATCGAGGAACTTGCCGCCAAGGTGGGCAAGCCTAAGCGTGACTACACCGTGACCGTTGCCAAGGAAGACCTCCTTGAGATCGCTTACGAAGTTGCCGGCGATCGTATCGAAGACGCTATCTACGCGCCCAACAAAGTTGAGCGTGGTAAGAAAGTCGGAGCACTTCGCGATGAGGTGGAAGCCACACTCAAGGAGCGCGTTCCTAATGTTTCCGAGTTTGAAATCGAGCAGTGTTTCGAATACATCCAGAAGAAGGCATTCCGCATTGCAATCATGGAAAAAGGCGTTCGCGCTGACGGTCGTGACATCGACACCCTCCGTGACCTTTATGCTGAGGCGGGAACACTTCCTCGTGTGCATGGTTCATCCATCTTCGCACGTGGTGAGACACAGGCATTGGCAACAGCGACCCTCGCACCAGCTGACGAGCGTCAATACTTTGACAACTACGCCGGTGGTGAGGACAGCAAACGCTTTATCCTTCACTACAGCTTCCCTCCATTCTCGGTGGGTGAAGCGGGCCGCTTCGGTGGTCTGAATCGTCGTGAAATCGGTCACGGTGCTCTTGCTGAGCGCTCCATCGAGCCAGTCATCCCAGCTGAAGCTGACTTCCCATACGCTATGCGTGTGACCTCCGAGGTACTTGAGTCCAATGGCTCATCCTCCATGGCTACGGTTTGTTCTGGTGTCATGGCGCTGCTTGACGCAGGTGTGCCACTTATCCGTCCTGTCGGCGCTATTGCTGTTGGTCTCGTTACTGAGATGGACGAAAATAATAACATCAAGGAATACAAAACCTTGCTCGACATTATTGGATCAGAGGACTTCTACGGCGACATGGACTTCAAAATCTGTGGCACCAGCGAAGGTATCACTGGTTACCAGCTTGACCTCAAGCTTGCAGGTGTCCCGCTTGCCATTCTTGAAGAAGCCGTGGTGAAAGCCGCTGGCGGACGTGAGAAGGTTCTTCAGAAGATGCACGACACCATTGCCGTGCCAGCTGCGCTATCCGAACATGCACCACGTATCGAGTCTACCAAGATCGATCCTGAGCGTATCGGTGAACTCATCGGGCCAGGAGGTAAGAACATCAAGGGTATCCAGGCTGAGTCTGGTGCTGACATCAACATCGAAGACGATGGCACAGTGCACGTCTACGCTGCTAAGAAAGAAAGCCTTGATCGCGCTATGGAGATGATCAAGCAGATGTTCGCAGAAGTGGAAGTAGGCACGGTTTACACCGGAGCTATTGTTTCTACTACGAACTTTGGTGCTTTCATGCAGATCATGCCTGGTAAAGACGGTCTCATTCATATCTCAGAGCTGGCTGAAGGCCGGATCGAGAAGACTGAGGACGTTGTGAAGAAGGGTGACACAGTAACCGCCAAGTGCATCGGAGTCGATGACCGTGGACGCGTTAAGATGTCTATCCGTGCCGCCTCCCGCGAGGCAAAGCAGCAGGAAGCTGCTGAGGAGGCACCAGTCGAAGCATAACGCTGTCTGGCAAAAGCAAAATAAATAATCAAATCAACGGCGAGTTGCTCAATCGAGTAACTCGCCGTTTTTTATTGATTGATTAAGGTTGATACACCCTCGTAACCCGTGGAGTAATGCCTGTTAAGACAGCCCAAGGAATAGTGTGGGCGAGTTGAGCAGCCTCGCTGACGAGGATGTTTTCACCAAAGAGCTCAACCTCGTCACCGCTGCTGCAGTCAGGTAAACTAGATACATCCACCATGATTTGATCCATGGTAACACGTCCCAATAGCGGGCAGCGTTTGCCGTTGATGAACACGCTGGCTTGTTGGGGGGGCATGGAGCGGGGATAGCCATCGCCATAGCCAATGCCAATGGTTGCCACCCGGGTGTCATGTTCTAGTATGGTTTCTCTGCCATAAGAGATGCCTTGCCCTGCTGGCAGCGTGCGCACGAGTGATACTTTTGATTTCAGGCTAAGTACAGGTTTGAGCTCACTCTGATGGGTAGCGAGAGGAGAGATGCCATAGAGCATCAATCCAGGACGCTGGAGATTTGTGTGGCGGCTTTGATAGTCTAAAATACCGGCGCTGTTTGCCAGATGGATATAACGAAATTTGTCTGCCCCGAGTTCTTCGATGAGTGTGTCAAACTGCTCGAACTGGGCGCGTGTGAAAGCTTCGTCTTCATCGGCACATGGAAGATGTGAGCCGATGCCTTCAATGTCGAGATGGGTAAGCTTGTTGAGCTCACCTTGCAGCTGAAGTAAATCATTGGGAAGAAAGCCGCCTCGACCCATGCCGGTGTCTACGGTGAGGTGGGCCTTCAGCTTGTCGCCAGGGATCATTTGTTGTGCGATTTGGTTGAAATCAGACGCTTCATCCATGCTGGAGATACATGGTGTCCACCCGTAAGCTACAATTTCCTGACGCTCAAACGGGCAGCTTGGACCAAGCAAATAAATTCTGGTTTGGATGCCTGCATGGGCAAGGCGCCTTGCCTCAATCGCGCTGGCAACGCCAAAGAAAGTAGGTGCTATGTCGCTTGGCAGGGCCTCGAGTGCGCCAGCGATTTCCTCCATTCCGTGGCCGTAGGCGCCGGCTTTAAGCACGGCCATCACATCGCCCTGCTGATGGCTATTGACCACCCCTAGATTCTGCCGCAGATGGGCGAGGTTGATCTCAGCCCAAGCGCGTGGGGGTGAAGCTGCGGGGAATGATTCCAGATTCGGCACGACGTTAGTGTATAGGGAAATCTCATTTCAGCCCAACCTCAAAATTGACAGGGCGCAGAAAAGAAACATTGCGCTCTGCAATGTCTTGCATCCTCGAAACCCCGGCCTTAAATACTAGCAACCATGTTTGATGCAAAAAAACTTAGCGAAGATCAGGTTCTATTAATCGGTCAGTGGGCAGCAAATGGAGCCCAGCTTGCGGATATTCAGAAACGTCTAGAAGATGAAATGGAATTTCGTCTCAGCTATATGGATACACGCTTTCTGATTCTTGATCTGGGTGTTGAAATCAGGAATCTCGCTCAAGAGGAGGCTGAGGCAGAGCAATCTGAACAAGAGGAAGCCGTAGACTCAGAGAGTGATGTAAAGAATGCTAACGAACTTACGGAGGAAGACATCGAAGTATTGCCTCCATCAGATGGCGGCAACGTCAAAGTAAGCGTTGATGACATTGCGCGCCCAGGACTCATGGCTAGTGGTCGTGTGACCTTTGCCGGTGGACAGGGCGGAATGTGGTATGTTGATGAGATGGGGCGTCTCGGCATTGACCCAGAGGTAGAGGGCTATCAGCCCTCTGAAGCTGACGTCATGGCTTTTCAGCGTGAGTTACAGGTCGTCATGGACGCTCGCTAAGTTGACCAGCCATATCGCTTATCCGCTTCTTGACCAGCTGTAGAATCAGAATAAGCTATGACGATGAGTAAATTGAGAGGTTCTATTTTTACTGGGCTGACCACCATGATGATGCTGGTCTTGCTGTCAATTGTAGCACCAGTGTCGGCAGCCACCGAGGCGGAAGCCGCAGAGATCACCCAGGAGTATGATCGCTTGCAGCGCTTATGGCTTTCTGAAATGCGTCTGGCGCCAGATGCTCGAGCGCGTGAGTTGATCGCCCAGAAACAGCCTAACCCCGCAGAGTTTGCCGCCAGACTGAAGAAACTTTTGAGTAGAGATTTGGCCCATGAATGGACCTTGAAATATGGTGCTTGGTTACTGGAATATGACCGAGGCATAAAAACCAGCTCTCAGCGGGCTTTGATCAATGCGGTGCAGAATCATCATCTTCGAAGCTCCATGCTCGGGCCTTTTTGTGTGGCGATGGTTCAGCTCAATGACTCAGGCGAGCTGGCTCCAGCGGGAAAGTTGCCGATCAGATCTCAGGGCATGAAGCTACTAGAGCAAATCAAGGAAACCAATCCCAATGCCGAGGTTCAGGGGCAGGCGGCACTTGCTCTATCGATGATGCTGGGCTCTCTAGGAGATGATCCGAGGATTATGGCGCAGCGTATTGAAAACCTGCGTGAGGCTATCATCAAGAGTGCGGACGTGCGCATCGGTAATACATCTGTCGCCGAGATGGCGAGGGATGAGCTTTTTAGAATTAATCACTTGTCCAAAGGTAGGACAGCGCCCGATATCGTGGGCAAGGACTCGGGAGGTCGGCCAATCAGGCTCAATGATTTCCGCGGTAAGGTTGTGATGCTCGTTTTCTGGTCAAGCTGGGACCCTCAGGCAGCCAAAGCACTTGAATTGCTTCGTAAGAGTGTTGCAAGCCATGTTGATGATGCCTTTGTCATGTTGGGGGTGAACCGAGATTCATTACTCAACTTGCGCGCCCTAGAGGCAGATAGAATCGTCACTTGGAGAAATTTTTCTGATCCAAGTCAAATGGTGGCAAAGCAATACCGGGTAAGTTCCTGGCCTTATTGCATGGTTCTAGACCAGCAAGGCGCTATTCAATACAAAGGCGCCGTGGGATCTTTTGCTGGTGCGGTGGTTGATGACCTTCTTGACTCCCCAAAAGAGTAGGAGCGTGGTTTAACTGAGGTCAACAGGACTGTAGGTGACGGACTCGATGAGTCGCACGGGACTAGAAAGCTAAGGCGTTTTTTGTTTGATCCTGAGCTCCATGTTAAGGTTGGCGTGGCTGTTTCTGTAGGTGCAATGCTTGTGTCTGAATAACAGCTTCTTGCTGAAGCACTCGAATACCGGCCTTTAACATCTTATCAGCGGAGATGAACTTCCATCTGAAAAAGTTGTCACTTCCATCGGATTGCCAACTTATTCGCTGAGCATGAATGTATCTTTGCCATTCAAGCTCTTGGGGGGTGAATGGTGTTTTGCGCTTGTAGTATACTTGGTGAACAACTGGTTCTATATCGTTGAGGTTTTTCCATAATACGACCTCTACTTTCCAATTTTCTTTGATGGCAGGATCAAACTTTTCAAAGTGCCATTCTTTTACTGCCTGATCAGCGTTGTTTACTGGTTTCCCTTTGCCGAATCTTTTTTCTAGCTGCTGAATAGTCTGTCCGAGACAGAGGTAGTTTTCCTTGAACTGTTGAAACTGTTGTTTTTTCTCTGCCAACTGTGTCAATAAGTGTTTTGAGGTGACAGTGATTTTTTCTGGTCTGATGCTGTTGGGCTCTATCAAGATCGGTTCTTTGATTGGTTCCCGATTGTTCATGTTTTTGATCTGTCGAATCTCATCTGGGGAAAGGTGCTTTCCTGCCTTTGTGTAGCTGACTTCATGAACTTTGTTGTCGTCTCGCCATACCAGAACTTCTATATCCCAATGCTCGCCTGGTTTTTGTGGGGTTTTTAAGTTCTTCACAAAATACTTCTCCAAAAACAGAAAATTCTCAGTTGAATTGTCAGGTAAGGTTTTTGCTGTGAATCTTTTGCCGTGCCTGACTTTAACTCGTTGTTTCAGTTCGTCAAAATCCTCACCAATACAGGCGCGAAACGGTATGGCGGATTCAAATGCTTGTGTGTATATGACCGCTTCTTGCTGCTGCACTCGAACGCCAGCCAATAAGCCTTCGGGCTTAGTTTTAAACTTAGCGAAATGTGCGTCCACGCCATTTTCCTCCCACTTTTTTCCTGCAGCGTTGATGTATCTTTGCCATTCAAGCTCTTGGGGGGAGAATGATTTTTTGCGCTTGTAGTATACTTGGTGAACAACTGGTTCTATATCGTTGAGGTTTTTCCATAATACGACCTCTATTTCCCAATTTTCTTTGCTTTTAGGATCAAACTTTTCAAAGTGCCATTCTTTTACTGCCTGATCAGCGTTGTTTACTGGTTTGCCTTCGCCGAATCTTTTTTCTAGCTGCTGAATAGTCTGTCCGATGCAGAGGTAGTTTTCCTTGAACTTTTGAAACTGTTGTTTTTTCTCTGCCAACAGTGCCGCAAACTGTTTTGAGGTGATACTAATCCTGTTTGGGGTTATAGTCTTTAAAAATAATCCTGCGCCTTTATTATTAAATTTGATCTGTTGTAGTTCAGCTGCATTGATCGGGCCCTTGTTTCTTTTGTGATAGCATATTTCATGTATGGTCTGTCCTCCTTTACCTGGTTCGACAAATGCAGTAACTTCTATTCGCCATAGTGGATCTCCTAGAGCTTTTAGGTGATTAGCCTTGCAGTTACGTGGATTGCCTTGCCATGACATTTTTGATACAAACTGGCCCGATTTTCCTTCATGGAAAATACCCTTACCCAAATTTCTACCTAAATCCTTTTTAAAGTTTTCTGTGGGCTGGCCAATGTAAGCATGAAGCGTTGTAATGGAAACCAGGAGGGTGAGCGCTATCAGCAGTTTCATGATCAAGTCATTATGATCACTAATCACTTTTACAAGTCAAGTTGGATATCGTGTTTGTAATATATTAGATTCCGTTATGCTCTATATGAGAGAGGCTGTGAATGCCTCAATGATAGGGGCTTTGCTGTGTTTTGATTTGCCTGCGCTTTGCGCTCGAACCAAGGTTCTCGTCCTAACTCTCGTGCAGAGCACTCCCGACAGGATTGCGTCTGCCCACAGACGCTGTGCTGATGACTAAGTTTCCTCCTCCGGAAACTTAGGGTGTGGATGATCGTGATCCACGATGCTGGCGCTTTGCGCTCGAACCAAGGTTCTCGTCCTATCCCTCGTGCAGAGCACTCCCGACAGGACTCGAACCTGTGACCTACGGATTAGAAATCCGTTGCTCTATCCAGCTGAGCTACGGGAGCTTGAAGTGTGCTGATC
>Ga0206129_10006613_pt1 | contig 11713 bp, 9 predicted proteins | sample Helgoland_Spring_8_FD_148616 | JGI IMG/M metagenome (GOLD analysis project Ga0206129, IMG submission 148616) | Pelagic subsurface seawater microbial communities from Kabeltonne, Helgoland, North Sea - Helgoland_Spring_Bloom_20160502_2 | ecosystem: Environmental > Aquatic > Marine > Epipelagic ...
GTTACTGAAAAACCTGCTCTATCTAAACTAATATCTCCGCCAGGGTTTTCAACAGGACTCATCGTCATCTGAGTGCCATAAATAAAAGCTGCGGTAGTAGAATCCCCTTCAGTTTCAACAATAGCGATGCCGCCTCTAATACCCACTGTAGCTGAGTTAGTGCGAATCAGAGCTGGCTGTTTTTTTGTAACTTTTCCTCCAACTATTCTTAGTAACCCTTTGGCTGTAACCTCTAATGACCCCTCAGCTGTTATTGGGTTGTAAATAAATCTGTCCAAGACCACAGAGGAGTTAGGGCCAATAGCCAAAGATGTGCCATCTACCAATAACATTTGCGCCCTTCCAATACCATCAGTCTCAATGACATGGTTTTGAATAATTTGATAGCCAGCATCTACTAGTTTGCGCTCTTGCTCTAAGGTTAAGTCAGTTGTATTTCTATTGACTGCCGATGCAATACCTATTTGCTCCTGCGACGCAGCATCTGTCGCAAGTAAACTTACAGCCAGGATTATTAAAGAAAGTTTCAAGTAAGCTTGCATATTTATTTGATGCATTGATAGCTTAGTTTAACTGATAGATTACTTGCACTTCGCTTATAAATATTAATAGAGCTATTTGTACTAGTTAACTCTGAGCCCAAATCAGCAGTCCAACATTTAGTAAAAGGTTTGCTAAATTTTAATTTAAACACTTGCGCCTGATCATGCCTTGCACCAAATAAGGGGTAATCCTCGTCATGAGATTTATCTTGATAACTATATGTAGAGGAAAATTTCCACTGATATTTTAAAATTCTGGAATAGCGAAGCTCTAGACCATAATTTTCATAAAACTCATAGCCTACATTGGCGCGATAATTATCTAAGAAAACTCTATAGCCATACTGAGCTTTAGACTTAGGGCTGGTTAAGGTTTGGCCAAAGCTCATACCGTTAACTTGACCAGTTTTCTGCATGCCGGATTTAAAGGTTTTTTCATCTCGATAATATGAAAATAACATGGACGAACCATTGTCTAGTCGGCCGCTATAATCTAGAGCAATCCTGCCGCTGCGCAAAATCTCTTCCCGATCCAGCAAAACTCTCAAAAGATTGAAACTGGGAGTGAAAACTGGATTTGATAGATTGAAAAAAGAGAAATAATTTTTATCTAAATTAAAATTTCTTCTTGCTCCCAATACATTGCTCTGAATGTTGAATTGAGTAAAGGTATTAAATCGCTCTGATCCATAGTTAAAAAAATATTGAATATTATCACCTCGAGGGTGATTGAGGTCCTGATCGATATTTAGAGCATAATTATATTGGGTGACTCGATCCCCCTCTCTCTTGCTCTCAGGATCAACCTCTAGCAGGAGGTCACCTATCTCAATAAAACTAGCATTGATTCCAGAGTTACCATTGGTTGTATGCTTCCACCCCAAGCTGAGGGTTTGCTGCCATGCAAAGATCTCCCTTGCAGTGTCAATGGCCTTTAAAAACTCATCCACCCGAGCTTTCACCTCAAGTGGAGGATCAAATGTTTCAACGCTTTTCAGATAGGTGTTAGCAAGCGCATAGACTCCCAAGCGATAATACAGAACTCCTAATTCCAGCCTAATTCTTGGTAACGCTGGATCATAAATTAGCATCTGCTCAAAGACCCCAATGGCTGCCTCTAAGTCTCCCACCAAGATTGATAAATTGGCATATTCAAATAGCAAAGATAGATTAGTAGGGTCTCTAAACAATTGCTCAAACACCACTTGTTTTTTTTGCTCAGTGATCTCTAACTGATCTGGATCAGAAATTGAAGGAGCTACATTTTGCGATGATGTGTGAAGGCATAAAGTAGTGCAAGTGAATATCATCAGCGCTCTAAACTTCATACTTTTTTTTTGATGTAATACATTAACCTAAATGTTGATACATTTAAGATTTAGACTGCATTTGATCACACAATTGATATTTTATCAAAAATATGAAATGTTGAAGACTCCATACAAAGTCAAAGAGTATACTACCTCTGATGAAAAAATCTGATGAAAAAAAAGCCAAGCTGGTTGATGCGACAATTAACCTCATCGATCAAAATAAAAAGGTTTCAGTTCATGCTGTTGCCAAGGAGTCTAAGACCTCTTATGGCACTTTTTATTACTATTTTAAAAATCTTGATGACGTTCATACAGAGGCAATTCAAAAAATAATGATGAGGGGAATAACGTGGATTGATGCAGAACCAGGGAAAAATCAATCATTAGAAGGTAAATCAAATATATTTAAAATTTACTTTTCATGGTTCCTAGTTATTAACGCGTTTAAAGACCAAAAAATAGCTACTTGGCTGCGCGATCATCCGTCAAAAATTAATAAATTACTTTCTATGGGTCAGCCTGCAACCAAATTATGGGCTAAACAAGCCATCAAATTAAAAGAAGAATCGATGTTTACAGGTAAAAATTTGAAACACTTTGAAATGGCTAGGCCTTATTTTACATGGACAATCCAAAATGCACTGAGTGAACTTCAGAAAGATAGGACTGCTGTTGAAGTATATAAAGAATTAATGAAAGTAATAAACGTTCTAGATCTGCCCTTAAAAATTCATAAAAAATATGTTCAAAAAGTTATTAACTTTACTGAGTAACTAAGAAATGCTTATGAAAAAAAACTTTAAACAACTCTCTAGATATGGTCTCTTAGCCTTTGCAATCTTAGTAAGTTTTTTGCCGATTCTTAATCCTTTGCAAATTTTTAGCAGCTTACAAAATTATTCTTTTGATACCTTCCAAAGAATGTTACCTAGAGAGATCCACTCTGAGGATCCTTTGGTCATCATTGATATTGATGATCGTTCGCTTGCAGAAATTGGGCAGTGGCCCTGGCCAAGAAATCAATTAGCAAAATTAACAAATCAAGCTTATGCAGCTGCTGCACTAGGATTTGATATTGTCTTTGCGGAATCAGATAGAACCAATCCTGAGAATTTCATTGACAGCTACCCTCTCAACCAAGCATTAAAAAAAGAACTATCAAAATTGCCGAGTAATGATGAGCTTTTTGCCCAGGCCATTGTGAATCATGGAACCGTTGTTCTAGGTCAGGCTTTAAATAATAAAAATAACACTCAGCCTTATAAGGCTAAATATGGCTTGGTAACTCAAGGTGATGATCCCAAGCAATTCATTCGAAATTATCTGGGTGCACAAAATAATATCAAACCGCTTAATGACACAGCTTCAGGGATTGGCTCAATGAGTATAGGAAATAATGATGCAATTGTTCGCCAATTACCCACCTTTGAGAGAATTGATGATCAGTTAGTCCCAAGTCTTGCCCTAGAAATGACAAGAGTGGCCTTGGGAGCCTCAACTTTTCAGATTAAGTCCTCTAATGCCTCAAGCGAGGAAGCCTTCGGCGCTCAAACAGGTATCAATAATATCAAATTGGGTCCTCTCACCATTCCAACAACACCTGAGGGAAATGTATGGGTTTACTTTGCCCCTACCAAAAATATTCCTTCAGTCTCTGCAGGAGATGTAATCTCAGGATTAATACCGCCTGAATTTTTTGAGGGCAAGATTGCGCTTGTTGGAACATCTGCTGCCGGCCTGCTTGATCTCAGATCTACGCCCACAGAAAAAAATATTCCCGGAGTCACAGTCATTGCTCAGTTTATTCAGCAAATTTTTGCCAATGAATTTCTGCAAAGGCCGGACTGGCTTTTTGGAGCAGAGTTTCTTGCTGGCCTTGTATTAGCTGTGCTAGTTACTCTAAGCATTCAAGCCTTAGGACCCATTGGGGGATTGAGTATCTTGATTGTAGGTTCTAGTGGAATCATAGGTTCGAGTTACTATTTTTTTAAGTCGAAGCTATTTTTAGTTGATCCAATATCGCCATTGATAATTTCATTGAGTGTATACGTGGTTGTGACTTTTTTTAATTTTCTGTTTACTGAGCTTGAACGAAGCAGAGTAAGAGGCGCCTTTGCACAATACCTTTCTCCGGAAATGGTTAATCGTTTGGCTGAATCCAGCGAATCCTTGGTTCTAGGTGGAGAGAGAAAAGAAATGACCTTTTTATTTTCTGATATCAGAGGTTTTACAAAAATCTCAGAACAATACAAAGATGATCCAGAGGCTCTCACCAAGCTAATTAATCAATTGCTTACAGTTCTATCAAATGCAATCTTGGATCATGGTGGCACCATAGATAAATACATGGGTGATTGCATCATGGCTTTTTGGAATGCTCCTACAGATCAAGCTAATCACAGGGAATTAGCCATTAAATCTGCTCATGCTATGAATGAGGCTCTATCAAAATTTAATCTAGAATTAAATAAAGACTTAGATTTTAAATTAGAGGTTGGTATTGGCATCAACTCTGGGAATTGCATTGTTGGCAATATGGGATCTGACAAGCGTTTTGACTATACCGTTCTAGGTGATGCTGTCAATTTAGCTTCAAGACTTGAAGGGCAATCATCAAATTATGGACTCACCATGGTCATTGGAGAGAATACTTACCTAGAAGACGCAAGCTTTCAAATGGTAGAGATGGATAAAATTTCAGTGAAAGGCAAAACAACTCCTGAAACAATTTTTACTTGCTTTAAACCTGAAACAAAGTTTGCGGATGGATTCTTTTCTCAGCATGAAGTATTTTTAAGTGAATATCGCCAGCAAAACTGGCAAGCTGCAAAAGCTATGATTCAAGAATTAACTGTCTGTCCTAATGAGCTTGGACTATACTACGCGCATATGAGCGCAAGAATTGAAGAATACATCATAAATCCACCACCCCTAGACTGGGAGGGAGTATATGTCGCAAAAAATAAATAAGTTGCAATGCTTAACCATGGCGGCATTCAGCCTAGCTTCCTTTGGTGTATTAGGCCAAGCAATCGTTAATATCGAAGACTTGAGACGCGAAGGTCAAGTGGGTTTTTTTGCAAATATCACAGCTAGTCTTGATGCTTCAAGAGGAAATAGAGATAGAGATTTTTCTTCTATCCAATTGCGTTTTGATAATAACTCAGATGAGACTGAGTCATTTCTAATTCTCCAGGAAAGCAAAAGAAAATCTAATGGCAAGCCAATTGATAACTCAACATTTATGCATGGAAGATATGTTTTCATTGGAGATAATTTAATAAACTGGGAAATTTTTGCCCAATACAGTGAAAACCCCTTTAGAAATTACAATAAGAGATCAGTGCTTGGAGGCGGAATCAGATATGAGCTCACCCCAACGGCTCGATTTGGTGCAGGCATCTTGCAAGAGGATGAAGTCAACCTTGCTAACCAGTCTAAAACCACTGAAAGATTAGGCTTCTACCTCCACAATGCTTTTGAAATTGCTGAAAATATTTATTTACAACCAACTATCTATTTTCAACCAAGCCTGAATGACTTTGAGAATGACTACAAAGCAAGTATGATTTTAGCTTTAAATTTTAAGGTAAATGAAGATTTTATAATTGAGATGCAATACTCATCATCGCATGACTCTGACCCGCCGCTGCTAGCAGAAAAAGCTGATGAATCAATCTCAACAAGGTTTTCATATGATTTGAGTAGATTATGGAAGGATTAATACAGATTATTGCAAACGTTTGGGAGCAAGGGTTTCTTGGGATTGGCATAACAGAAATTATAGTTTCAATAGCTATATTTATTACAGGCGCTGTTATCAGAGCTATTTTTGTAGGCAGAGTGCTGAAATGGCTAGAAAAATTAACAAATAATACAGACTCAGAGATAGACGATGTCCTGCTTGACTCACTAAAGAAACCTCTAGGATACATACCTATTACTATTTCACTTTATGTCATTGCTGTTTATCTGCCACTGACAGGCATGGCTAATATCTTTGCAACCAATTTAGTAAAAGCTATGATTGCTTTTACCATTTTTAGCGCTATGGCCAATAGCATTTCTCCAATTTTTCAGGCCGTTACTTCGCGCTCAGTGTTAACTAAGTCAATGACAATGTGGCTAGAACGAGCTGCAAGAATGATTGTTTGGATTGTTGGTATTGGCATTATCCTTGATATTTTTGGTATCCAAATCGGTCCATTGGTTGCTGGCCTGGGATTATTTTCTGTCGCTTTAGCCCTTGGAGCTCAAGACTTATTTAAAAATCTTATTTCTGGATTGTTAATTATTGGTGAAAATAGATTTCAGCCAGGCGATAGAATAGAAGTGCCTGGACAGCTTCATGGCATGGTTGAAGATATAGGCTTTAGATCCACCTTAATAAGGATGTTTGATACGGCGCCCATGTTGGTCCCAAATAAAGAGCTATCAGACGTTTTAGTAATCAACCATGGAAACATGAAATACCGAAGAATCAGCTGGCATCTGAACCTCATCTACTCGACGACTCAAGAGCAACTGGCAAAGGTTTGTGACGATATTACAGCATTCATTGCAAGCTCATCAGATTTTGCTGTCAACCCCGACCAAGAATCTTTTGCAAGAACTGAAGAGCTGGCGTCAAGCTCGATTGATGTCAGAGTGCTTTGTTATACAGACCCAGTGTCTCTGACAGATTTCTCGAAAATTAAGCAAGACCTCATTTTTGAGATTATTAAAATTGTTAGAACCAATGGCTCAGAGTTTGCTTATCCCTCAACGTCTGTTTACATGGAAAGTTCAGATGCATTAGAGATCAGCAAATATTCAACTGATGGCCTGCTATCAAAAAATGTTTCTCATGTTGCCGCCCCTGATAAAGGAGATGTTTAGCTAGCCAGATCGGTTTGAGGACGTCAGTTCTAACTCTTGAAAAAGCACAGGATAATCTTTGGCTAACTCATGGAGGTCAGCTTTGGTAAGTTCCAATAACTTGGTATCCTCAAGAGTTGCAATAGTGGCATTTCTAGAGGTATCTCCAATTAACGCCATTTCGCCAAAATACTCTCCGGCACTTAGCTCTATCGATTGATTTTCTAGCTGAACCTCAACCCTTCCAAACTCAATAATAAATAAAGAATCTGCCAGATCACCTTTATTAAAAACTATCTCGCCCTTATTGAAGTGAGCAACGTTCAATTTCTCATTAATCTTGCCAATAGCGCCAAAAGGCACTTCTTGAAATAATGGAACAGAGGCAATGGCTTCAAAACTTATTAGAAAATTTCTTTTTTGGATTTGCTCATAATAAGCTGAGGCCAGTATGGCTGCCGGCAGTGCAAACATGCCAATCCCGATTAACATAGTAAAACTTGCCAGTATCTTCCCCAAATCTGTTGCTGGAACAACGTCTCCATAGCCTACGGTGGTTAGAGTCGCTATTCCCCACCACATGGTCGCAGGGATGCTTCCAAATACTTCTGGCTGCACTTTAGACTCTAAAAAATAGATCAGCGTCGACACTACTAATAATATGGACAGGACCATAAACTGCGTGCCAAGCAAAGCGCTGCGTTGCAGAATGATGGTTTGAATCAAAGTATTGGTTGGTAATAAGAACTTTGATTGACTGAAGATATTAAAGAGCCTGAATAGTCTAAAAAGCCTTAAATCAAAAATAGGAAAAAGAAAATAATTAATAATTACTGCGCCATCGAGAAAAAGCAGAATACTAAATTTTCTCTCAGCCGCAACCCTTAAGATGAATTCAAAAGAGAAAATGCCTATGGATAGCGCATGAAAAACTAATGACCATTGGGCAGAAATAGAAAAGAACTCAGTGCTTTGGGCAATTTGATGGGCAATATTTAAAACAATTAATGCTCCAAAGAACTGATTTGACATAGCTAGGATATTTTTCATTTGAGAATTATAGCCCTGAAGCCAAGATTAGTAGATTTAGATTTAAAAAAAATATTTAAAGACTACAATTTTTGTTAGGATATGCGTTCTAAATAATAAAAATAAGAGACAAAATGTTTGAGATTTATCAAGATAAGGCTGGCAAATATCGCTTTCGGTTAAGAGCAAATAACGGCGAGATTATTTGCGCAAGCCAGGGTTATGCATCTAAGTCAGGTTGCATAAGAGGTATCACGGCTCTAGCCAATAATTCTATTAATAAGGACTCTTTTAAATTGCACGAGAGTCGCGGTGGTAAATGGACCTTTAATGTTGTGTCGGGAAACAATAAAGTAGTTGCTACATCTCAAAGCTATAAAGATAAAAGCGGTCTTAACAAGGGAATTAAAAGCGTGATGACGAATGCGCCTAAGCTGAAGATTAAGTAGCTATTATATGTCTGATCAAAGCATCTTGACTATTGCTCTAGTTGTTTTGATGGGACTGCTGGTTTGGGGGAAGTGGCGTTATGACGCTGTGACTTTGCTGTGTTTGGCTGCTTTGGTTCTCATGGGAATAGTGCCCGCCAATGATGCATTTTCTGGGTTTGGTCACCCGGCAGTCGTGACTGTAGCATTGGTACTTTTGATCAGTAAAGGTCTTCAAGAAGCCGGTATGGTCAGCCTGGCTGGTAATCTTTTTTCAAGATTAACTCTTAGTAAAAATCAGTTTCTTATTATAATTATGGTCATTGCCGCCCTGCTATCTTCATTCATGAACAATATTGGAGCCATGGCATTGTTGCTTCCTATTACTTTATCGGTTTGCCAGAAAATGGAGTGGAACCCATCAAAATTTTTAATGCCATTGGCTTTTGCGAGCATTTTAGGTGGAATGAATACTGTTATAGGCACTCCTCCAAATATTATTATTGCTCAGTATAGACAAGAATATACGGGTGTTGCCTTTAATTTCTTTGATTACTCTTTTGTTGGACTGGCAGTAAGTATTCTGGGTATTTTGTTTATTGCTTTAATTGGATATAGATTTGTTACGGTTCGAGAAAATGAGAAAGACACAACGCGCTTGATTGACCTAAAGAACTACTTATTTGAAATAAAAGTTAGGGACGATAGTAATGCGATTGGAATGAGGCTATCAGAGATCAAGAAAATTTCTGGTCCAGAAACAGAGGTTCTGGGGGTGGTAAATGAAACCGGTGGGGTCTCAAGAGTTTCAATGGCTAAAAAAATTCAACCAGGTCAAGTATTAGTGATTAAAACTTCTCCCGATGACATAGCTTCTATTCAAGAGCGATTAGGGTTTGAAATTGCAGAGAATTTAAACACAATTCAAGAATCAGATTTAGCTGAGATCGAAGTAATGGTAACAGCCGGCTCTAGATTGATTGGTCGCAAGCATGAATTCCTCAAACGTCTTGCTTCAGATGATCTTGCTTTACTGGGTTTATGGAGAAGAGGGGCAAAGTTTCGAACTCGACTGGCCAAAGAAGCATTTAAAGTTGGGGATGTATTGCTGCTTGGAGTTCGCACAATCGATGACGAAGGCGTGAAAGAAAGAATCAAGCATTTAGGTTTAATGCCTCTCATGGAAAGAGATTTGCAAACCATTCCAAGTAGAAGCCGACTGCTAAAAAGTCTAATATTGTTTACTGCAGCAATTGCCCTGACCGCCTTTAATGTGGTGAACATAGTTGTTGCTTTCTTATTGTGCGTTATTGCCTTTATCTCTATCAAAGTCCTCAATGGAAATTTATATAGGAATATAGAATGGCCTGTTGTGGTTATGCTCGCAGCAATGATTCCGGTGGGTCAAGCACTAGAAACCTCTGGTATTTCCTTAAACATCGCTAACTTTATCTCTACCTCCACTCATGGGATGGATTTACCTTGGCTGATTCTAATGATTCTTGTGATCACAATGTTTGTATCAGATATCGTAAACAATGCAGCGACAACGGTTATCATGGCTCCTATTGCGGCTAATCTAGCATTGCAGGTTGGGCAGCCCGTCGAGCCGTTTTTGATGGCAGTGGCTGTAGGTGCAAGTTGCGCATTCCTCTCACCCATTGGTCATCAGTGCAATACTTTGGTTATGGCACCTGGAAACTACAAGTTTGGAGATTACTGGCGTCTTGGATTGCCGCTAGAATGTGTAATTGTTGCAATCTCTATTCCAATGATTTTATTTGTGTGGACTTAAATTTTTAAGTTCTTAAATAATCTTAGTAATTAAGTTGCTTAATCCAATAGGATCTTCAAAAAATGAGAAATGCCCTACCTCATTCATTGTGTAAGTATTACAGGGAACCATAGCCGTAAAATTTTCTACAGCCTTTAGGTCAACTAACTTATCTTTGCTGCCTAGGATTATTGAAATAGGCATTCCTAAGTTTTTTAAATCATTTAAATCTAGTTGATAATTATTGCATGCTTCTAGATCGTCCAACATCACAAGATCATCTCCCTCAGAAAAAGCATTTTTTATACCCAGAAGTCTTCTATAAAGACCATATTTAATAATAAAGTTAGCAGCATCCCCGTTACCTGCTTTAGCTTTAGCAAGCAGCGCATCAGCCACCCTTGTCGGATAAATACTGTTAACCAGAATCAATGATTTAGCTGGAAAGTTGTGCTTCGATACCATGTCCAAAGCAACTAACCCACCCATGCTATGTCCACATAGAGATAGATCTCTAGGATCATAAGTTTCCAAAGCATCAATTAAAAACTTACTATAAGATTCAATACTATTGCTTGAGGACCCTTTGGAGTCGCCGTGACCAGGCAGGTCAATTATTAAAGGTTTATTATATTCAGACTCAGACAATTTTATGGCCCTAACCAATCGATGATCCATGCCTGCGCCCGCAATACAAAGAATAGATTTTTTGTTCTGATCAATAGATTCAAAATTATGAAAGTATGTGTCTGAATTTTTCATTGACTTAATTTATTTGAATTCATATCGATGATCAGGTGACATCAAGTTAAACTTTTAAAAAGTGGTAGACCCGAATGGACTCGAACCATCGACCTCCGCAATGTCAATGCGGCGCTCTAACCAAAACTGAGCTACGGGTCTAAATATCAAATTATTATACAGCTTAGTTAATCTGTGGAGGCTAATCTTTGTGTAAGAAATTCTTTTGTTTCCTCGAGAATATTTTGAGTTTCTTTTGGATGATCTTTGTCTAAAAGCTTCTCTAATTCACCCATTACCTTTTCCATAGAGCCCCAAGGACCCTCTTCATTTAAACGCTGGTATATTAGTTCTTGATAGCGACCTGTCATGTCTTCAGGAGCTTCTTGGGGATAGAACTGACAAATAAGCCTCTCTGCAAATAATCGATGCCTCTCGTCATTAATATTCCTACAAATCTTGATCCTCTCTTCGGCTGAATCAATTCTATGGAAATCAGCCATAAGCTCTTTATCTTGCTTGGATGGAAAACCGCCAGCATAGATCATCTGCTCAATATGATCATACTCGTTGTTCCAATTATCAATCTTGTCTGCCATGGCTTGGCTCACTAGCGCTTGAAATTCAGTGTTTTCTCTTACCTGCTCTGCTCTCTTCTCTAAAATAGCAAAATCCATATCAAAGATATCTTTGTTGTCTATCATGCTGCTTGGACAGATAGGAATGGTTTTGTTAATTCCATACTTTTTAAAAGGTCCTGATTTACCAGGCTTTTGAACTAAGGAGTATATTTCCTGGGTATCCATTTCAAATATTTCATCTGGCTCAAAGCTTAAATCAAAAAACATTAAATCATTTGGTGCTTTGCTTCCGCATGGCACAACTGGATATTTAAATATCTCGCGTCTAAAGACCTCGCCCAATCCAAGAAATCCAGGTTGCTGAACAGCAGCCTGCACTCCAGGTTTTGTAGAGATGCTTAAAAAGAAATCAATTAATTCTGGTTTTTTGGCATTAATTTTTTCTAAA
>Ga0206129_10006615_pt1 | contig 11709 bp, 10 predicted proteins | sample Helgoland_Spring_8_FD_148616 | JGI IMG/M metagenome (GOLD analysis project Ga0206129, IMG submission 148616) | Pelagic subsurface seawater microbial communities from Kabeltonne, Helgoland, North Sea - Helgoland_Spring_Bloom_20160502_2 | ecosystem: Environmental > Aquatic > Marine > Epipelagic ...
GTTACCTAAACGCAGCATTTTGACCCCTACAAAAATAATGCCGGGGAAATGCATTTCGGCGCGGTAATCGATGTTGAGGTTTGCCAAAACGTAATTGAGATCAACCTTGCCTGAGCTCGCCATCAGGTTCAGAAAATACCCAAGTCGCCCGGCCTCGATATACGCGGCATAAGCGACGTTATTGATGTGACCCATTGCATCCTGATCAGAGTAGCGTGTTGAGACTTGTTCCAGATAACGATAGCTGTCGATTCGGCTGAGATTATAGGGGTCTGCTGTCATTTCATTCTTTCTCATCGATTTGTGTTGATCTTGTATAAGAGGGCACCGTGATACACTGGGCGGTGTCGGCATTGGGATGATCTTTATTTTTACTGCGCGCTTATCACAAGGGGGCGCTGAGTTTCTATGCCGCGTGTATTGGCTTGTGATCATCGAGCTGATATGGCGTCGTATTCCCTTGGCGGCATCGTCACGCAAAAAGAGTTTTACTTGTCTTCGTGACAGCGGGATCGCGCGTGACACACAGGGCAATTAATGGCATGCGCCAGAGCAATCAGAATGGACGGATATGGAAAGACGTTACATTGTTGTGGTAGGTGCTTGCCTAACGCAGTTTACCGTTATTGGGATGCTGTTTTCTTTTGGCCTTCTATTCAAGACGTTTGAGGCAGAATTTGGCTGGTCGCGCATGGTGCTGTCTACCTGCTCGGCGCTGGCGTTTTTGACTATGGGTATTCTGGCAATAGCGGCGGGACGCCTGAGTGATAGATATGGGCCCAAATGGGTACTTGGGATCAGCGGAGCCTTGTTTGGCTTTGGATTTGGTTTGATTTCACTGGTCAGCCAACCGTGGCATTTATTTGTCATTTTTAGCGTGTTTATCGGCCTTGGCATGAGCACGCATGATGTGGTCACGCTGTCAACAATTGCCCGCTGGTTTGAGGGACGGCGCGGAATTATGTCTGGCGTGGTCAAGGTCGGCACCGCCTTCGGTCAGATTGTGCTCCCGCCGTTGAGTGCATTTTTGATCGTATCCCTTGGCTGGCGCCCTGCAGTGGCCTTGCTGGGTGTCCTTGCTTTTGTTTTGTTGGTTGCCGCAGCTCTGGCGATGAAAACCCCAGATTTAAAACAGACGCCGGAAACCGTGCAAGACGCGTCGGGCTTGACCTTTCAGCAGGCCCGCAAAACAGGTCTTTTCTGGCGGCTTTGCATCATTCAGTTCTTATTTTTTCCAACACTGATGACAGTTCCGGTGCATCTGGCAGCTCATGGTATGGATCTTGGAATGACAGCGGGCAGGGCCGCACTTTTGTTGTCTGTTCTGGGCAGTGCCAGCATTTTGGGCAGGTTGGTCATGGGGGGAGGGGCAGATCGGTTTGGGGGCAAAAACGCTTATATTTTAAGTTTTGTTTTGCTACTTGCAAGCCTTGTAGGTTTGGTCGCAACCACTGCGCATTTACCATTATTCTTGATTGTGGCGCTTTATGGCGTTACGCACGGGGGTTTTTTTACCTTAGTGTCGCCGGTCGTAGCCGAGTATTTTGGCATGCGGGCGCACGGGTCTATCTTTGGCACCATATTGTTTTGCGGTACCTTGGGCGGGTCTGTCGGGCCGATTTTGGCCGGACGGGTATTTGATCTGACCGGCAGTTATCAACCCTCCTTTATCAGCCTTGGCCTGCTGGCTTTGATCGGCTTGGTTCTGGCCTTTTATTTGCCTTACCCGAAGGCGGCGACCACAGGTAAACTGGGTGCTGAATAACGATCTTACGAGGACGTGTTTTGAAAAGAAGTTATGGCTTATCACTCGTAAGATTTTCCAACTTTTCAAATTCAAGTTCAATGGATTTCAATTTTTCAATGGCGGCTCTGATGTCGGAAGTGTCAAAAATATCGATTGAGACAAAATTCTAATTTTTGATATTTCGCCCTGTCGGTGCCTCGGGCTTTGCGCGTGTGGTTTTTCAAAAGAAAGGTGTCTACCGGTCGGACAAATCCCTTAGGGGTGATCATTTGATGTTTAGCGCATTCGATATTGTCCTCTTCCAGAGCATGAGTGGCTGCGGAAATCAGGATCTTACCTGCTGGCGCTAAGACTTGCAGACGGGCTGCAGGGTTCATAGCGCTGCCAAAGGCGGTATACTCAAGTCGTTGCGGCGAGCCGAAATCGCCCACTGTACAATATCTTGTCGATACGCCCATGCGAATCTGCATTGGATTTTTGATGTCGATTTTTTCCAATAAGATTGCAGTTTGCCCGTGTATAACTGCTTCTAAACCGCCATTTGAATGCAGCTGAGGGCATCTTTTCTCTCGCCTTTACTCTCTGGGTCACCAAAAAAACATTATTGCGGCATCGCCGGTAAACTTATTTATGGTCCCGCCGTATTCGATGGCAATATTGGTCATTTCGGAAAGGTAATTGTTGATCAATGTTGCCAGAAGTTCGGGTTCGAGCGTAACGCTGAGATCTGTAAAGCTGACAATATCGGAGAAAAAGACGGTCAGGTATTTCTGCCGATGTTTTTCACTGACAGTCGTCCCGCTGCTGAAAATGCTGTCAAAGACTTGCGGTGACAAATAACTGGCCCACCGTTTGGAAATTTCTTCGAGGCGCGCGCCCATTTATTTGATGATATCCTGATTCTTTAGCGGTTCTTCCAGCAGTAATTCTTTGTCCTGCCGCAATTGGTCTTGGCTTGTACGATCAACAAACTGCCCAAGAATCCCCTGTAAGAAGGAAAAAACAGGGCTTGTGGTCCGTGTTGAGAGCAAGGGAAAGACGCGCCGCTCATCGCCCTTGAAATTTTCAAGACGCGGTATCGATATCCGTCCCTCGTTTTCAATTTCATAGCTGAATTCTTCAATAAACCGGCTTTCGACGTTCAGAGCCTCAAGAATTTTAGGAAAGTAAACGCCTCGGAGGTCACTGAGTACTGGGGAAAATCGTTGAAATTTTGGTTAACCCGCATGACATTGTAATCAGAATCTGCGAAATACGCTGCCGTTATAGAATTCTGAAAATAGAAAAAACTAAGATCCAGCACTTTTTTGACATTAAAAAATTCTTATGGAACCATAATATTCAATCTGTAACTTTTCGATTGCGTTTTGCCGAGTTTTTAGTTTCGCCACAAATACCTGAGGCCTGCTGGCGCTCTGATGTAATTAGCTTTGGTACGCAGAGCTTGATTGATAAAAATTAGAGTAACCATGACTTAAACTGTTAAAAAATTATACTTTGGCGGCTGGTTATTTTAATTCACAATATACTGAGTTGAGTTTTGACCTTGATTGGCACGCAGATAGGATGGCTTCTGACTTTCGCCGGGGTTAGTTATTAAGCGGATATCCAAAGATATTTTTATAACTTGAGCTTAGGTTTTAAAGTCCGGCATGTTGCAATCGTCAACAGCTAAGAAGGTGAGGTACAGCGAAAACAGCTTTAAAGTTAAGTTGTGGCAGGGCATAATATTCAAGGTTGCGCAAGATTGGGGTGGTTTTGGTCCAGTATTTGCACTTCACCGGACCAAAGCGTTGAGCTGGCTTTATTTTTGAGACGCATGTGGTAACTTGGCCGCATTAACGAAATCGGGAGTGCTGTTGATGATTGTTGAATTCCATGGTGTGCGAGGCTCAATTCCGATGCCCTCATCCTCGACGATTAAATACGGGGGTCATACGTCGTGTTATGAGGTGGTGACGGATAAGTATCAGTTTATCTTTGACGCCGGCACTGGTTTTCAGAGCGTTAAACTGATGGAAGATCGTACGGTAGTTATTATATTCACCCATTTTCACCATGATCATATTCAAGGTCTACCATTCAATTTTAACCTTTTCACCCATAAAGGTGAGATTATTCTATGCAGCTCACTGGTGAATAAGGGTGTATTGAAAAATATGATTCAGACATATTTTTCTGGGGGATATTTCCCGGTTGATATTGTGACCATGCTCACACACTTGAAGTTTTATAATTTTAGCACCGTTAGAAATATGATGCAGCCTGATGTGGATATACAAACAATAGAATTATCGCATCCTGGTGGCAGTATGGGGTATAAAATCCAAACAGATGACGGCGTCTTTGTCTATTTGCAAGATAATGAATATGTCCCAGAGCAATTGGAAAGTCTTTGTGAATTTTCCAACGGGGCAGATCTGTTGGTTTGGGATGGAATGTTTACCGAAGCGGAACTTGGTGCCAAAAAAGGTTGGGGTCATTCGTCCATAGAGCAGGGCTTGAAATTTTATGAAGATGCCGGCCTGTTGAAAATGGCCATCTGTCACCACGCCCCACAGCGTAGTGATGATCAGTTGGATGAAATCGGTGCCGAATTGAATAATCCCAACATTTTTTTCGGCTATGAGGGTTTTAAGCACACCATACAAAAATCATAGATATCCAAATAAAATTCGGCACACAGCGCTACCGGGGCCGAACGCGATCGAACGTAGGATGATTTAACGTAATTTTTGTGCTTTGCGTAACCGGTCGGACAGGGTTCTGACTACAGCACGGACGAATATATCGGAGTCAGCCACTTTTTGTTCAAATTCACTCTTGCTGACAAGCAGGACCTGGCTGGGTTCCATCGACCGTGCCGTTGCCATGCGCAACTCACCATCAATCACACCCATTTCACCAAAAATTTCGTTTGCTGGCAGGATGAAGTCTGGGTCTTTTCCATCGTTTGTTGGCATGAAAATGCCAACACTGCCCTGTGTGATCAGATACAGACCATTGGCCAGATCGCCTTTTTGAAAAATAATTTCAGATTTTCTTAAGTCGATTTTTTGCACATTTCACCTATGATTTGGCACACGAACATTTAACTGTTCGAATTTAATCAGCGCTTAGGTCGAAACGCAATTAAATACTTTTGCGGGATTGGTGAATTGAATAAAGTTGCAAAGCTGGTTTGTTAAAAAGTACGCCTGATAATTAGTCTGATACGTATTTTTTTATAAACTTTGTATTTTAGCGTTTGAAACATAGACTAATGAAATGGTTTCACCGATATTTGTTTATCGGGTATTTGCCTCGTCAGTGATGTGTCGCCATGCTAACAGAACAACATTACCTTTGGTTGTTTAAATGAATAAACGCGACGCAGGTCTTTGCGAGTGAATGGCGATTCTTACCCTGATTTTTCCGCCGTGAGCGGCTCGATAACGGGACCGGCAGCGGCTATATTTTGCGCAGGGCCATGACGGCATTCATACCGCCAAATGCAAAAGCATTGCTCAGAGCAACCTTTACCAAAGCTTCGCGGGCGTCGTTTGGCACCACATCGAGCGCGCATTCCGGGTCGGCCTCTTCATAGCCGATGGTTGGGGCGATGATCCCGTCGCGCAACGCCATAATGCAGGCCAACAATTCCACAGCACCGGTTGCACCGATCAGATGCCCGTGCATCGATTTGGTCGAGCTGATCATCAACTTGTCGGCATGCGGGCCAAATACGTCCGCAACGGCGGCGCATTCGGTTTTGTCATTGGCTGCAGTCCCGGTACCGTGTGCATTTATATAACCCACGTCTTCGGGATTGATTTTGGCATCCTGCAGCGCACCCGCGATGGCGCGCGCGGCGCCTTGTTTTGAGGGCATAACGATGTCTGCAGCATCCGAAGACATGGCATAGCCAATAATTTCAGCCTGTATTTCGGCATGCCGCGCTTTGGCATGGTCATAATCTTCAAATATGAAAATGCCGGCCCCTTCGCCTTGCACCATGCCATTGCGGTTGGCACTAAAGGGTCGGCAGGCGTCCTTTGACATCACGCGTAACCCTTCCCATGCTTTTATACCGCCAAAGCAAAGCATTGATTCAGAGCCTCCAGTGACCATTACTGGTGCCATACCGCTGCGCACCATTTGAAAGGCTTGCGCCATGGCATGGTTTGACGATGCACATGCCGTTGACACGGTAAAGCTGGGCCCTTTGAGATTGTATTCGACCGATAAGTGGCTTGCGGCAGCGTTGTTCATCAGTTTGGGGACCACAAAGGGGTGAACTCGATTTTTGCCAGCTTCATAGACCGAACGATAATTGTCGTCCCAGGTTGATACACCGCCACCAGCGGTGCCCAGAACCACGCCTGATTTAGCTGCCAGCGCCCCGGCAAACTCTAGGCCAGATTGTGTGATCGCTTCTTTTGCGGCGATCAGTGTGAGTTGAGTGAAGCGATCGTAAAGCGACAGCTGTTGACGGTTAAACACTTTGTCGGGGTTATAGCCCTTAATCTGGCCGCCGATCTGCACCGACAGTCGTTCAATGTCGCGCACCTCCAGAGGGCCAATCCCACAGGTGCCCTCCCGCATGGCTTGCAGGGTTCGGTCAACCGTATGCCCCAGCGCGTTGATCGTACCGGCACCAGTTATGACCACACGTTTCACGAGGTCTGCTCAGCAATTAAGTGCTCAACTGCGGTAATGATTGTGGCCACTGAGGAAATGTCAAAACCGCTGCTGCCGGGTGCATTGGCGTTAAATGGCACCGTAATATCAAAGCGTTCTTCAATTGCAAAAATGCTCTCCACTAACCCCAGACTGTCGATCGCCAGTTCTTCCAGCGTGCTGTCCAATGCGATATCCGCCGGGTCGAGAAGCGCCTGTTCTGCAATGATTTGAATTACGGTTTCTTTGACCTCCATTTACGCGTCCCTTCAGTGATTGGTTTGGGCGTGAATTAGGGGTTTTTGTCACCTTTGAAAATAGCTTTTTGCAGCGCGGCAACATCCCGCAGCATCCGCGGCAGACGGCGCAGCGATTTATAGATTTCAAGGTGTGTTTCCATTTTCACCGCTGGATACCCCAACATCACTCGGCCCTCGGGGATATTGCTCAAGACCTTGGTGGCGCCACCGGTGATCACGCGGTCGCCGATGAAAAGATTGTCGCTTACTCCAGTCTGGCCGCCAAGAACCACATTGTTACCGATCCGGGTCGAGCCTGCGATCCCGACTTGAGCGCAAATCAGACAGTCGTTGCCAATTGTGACATTGTGCCCGATCTGTGCCAAATTATCTATTTTTACGCCGTTGCCGATTTTAGTATCACGCACGGTACCGCGATCAATGCAGCAGTTGGCGCCGAGTTCGACATCATCGCCGATTTGTACCGATCCCAGTGAATGAATGCGCGCCCAATTTTGCGGGTCTGTGTCGCCCTGATCGCCCAATGTCTCACGCGCGGTTTCAACCGATGACACCTCGGGGGTTACAAAAGAGAAGCCGTCGCCTCCGATACAGGCACCGGGTTGCGCGATAAACCGCGCCCCAATCTGTACTCTACCGGCAACCTTGACACCTTCGCGCAGCAGCGCCCTATCACCGATCCGGGCGTCAGCGCCGACAAAGCATAACGGACCTATAATGCTGCCATTGCCGATCACGGCGCCTGCGCCAATCACCGAAAGCGCTCCGATGCTGACATTTTCACCAATCTGCGCCCCGATGCCGATCACGGCGCTTTTGTCGATCTGCGGGTCCGTATGAAAGCCCGTGCCGGGATCCATTAGCGCGGACAAGCCAGCCATCGCATAGCGCGGTCTCGGTGCGGTAATTGCCGCTCTGAGGCCCATTGCCTGCCAATCGGCGCCTTGCCATACCATCGCTGCCTTGGCCCGCCCAAGCGCCAGATCTGGTGCGTATTTCGGGTCAATGACCAGTGCGAGATCATCACAACCGGCGCTGGCTGGTTCACGGACCATCCCAACCCGAAGCTCTACGTCTCCCATTGCGTTTGCGCCGATCGCCGCAGCAATATCTTTGATGGTGTGGCCCATGATTATCCCAACTGCTTGGGTCTGTGTTTAGCCTCGAACCGTTTGCAGCGCCACCCCTTGGCTGGAAAGCGCCTGCCAAATCAACTGGTCACGGCCATAGATGTCGCTGCGAAAGTTGATACGCCCGTCAGTGGGAACCGTTGCGGTGCGATAGATCAAATGCACGGGCACCGGTTCTTCGAGGTTGACGCTGATCTCCATGCCGGTGGTTAACTGAGCGTTGAAGAATTCTTCTGGCCATTCTTCTTGGGTTTTGAGCAGATTGTATGCAAATTCAAAAGGTTGTTGCAACCGGACACAGCCATGACTGAAGGTCCGTCTGTCTTTGCTGAACAGTGATTTTTCCGGCGTGTCATGCAGGTAGATGTTATACGGGTTTGGAAACAGGAATTTCACCAACCCTAGGGCGTTTCCGGGCGAGGGAAGCTGTTTGACATCAAAGGGAAATGTTTGTTCGTCAAACATATTAAAGTCGTGCATGGCGCGATTGACCGGCAGGCCGAAGTCATCGTACAAAATGAGATGATCCAGTGCCAATGGGTCTTCTTGTAAAACCGGCAGATATTCGGTCACGGCAATTGAGCGCGGTACGTGCCAAGTTGGGTTGATAACCATCAACTCCATTATATCAGAAAATTCAGGTGTCCGGCGGCTTTCCATATTGGCACCAACCACTGAACGGGTTCTAAATGTGACCTCATCGTTCTGGATTATTTTGGCAGTAAAATCGGTCAGGTTGACAAGGACGTGCCTTTCACCGAGGTCTTTGTTGTTCCAGCGAATGCGCTCCATTGCTACGATAATCGATTGCAGCCTGCGCTTGGCTGGTGTGTTGAGTTCGCTAAGTGTTGCGGGTCCGGCAACGCCGTCCGCGTTGAGACCGTGGTCTTTTTGAAAGGCCGTCACAGCGGCCTGAAGCTTAGAATCATATTTGCGACGCAGATTTCGCTTGAGGTAGCCCATTGCGATAAGCCTGTTGCGAAGCTTTACCACTTGCTTTCCGGTGTCGCCTGGCCTGAGTTGGGTCAGATCAAGCGCTGTGCCCCAACTGGCGCGTGCAACAATTCTTTCAAATCTCAATTTCTCCCTCAGCAAACGGGCATATTCGGGATGCTTTGGAGGCAGCGCTTTGAGAAAGGCGGCAGGGTTGCTTTTTGCAAAATTCTTCAAGTAAGAAAAATGGTCGCGATAGGGAACTTTGCGTTGAATGTCCTTACTGATCTTTTTTGGAATCAGCAGGCCGGTTTGAATGTCGGCGGCGTAGGTCAGAAATGTTTGGCTCATTGAAACTTCGATCGCTGCCAAATCCTTTTGCGTCCGCGCCGTTCTAGCCTGCTTTTTAAGTTCTTTTGGATTGTAGCGAAGCACTGGTAGTCCATGGGTGTCTGCGGAAGAAATCGCTTTAAAAAAGGCGCTGCGCCTGTTCCGGTGCAGATTGCTTGTGCCGATCCAAAGAGGCGCATAACCGGTTGATTCATAAAATTTTGCCAGTTTCTTGTTACTTACGACCAGTTCTGCAACGGTTTGCTTGAACGTAAGAGACAGCGCATTGGTTGATGTGCCTATAGAAAGAAGCGATAAAATAACACAAAATGATAGAAGCATACGCTTTCGAGGGTCAAGCAGTGTCATGACGGGGTTACCTGCATTATGGCGTTGGGAAGAAAACGAAAACAAGGGGTATTTCCTTTAAGGCATTGGTTTGTAACAATATTTCAATCCACTGCTAGAGTAGTAAATGGGTGCAGTTCAGCTGATCTCTGAGATTTGTGGCCGTGATTGAGCAAATTTATGCCGAAATGTCTAGTTTAATGATACCAAATTTAACAATTGCTTGGGTAAAATGCATTAGTGTGGCATATCTCCTGCAGTTATTACTTGCGAACCCACCGAGTCGGCGGGTAACCTGTAAGTGGGGATAGAAATGAACTTTGGGCGTGGTTGTGACTGATGAACCTAAATCTGTGTCGTTTACGCGTCGTGGCGTGCTCGGCGCATTTGCCGCGACTGCGATAACTGCGGCGCCGACATTCTCGAACGCTGCGGGCTTTTTGCGGGGGTCGGGTAATATTCGTCGCTTGCATATGTATTCTGGCCGCACTGGTGAGACGCTAAATACAATCTATTGGATTGATGATAAATATATCGATGAAGCGGTACATGAAATCAGTTTGTTCATGCGCGACTGGCGGGCCAATAGTGTCAAGACGATTGATCACCGCACGCTTGATATTATGGCGGCAAGCCATAACGTGATGGACGTCAGCGAGCCCTATATTATGCTGTCGGGCTATCGGAGCAAAGCGACCAATGACATGCTGCGCCGCAGATCAAGAGGCGTTGCGCGCAATTCCCTTCACATGAAAGGGCAGGCCGCTGACCTGCGTCTCAAATCCAGGTCAGTGTCGCAAATGGCGCGTGCAGCGCTGTCATGTCGTGCGGGTGGGGTTGGTAAATATCGTAATGCCAATTTTGTGCACATGGATTGCGGCGATATACGTAGCTGGTCGCGTTAACACACAAGTCAAACCTTGATGTTTTTCGACACCTTCGGCTTGTGCTGAGAACATTATGGTGCCTTCTGGGCGTTGAATGCATCAACCTCTTCTTGCAAAATCGGGGCACCAAGCGTCATAGCATGAATGCCCATGATTGTGGTGAGTTGGATCACTTCGAGAATTTCAGCTTGTGTTGCGCCGGCCTTTAGGGCGTTTTGAATGTGGCGGCGTACGCCTGGTCCGTGCAGATGGGTGGTGGCGGCGTTGATCGCGATATAGATCATCTCCTTATATTTTTGTTCCAGCGGACCGTTCGTTTGGGGCACGGACCTGAAGTGCAGGAACGCCTCAAGATAATCGGGGTCCATTTCGAACAGTTGATCCCAGATCGGATTCCAGTCGCCGGTACTGCGCTGTGCCTCGGTATGCGGATATGTTTTCTCTGTATTCATTTACCCACCCCTGTGTTTGAAACTGTCACGACGAAAGCTGTAAAGCGCTGCTGGATCGACTGCAACATCAACCACAGCCGGCTTACCGCATGCCAAAGCGGCTTCAATCGCCTCGGCCATTTGGCCCAGCGTGTCGGCGTGAAAGCCGCGCGCGCCATAAAGCTCGGCGAGCTTGTCAAATGCTGGGCTGCTGACGTCCGCGCCAATATAGCGCCCATTGAAAAAATCCCGTTGATAGGCTTTTTCGGCCCCCCAGCATTTGTTGTTCATCACCACCGTCACCGTGTTGATACCGTGATCGACCGCGGTTGAGATTTCCGATACGGTCATCCCGAAGCCGCCGTCGCCCATCAAGCTGATCACGGGCCTTTCTGGCATCGCCAGTTTGACCCCAAGGCCACAGGCATAAGAAAACCCGACCAACCCAAAATCAAGCGGTGTGAACAGGCTTTTGGGCTGCCAGTAATTCAGCGCGTCTGTGGCTTGAAGACACAGAGTGCCTGCGTCCATCGTAATCGCTGCGTCAGTGGGCAAGACATCGCGAAGGGTTTTAAATAATCCTGATGGCTGTATCGGGTTTGCGGTCGTTATAGCCTCTGCATCGCGCGCCGCCAGAAAAGCCCGTCGATCTGCCTTGAAGGTTGCGGTCCAATCGTCGGCGATGCGCCGTTTCTCCAACCGCGTAACTTCGTCACAAAGTTGCAAGGCGGCAGTTGGGGCATCTGCCCAAATGCCGATCGCGATCGGGAAATACCGCCCCAGTGCAGTGGGGTCTAATTCGATTTGAATGATGGCGGCATCGCGGTTGATATTGTCATAGCTGTAAAAGGTTGCGTTGAACCCGATCCTTGTGCCAAGCGCGAGGATCACATCTGCCTCTTTGACCAGTTGCGAGGCCACCAAATTGCCGCGCGGCCCCATCTGGCCAGCATTTAACGGATGACCGAAGGGGATAGCGTCGCC